>JAEEGF012428862.1_pt1 | contig 10733 bp, 7 predicted proteins | sample 9134171 | NCBI WGS metagenome assembly JAEEGF01 (sample SAMN16246542, study PRJNA631951) | gut metagenome | biome: gut microbiome; feature: rumen; material: AP-attached | host: Bos | place: Iran: Karaj | collected 2018-10 | reverse complement strand
AGGGAAGGGTTGAAGTCTCCCGTGCCAGAGCAAATGATGGCAAGGTCGATGTTTCCTAGTTCTCTGTAAAGTAAATGGATTGCTTGCTCTATTTCGTCTTGTTTGGTGATGTCAGCTGTAGCAGCAAAAGTGTTTGAGGGGTGTTCCCGGCTCAATTCGTCAAGCAGATGAGCCCTTCGGCCAACGATGCCGATGCGGTGCTTATCCTTTATATATAACTCGAAAAGAGCCTTCCCTATGCCAGATGTGGCTCCGATTATGAGAATGTTCATGGTTCTTTGATTCAAGTATTATTGTTGCTTGCGGTAGTCGCTGGGCGATGACTTCTCCTGCGACCTGAAGAACTTGCAGAAGAGGGCTTGCGAGGAGAAGCCGAGGCGGTCGGCTATCTCCTGGATGGTGAGGCGCGTGGTGCCGAGATATGTCTTGGCTTCGCTCATGATATAGTCGGCGATGATTTGCTTGGGCGACTTGCCGACGACTCGGCTCGTCACTTCAGAAAGATAGCGAGTCGTGATGCAGAGTCGGTCGGCATAGAAGGCGACATCGTGGGCCGTCCGATAATGTTCGGCGACGAGACTCACAAAGGCGTTGTAGATGTCGATGGCGCGGCCGCCCGTCTCGTCGGGCTTCGCATAGACAACCTGCGAGTGGATGAAGTCGTGGGCATTGCGAACGGCAGTCGGGACGTCGTCGCCCATGCCGAGCCGCGTGGTGATGGCTGCCGAGAGAGCTGCCGCCACACCGTGCCGCTGCCAGCCGTCGATGTTGTAGGAGGTGAAGAAAGCCCCCTCCCCGCTCCCCCTTTGGGGGAGTGCCTCAATCCCGCTTGTTTGGGGACTTTTAGCTACTCTAAGGCACTCCCCCAAAGGGGGAGCGGGGAGGGGGCTGTGGCTCAGTAGTGCCGTTAGCCTTCCTTTTGTATGTTGGCCGCCGCGAAGGAGCACCCATTCGGCTCCCATTTCGTGGAGAAGACGGGCAGCTCCCAGCATGTCGTCGTCGGTCTTGATAGAGATTCCAAGCATCTTCTCGGCGTCTCGGCATCGAAGCATCAGAAGCAGGGCTTCGGGAACAAGGTAACGGGCAATGGCTTCGATGACATCATCGCTCACCATCTGCCTGCCCTCAGCATCAAAGATGCCAGGCGCAACGACAAGCCTGCGGCAGGCAATGACCTCGCCGCGCAACATGCGAACTGTCTCGCTGTCCGTTACAAGCCCGACCTTAATGGCTTTCGGGTGGAGGAGGGATATGCTTTCCTCCACCTGTTTCATCACAATATCAGGGGCGAGGGGCAAGGGGCAGGGGGCATGAGAAATGCTGTGGATGTCAGTATCCTCTTGCCCCTTGCCCCATGCTCCTTGCCCCATCTCTGTTGCATGTGTGCTGATACACGTTACCGCAGTAACAGCATAGCCACCTAAGGCAGCTATAGTTTGAATATCGGCTCCGATGCCTGACTGACCAGTGCTATCGGAGCCGTTGATGCTTAGAATGGGAATCCTCATTTAGCTTTGGGCTTGGGAGAAGCCTTTGCTTTCTTTGTCTCTGCTTTCTTGGCAGGAGCTTTCTTGGGAGCGGGCTTTGCCTTCGGCTCTGCCTTCTTCTTTGGTTCAGCCTTCTTGGCTGGCGCTTTCTTTGCGGGTGCCTTTAAGTCCTTCCCCTTAGGGGAGGATTTAGGAGAGGCTGTAGCTTCCTCCTCCTCGGAGCCCAGCTTCTTGAGGCGGGCACGGAGGCGGCTTATCTCTTTGTCCTTGACGCTGAGTTCCTCGCCCATGTTGGCAATCTGTGTGTAGAGGCTGTTCAGCTCGTCGTTCTCGACGGTGTCGGGGAACATGTCCTTGACGCGCTTCAGGAAGTCGCCCAGGATGTTCATATAGTTCGTGAAGGCATCGTACTCGCTGTCGTATATGCCGCGATAGTTGCCCATGCCGTTGTTCTTTGTGGTCATGAAGCGGAAGTTGTCGGTTGCCTGGAGGCGGTCCCAGTCCTGCTGTATGCGGCGGTCACGACAGGCGAGGATGCGTCCCACGGTGTTCTCGTCGTAGAGCTTGTTGAAGGCCTCGCGCTGCATGCCGTTGCCGAGCATGCTGCTTGTGTCGCGCTCCTCGTCGTTCCAAGAGACGGGATAGATGACCTCGAGTGGGCTGACGGGCTTGTTCTTGGCCAGCACTTCGGAAGGTGTGGCGAACTGAACGCCCATCTTCCCTGCGAGTTTTGGAAGTGCACGGAGGAAGTCGAGAATATGACTGCTGAGCGGCTGATAGTAGCCAATAGCAGCAAGTTCCATCATGATGCCAACCACATTCTCTCCTTCGGGAAGGGCAGCAACCCAGCTGAGCCATTTGTCGGCCATGAGCGGGTATTCTGACCAAGAAGCATCGTTGAAGCGAAGTCCGATGTCGTCAGAGAGTTTGTAGTCGCGAAGGATGAGCGAGAGGCGGGAGTCCTGAGCACATGAATAGATGTAGTGCGGACTCTTCCAGCCGAGGATGTGCTTTGCACCTTCCACCATCATGCCCTTGAAGCCCATGTCGGCCACCATCGCACCAATCTCGTCGTCGTAGATGAGCGAACTGTTGCGGAAGACCTTCGGGCTCTGTCCGAAGAGCTGTTTGATTTTCTTTGCCTGACGCTTCGTCTCGCTGATGAAGTTGTCGACATTGCCCAGAGACGAGAGGCCGTGACTGTAAGGCTCGGCAAGGAACTCCACACAACCCGTTGCAGCAAGTCTGCCGAGAAGGTCGAGCATTTCAGGAGCGTACTGTTCGATGAGCTCAAGGGAAACGCCGCTGATGCTGAATGCTACCTTGAAAGCCTTTCCGTTCTCGGCAATCATGTCGAGCAATGTCTGCAAAGCTGGCTTGTAGCTCTTCTCAAAAAGTTCGTTGATGACACGTTCGTTCTCGTAGTCATCATAGTAATAGTGGTCGGTGCCAATGTCGAAGAAACGATAGCGCTTGAGATGAATCGGCTGGTGTATCTCGAAGTATAAGCAAATAGTTTTCATCTTTTCTATATTATTTATTATACATTATCTATTATATATTACGCACAGCGTTGAGGTAGTCTCCATTGTCGAACCATCCGCGGCTTGTGAGCTGGTTGTAGCACTCGCGGATGCGCAGGCCGACCTTTTCCCAAGTGATTTGGTCCACCTCCTTCATGCCCTCTTCTGCCATGTAGTCGTGCAGCGCATCGTTCTGGCAGATGCTGTAGATGGCGTCGGCCATTGCATCGATGTCCCAGTAGTCGACCTTGATGACGTTGCGCAGTATCTCGCCGCATCCGCTCTGTTTCGAGATGATGGACGGGCATCCGCATTGCATGGCTTCGAGGGGAGCGATGCCGAATGGTTCGCTAACGGATGGCATGACGAAGACGTCGCTATTCTTGTAGCATTCATAGACTTGCTTGCCGCGCTGGAAACCAGGGAAGTGGCAGCGGTCGGCAATGCCGTAGCTGGCAGCAAGCTCTATCATCGCGTTCATCATGTCGCCGCTTCCTGCAAAGCAGAAACGGATGTTGCGACTGCGTTCAAGCACTCTCTTGGCGGCTTCGAGGAAGTACTCCGGGCCTTTCTGCATCGTGATGCGGCCGAGATACGTCACCACCTTCTCGCCTTTCTTCTTGTTGGGGACGATGTTGCGAATCTCTTCATCGAGCGGATAGACCGCGTTGTGCATGGCCACGCACTTGCGAGGGTCTTGATGATATTGGTTGATGACCGTCTGCCGCGTCAGTTCGCTCACGCACATGATGCAGTCTGCATGGTCCATGCCATTCTTCTCGATGCTGTAAACAGTAGGATTCACTTTGCCACGAGAGCGGTCGAAATCTGTTGCGTGAACGTGGATGCAGAGTGGTTTGCCGCTCACCATCTTGGCATGAACGCCAGCAGGGTAGGTGAGCCAGTCGTGGGCGTGAATGAGGTCGAACTGCTCGCTTCGTGCCAGCACGCCTGCAATGATGGAGAAGTTGTTGATCTCTTCATGCAGATTGCCTGGATAGCCTCCGGCGAAGCCGATGCAACCCATGTCGTCGAGCCCTTGCAGGTAGTTGAAGTCGGCATAGAGGTGGTCGCGGAAGCGGTAGTAATCCTCTGCCGTGTGACCCACGAAGCGGTCTTTGATGTGGTCGTACCACACATCTCGCCAAACGACGGGCACCTGACTCATGTTCACTATCTTGAGGAACTTCTCCTCTTGTCCTGTAGGCTTAGGCATACAGAACGTCGTCTCAACGTCACCTTGCAGGCTCAATCCCTTAGTGATGCCGTAGCTTGCAACTGCAAGGCCGCCGTATATCTTGGGAGGGAACTCCCAGCCGAACATTAGAACTTTCATGTTTTTCATTGAACATTGAACATTGAACATTGAAGTCTGACCTTTGCGCTGTGGAGGGCTTAGTCTTTCAATTATCAATCTTCAATTATAAATTATCATTCCTCATTATATTTATCAAGCAGTTTCACGATGCGCATGATGCCCGAGACATTCATGGCAAAGCTGATGGCGCCTCGTCCGTGGAAGGGCGGATTGCCGTCGAAGAGCTCGGGTATGGTGCCGATGCAGTGGTAGAAGAGCTCCTCTTCGTAGCCCACAAGCAGACGGTCCACATAACTCAGTTTGCTCATCCTGTAAATCTTCAGGCACGCTTCCATGTAGAATGCTGCGAGCCAAGGCCATGCGGTGCCCTGATGATACGCGTAGTCGCGCTGCACTTGCGGGCCAACATACATCGGGTTGTAGCCGTGGCTCTTCGGGGAGAGCGAGCGCATTCCCTTCGGCGTGATGAGTTCCTTCGTGCAATAGTCCAGCACGCTCTTCTGCTGAGCTCTGTCGAGCGGAGAGTAGTCGAGCGCTACCGCAAAGACCATGTTCGGGCGCACATCGTAGTCTCGATAGCCGTCCACACAATAGTCGCAAAGGTAGCCATATTCGTTGTAGAACATCGGGGCGAAGTTCTTTTCGCAGAGCTGGGCAGCTGCCTCAAGCTGCTTGATGAACTTCTTGTCCTTCGCGATGCGGCAAACCTCGGCACTGAACATCAAGGCGTTGTACCAGAGTGCATTGATTTCCACGATGAAACCCGTTCTTGGGACGATTGGCCGACCGCCTGCTGTGCTGTTCATCCAGGTGACGGCTTTGTCCCTTCCCTCGCAACTCACGAGCCCGTTCTTCTCCACATGGAAGTTCGGATGCCCGCCAGCCCTGAGCCATTCCATGATGTCCCAAAGCAAGTTGCCGTACTTCTCGATGCACTTCTCCATGCTGACGATGTTTGCGTACTGCTGGATGCACCATACTGCCCAGAGCAGGACATCGGGATGCTCCATCTCGGTCACGCTGACAGACAGTTTCTTCTGCTCAGGGTTCTCTATGAACTCGCGAATAGCTTTCTCCGCTGTCTTCATGACGGCCTCGAACTTCTCCACCTCGTTGTTGGGGAGCGTGAGGCCTGGCAAAGAGACGAACATGTCGCGAGCCCTGCACTTGAACCACGGATAGCCGGCCAGCACATAGTCTTCATGCTCGCGATGGACGATGAACTGATGGGCGCTGTTGACAAGCGTGTTGTAGAAGTTATCGCGGGGCGTGCGTACGCTTACCTCGAAGTCTGCCAGCTCGGCCAGCGTGTCGGTGTTTATCTCCTCCAGACCTGCGGCAAAGACCACGCTTTCGCCCTTCTTGATGTTGAACTGGAAGTAGCCAGGCACATAGAGGTCCTCGTTGCTTGCATAGCCGCGCTCCTGTTCCTTGGGATACTCCAAACCTCTGTACCAGTCGGGGCGGAACACAAACTCGTTCTCTTTGTTTATCTGCATGAAGAGGGTGGGATAGCCGCGATACATGCAAGTCGAGATGCCGTTCTGCACGATATCGTAGTGACGGTTCACGCCAGCATTCTCGTGTGTGAACTCTCTTACGCTGCGGAAGGCCAGGAAGGGCTGCAGGCGAAGCGTCGTCTCGGAGTGCGCATCGACCAGCGTGTAGCGGATGATGATGCGGTTCTCGAAGTGCTGGAACATCATCTCGCGCTTCAAGATGACACCGCCCACTCGATAGACAGTCGTAGGAACTTGGAGAGAATCGAACTCGCGGATGTACTTGTGACCGCGAGGGCTGAAGTTGTCTCCGTTGTACTTATGGAGGCCGAGATTGAATTCGGCGCCATGCTGAATGACAGTTGCGTCGAGGCTCGACAGCAGGACGTGGTTCTCGTCGTCCAACTCAGGCACAGGCACGACCAGCAGTCCGTGGTACTTGCGCGTGTTGCAGTCCACGATAGTTGTGCAGCTGTAAGCTCCCGAGCGGTTCGAGCGAAGCACTTCCTTCGGGAGAGACTCCCGCAGATTAGTCATCAGCGTCTTATCAAAACGTAAATAACTCATAAATGGTTATTGGTTATAGGTTATGGTTTACTGAGTGTAAAATTACGCATTTTCCTGCAATTGCTGAAATTTTTGCACGCCTTTTTCATCAACAAAATGCAAATAAATCGGCAAAAGATGTTGTTTAACACAAAATCGTAACCTTTGAGCTGCAATAAGTTGAAGATAAACGTGAAAAGCGGCCACTCGTCGGCCTTCAAAACCACTAACGTGTCTTCGTCAAACTTCACACGTCAACTTCGCAAACTTCACACGTCAACTTCGCAAACTTCACACGTCAATTTTGCAAACTTCACACGTCAACTTTGCAAACTTCACACGTCAATTTTGCAAACTTCACACGTCAACTTTGGCAAATCCTTACGTGGATTTTTGCAACTGCTCTCGAGTGGGTTTCCAGAGGCGCTTTAGAGGCCAATTTATGTCTCTGCCCGACTTTTTTGCCTCCGACTTCCATTTTTTTACTTTTCACATGAAAATTCTTCATTTTTCATGCTTCATTCTTCGTTTTTTTATTGTATCTTTGTGCTGTAAAACATAAAAAACTATGATAAAAAAGGAAGATGTGTTCGGAAAATTGCCCGAAATGAGCAGGGTGCTAACGATAGAGGATCGCGAACAGGTTCTCGACGAGATGGAGGTGCGCGCTTATCGCAAGAACGAACCTATCTACAGCGAGGGAGATGTGCCTTCGCATCTGCTTTGTCTGCTCAGCGGTAAAGTGAAGATATACAAAGACGGTGTGGGCGGAAGGGCTCAGATTGTGAGGGTGATAAATGCTGTGGAGTACTTTGGCTATCGCGCTGCCTTTGCCGAAGAGAACTATGTGACGGCGGCAGCGGCTTTCGAGCCTTCCGTCATTGCCAGCATTCCCATCGGCTTGGTTCGCCAGCTCATCACCCGCAATCCACAGCTGGCGTGGTTCTTCATGCACCGGCTGGCTGTGGCGTTGGGCAGGAGTGATGCCCGAACTGTTAACCTCACACAGAAGCACATCCGAGGTCGTCTGGCCGAGAGCATCCTGTTCCTAAAGGAGAGTTATGGGACGGACGAGGACGGCAAGACGCTTACCGTCTATCCCAGCCGCGAGGATATGGCGAACCTGAGCAACATGACAACCAGCAACGCCATCCGAACCTTGAGCGCCTTTGTCCAGGAGGAACTCATCACTCTCGACGGACGGAAGATAAAGATTCTCGACGAACCGGCACTCCAGAAGATATCCCGTATGGGATAGCTCTGAATGTTCTGATAATTCTGAATACTCTGACAACTCTGAATACACTAATACAATGAAACGCTACACTTTTCTTTTATTGCTTTTGGTCGCGTGTTTCGGCAGCTTTGCAGAAACGAAAAAGGTGGTTGGAACGGCTGGCGAGAAGGCTGTGAAGGCCTATCGGAAGATGATTCCCCAGCAGGCTGAGGGTTATTACCTGAAAGTCACGCCGACCGAGATTGTTGTGGCCGGCAGGGATGCAAGCGGAACATTCTATGGAGAGCAGGCACTTGAAAAAATCAAAAATGAGAAATTAAAAGTAAAAGATGGGGACTTCAAGGAAGTCACTTTCCTTGAGGATGGCGGGAGCTCGTTCGAGATTCGCGACTGGCCAAGCGTCAGTTGCAGAGGTGTCATCGAGGGCTTCTATGGCAATCCTTGGAGCCATGAAGACAGGCTCAGGCAGTTCGAGTTCTACGGGAAGCACAGGCTCAACATCTATGTCTATGGCCCTAAAGACGACCCCTATCATCGTGCACATTGGCGCGACCCATATCCCGAGGCTGAGGCTGCGAAGCTGAAAGAGCTCGTGGAGGCTGCGCATCGCAACAGGGTGCAGTTCGTCTGGGCCATTCATCCTGGCGGAGACATCAAGTGGAACTTGCAGGACAGTCTGGCCGTCGTGAACAAACTGAACATCATGTACGAGCTTGGCATCCGCACGTTTGCCGTCTTCTTCGACGACATCGGTGGTGAGGGCGCAAGGGCAGAGAAGCAGGCAGGCCTGATGAACTACCTGACCGATGCCTTCGTCCGCAAGCACAAGGATGTGGAACCCCTCATCATCTGTCCTACGCAGTATAACAAGGCATGGAGCGGCGGAGACTACCTCTCCACGCTCGGCACAAAGATGTACCCCGAGGTGCGCATCATGTGGACGGGCAACAGCGTGGTCGATATGATAGAGCGCGATGACTTGGAATGGATCAATGCTCAGATCAATCGCAAGGCCTTCATCTGGCTCAACTATCCCGTCAACGATTATTGCCAAAGCCGTCTGCTCATGGGCAAGACCTACGGCAACGGGCTCGACATAGCTGACCTTGTGTCGGGCTTTTGCAGCAATCCGATGGAGTATGCAGAGGCTTCCAAAGTGTCGCTCTACAGCATTGCCGACTATTGCTGGAACATGCCTGCCTACGATGCCGAGAAGTCGTGGCAAGAAGCTCTCGACGAGTTGATGCCGACAAGCAAAGAGGCCTTCCGCTTCTTCTGCGAGAACAACATCGACCTTGGCAAGACGGCTCACGGACTTCGCCGCGATGGAGAGAGCCCTGACTTCGGCAAGGGTCCCAACGAACAATACTTCTCTCGTCTTGTGACGGAGGCAGATGCCCTGCTTGCCGACAGCATTTCCCAGCCGGAAATGCTCAAGGAGATTGGCCCATGGGTGGAAACAATGCGAGTGCTTGGGCAGAGAGGTCTGCAGGTGACTGCAATGCAAAAGGCTTTGCAGACGGCAGACAGCGTGGGCTTTGTGGCTCACTATCGTGCCTTGCAACGCCTCGAAGAAAAGCAGAAGAGCATCATCAGCCGCAACTTCGAAGGCTCCGTCGTGAAAGCAAAGCCCGTAGTGAGCGGCACGATTGTGACGCCCTGGGTGAATGAAGAAGCCATTCGTCTCGTCAAGGACTACAAGAAACATTATGCTTACGGCCTGGAGTTCTTCCCTCAGCAAGCCATCGAGGACGGACTATATTATATAATGTATAAAGGCAAGTACCTGACCGACGTCAATGCTTCGCCCGATAGAGACGGCGACTTCCCTGTCTTTCTCGCAGAGGCGGACACCATCAATCCGCAGCGTCAACTCTGGAACATCGAGCTTGTGCCTGAGACAAACCGCTTCAAGATAACGAATGCACAGGACGGCCGCTACGTCAACGAGATAGGTACATTCTGGGCCAACAAGAACACCAAGCCGTACAATGCGGAGTGGAATACCTACATCTTCACCAAGACGCCCGAGGGCTACACCATCCAATGCGCAGGCCGCGCTTCAGGCTCATGGTACGTTGAAGACAACCGCATCAAGAACGGCAAGCAATCGAGTGCATTCCAAATAAAAGCTCCATGATGTTCTGCCGGATTTGTAATCCGGCAGAATAGAATATAAGCATTTGTAATGCGATAAACAAAACCAACATGCACGGCATTAACACGCGAATTGTATTTCATCACTTCGACTGTGATTGATTGGATGGATGTATTCACTCGTCCGCTTTACAAACATATTATGGTTGATTCGTTGGAGTATTGTCAGACAAACAAGGGACTTGATATTTATGCTTGGGTGCTGATGACCAATCATTTGCATTTGATTGTAGGTATAAAAACGGCATTGCTATTGGTGACGTGCTTCGAGATTTCAAAAAGTTTACAAGCAAGAAAATCATCAATGCAATTCAAGAAAACCAACAAGAAAGTAGGAAGGAATGGCTTCTGAACAGATTTCATTTCCGAGCTGCAAATGATAAAAAGATAAAGGAGTTCAAGTTTTGGCAGGAAGATAATCATATTGAACAGATCAATACATATGATTTCTTTAAGCAGAAATTGGAATACATACATCTGAATCCTGTTAAACAAGAATTTGTCGTGCGACCAGAGGATTATTTCTATAGCTCAGCTCGTAATTATTCAGGCTTGAATGGGCTCCTGAATGTAATAGTGATAAAATAAGGTAATGAAAAGAGTTTCGGATTACAAATCCTTATATTTAATGCGGTCGGATTGCAAATCCGCCCGAACTATACACGTGTTCCTACTTCTTCTTCTTTTCACACTCTTCGCTCACGCGCAGGATTACGAGCGTGTTCGCAGAGAGTGGCTGGATAGTTTGCGGACGGCAACGGCTAGCATACTGCGCGACAGCATTATACGGCAGGATGCCGACAGCATGAAGCTATGGTGGACGGTCTATGGAGAAAAGCCTGCCGACGGGCGAAGCCTGTGGATCAGCCTGCACGGAGGAGGCGGGACGACGCCTGAAGTCAACGACCAGCAATGGCGCAACCAGATGCGACTGTATCGTCCGAGCGAGGGCGTGTATGTGGCGCC
>JAEEGF012355773.1_pt1 | contig 10735 bp, 6 predicted proteins | sample 9134171 | NCBI WGS metagenome assembly JAEEGF01 (sample SAMN16246542, study PRJNA631951) | gut metagenome | biome: gut microbiome; feature: rumen; material: AP-attached | host: Bos | place: Iran: Karaj | collected 2018-10 | reverse complement strand
CTCCGCTCCCCGTTCACCTGCTGGTGCAGTATCATGCGCTCCTCGTCGCGCTTGGGGTAGGAAATGACCACCTTCAGCATGAAGCGGTCGACCTGTGCCTCGGGCAGGGGGTAGGTGCCTTCCTGCTCGATGGGGTTCTGGGTGGCCATCACGAGGAAGGGCTCCTCCAGCGGGAAAGTCTGCTCGCCGATGGTCACCTGACGCTCCTGCATGGCCTCGAGCAGGGCGCTCTGCACCTTGGCGGGGGCGCGGTTTATCTCGTCGGCGAGGATGAAGTTGCTGAATATCGGGCCTTTCTTCACCTGGAACTGCTCGTTCTTCTGGCTGTAAATCATGGTGCCCAGCAGGTCGGCGGGCAGCAGGTCGGGGGTGAACTGTATGCGGCTGAATTTGGCGTCGATGGCCTTGGCCAGGGTGGTGATGGTGAGGGTCTTGGCCAAGCCAGGGACACCCTCGAGCAGCACGTGGCCGTTGCTCAACAGGCCTATCAGCAGCCCTTCCACCATGTGCTTCTGGCCCACAATCTGCTTGCCGAGCTCCATTGTCAGCACGTCGACGAAGGCGCTCTCGCGGCCTATGCGTTCGTTAAGTTCTTGAATGTTTACCGATTCCATAGTATGTTTTGTCTGTTTTTATTTTCGTAATACATATAGAAACACCGAAGGCAATATTTTATTGTCTTTTTAACATACTTTTTGAAATCGGAAAAGCCCAGGTCGACCGTACAGCACCACCAGCCTCTACGTCGCTGTGCCACGCGGTGAGGTGGCACGTACCCGACACGTTGTCAGTAAGATACGTGATTTTGTCACGGTTAATAGGCTGATTGTCAGAGTTTAATCCCCATCCCCTCCACACCAACTCCACCCCAACTCCACCCCAACTCCACCCCTCGTCCACCCCCGGGCGGTGGTGGTATGAAGGTGGGTGGAGAGTCGGATGAATGTCGGAGGAGAGTGGGAGGAAGGAGGTGGGGATGGTGCCCCGGGCGGAGGGCGGGGAAGGGGGCAGCGCGGACGGATTTTGTGTCGGAAGTTTGGCGGGTGCGGAGGGTTTGGGAAAATGAAAAAAATGCAAAAAATATGATAAAACTATTTATATATTGAAAAAAATGTGTATCTTTGTGCATTGTTTGTATAACAGTGAATTGAAATATCTAATTAATTAATAATAACTTATGAAAAGTAACAAAGTACTTCTCGGCTTGTTTGCAGGCGTCATGGCTTTGATTGGAGGGGCGGCACACGCCCAAGTTGACACCAATTTCTATGAGATTGGCCCCGACAATATCGGCGGATGTGTCAGCAGCCTCATCGTCGACATGAACGACGCTTCCAACTCCACGATCTATGCCGGTGCAGTAGCCGGCGGCCTCTTTGTCAGGTCCGACAACGAGGAGATTCTGCAGAACCTCTACACGCGTCAGGGCAAGGATGTTGCCTTGGCAGAGAATCACAACATCTGGCACTATGTGCCTTATAGTGTCGGCGGCGTTGAGAGCATACTGCCTGTCAACAGCCTGTGCCAGCACAGCGACGGTACCATCCTGGTGGGTACTGGCGACAACGACTATCAGATTGGCAGCACGGATGCCCCGATGTCCACCATCGGCCGCGGTATCTTCCGCTTCAATCCCACAACCCTCGAGTTCGCCTTGGTGCCTGGCACCAAGCCCGAGGTGGCCACCGACCGCTTCGCCGCCGTGCGCGACATCGAGATTTATGTCAACAACAATGTGTCGTACATCTACGTCGTCACCGGAACGGGTCTCTACCGCTGGGTTATCGACGGCGACATCAGCGACGACAGCAAGTGGGGTAACTGCGAGACAATCCTGGAGGGCGCCGTGGACGAGATGCTCCTCGTGCAGAGCCTCCGTATGGCCTACTTCTCCGTCGGCAACCAGCTCTACATGATTAGCAACATTACCGCCGCCACTCCGATTTGCACCAATATTTCGAACACCAATCCCGCTTTCGGTGGCTCCAATGTGGCTATCAAGCTCGCCGTGGCTCCCTCGGATCCCACGTATCTCTACGCTATGGTCATCAACAGCAACGGCATGATGGAGAATGTCTACCTGACCCGCAACATGCAGACCTGGCAGACGCTCGCCACCACCACCGTCACCCCGTACACCCGCGGAGTCCTCAACGGTTCCTACTTCACCATCTGCGACGGCCGTCGTACCGGTTTCATCCAGGTCGACCCCTTCAATCCCAAACGTATTTATATCGCCGGTTCGTCGATATGGACGGGCGAGGGTTTTGTGGAGAACTCCTACTATCAGTGGACCAAGGTGTCCCTCAGCGAGGCTGAGCTCAACTATGGCAACTATATGTCGACCGTGTTCGGCAACTCCATGTTTGTCCACTCGGGCATCAACCAAATTCTGCCCGTCTATCGTGAGAACGAGGGCGAAGGCTACTATGAGTATTACATCGCCACCGACGGCGGCGTCTATTCGACCCCTGGCGTGTTTGGCTACTACCAGAATATCAACCGCGGCCTGAACAACTTGCAGATCAACAGCATCGCTGTGACTCCCGACGCCAACATTATCAGCGGCGCCCACGGCAACGCCTGCCCCATGATCGAGGCACGCCTCGAGCACCACGGCGGCGCTTCCAACGTCAGCTGGTACGACAATGGCACCCTCGGCAACTTCAACCACGATGCCAACATCCTCTGGACCAACAACGGTGGCCAGGTTGCCGCTTCGATGTTCCAGGAGATTAAACCCCAGTCGCGCCGCAGCGTCTTTGTCTCGGCCCCCAACGCCTTCTTCGGCCGTGCCTATGCCGACTATCTCGACTATACCAATACGCAGACCTGGACCTCGGGCAAGGACTTCTCGAGCAACCGTCCCTATGTCGGTACCAACATCGGACGTCTCTACCTGTGGGAGACCGACCACGACCAGCTGTTCAACGACAGTATCAACGTCATTATCGATACTCTGGGTTATGTCATGCGCCCCAACAACAGTGGCGGCTATGACAGCACCTATATCGGCGCCAGCAATTTCCAAATCAAGGCCGGTGATAAGATGACCATAACCAGCAAGGCCAACTCCGACTATCCGTTCGAATACACCTTCGAGCGCAACCAGAAGGCTAATGCACCCCTGCGTGTGAAGAATCCCCTGCAGTCGCGTGCCATGATTATCGCCACCGACACTTCCGGCGACGGTAACATGTGGACGGTCTTCATGTCGTGGCGTGCCACCGACTTCACCAAGGTGTGGGACCGCTCGGTGCAAGCCATCCCCAGCGACGACTGGAGCACCCTCAACCTCTGGGCCGGTATCTATGCCATCGCCCCCAACAGAGACTCGGTCAGCCGCCCCCGCGCCATGGCTATGAGCTCGGACGGCCGCGCCGCCTACATCGCTGTCCAGAACCGTGAGGAAGGCAAGTCGATGCTTGTCCGTGTCCGTGGCTTCGAGGACATCGACTTCTCGGCACCCACCAAGACCATCCTCGCCTCGATGCGTTGCCTGCTTATGTCGACTCTCTCGCTTGTGTATGCCGATACCCTGGCCGCCACCGACACCAGCGTGTGGTTCCCCCGCGTGATCAGCTCGATCAATGTCGATACCACTACCGGTGTCGAGCGCATCATCCTCACCTTCGAGGACTATAACAACAGCTATGCCAATGTCGCCATCGTGAGCGATATCCTTTCCGAGAACTGGAGTGTGCAGCCTGTCACCATCACCAACAACAAGAGCCTTCCCGCCTTCTGCTCGATGGTTGAGAAGACCACCGGCGACCTCTACATCGGCACCGCCAACGGCGTGTGGGTGAAGAGCGGCAACAGTTGGAGAGAGTACGAGCACCTCAACGGTGTCGCCGTTACCTCGATGATGCAGCAGCAGGCCAACCTGCCTGTGCGCCGTCACCTCTCGCACAACGGTATCAACGCTGAGCACCGTCTGTATGCCAAGACCAAATGGCCGAACGCCATGTACTTCGGCACCTACGGTCGCGGTATCTTCATGGACATGCAGTATGTCACCGACCGCGAGAACGAGGTCTCCGATCCCAGAGACCTGAACATCCCCACGGTTGTCAGCACCGCCATGGGTAGCGTGAGTGTCTATCCAAACCCCGTGTCGGGCGACGCCCACCTGACCCTCACTGCCGCCGAGGCCGGCTACGCCCAGCTGCGTATCTATGACCTCAACGGCCGTTGCGTTGTCGACCGTCCGCTCGGCAATGTCGACGAGGGCGAGCAGACCTTCACCGTCAGCACCGAGGGTATGACGAAAGGCATGTATCTGATTAACGTCATCATCGGAGGCCATACCGCCACCGCCAAGATGATGGTTCGATAATTGGGGCAGAAACCTATAGCAAGGAGGTACTGCCACAAGGCGGTACCTCCTTTATTAATAAAAAGTATACCTTATTATATATAACTATGAACTCTAACCTCGTTGAAGAACTCAAGTGGCGCGGTATGATTCACGACATTATGCCCGGCACCGAGGAACAACTCAACAAAGAAATGACTACGGCATACGTGGGAATAGACCCCACGGCCGACTCGCTGCATATAGGTCACCTTGTCTCCATCATGCTCCTCAAGCACCTCCAGATGGCGGGCCACAAGCCCTTGGCCGTCGTGGGCGGTGCCACGGGTATGATTGGCGACCCTTCGTTCAAGGCCCAGGAACGCAAACTCCTTACCGTCGAAGAGATTCAGCACAATGTGCAATGCATCCGCAAGCAGCTGGAACGATTCCTCGACTTCGACAATGCCGTCAACGGCGCCGAGATTTGCAACAACTACGACTGGATGAAGGACTACCTCTTCCTCGACTTTATACGCGACGTGGGCAAACATATCACGGTGAACTACATGATGACCAAGGACAGCGTGAAGAAGCGTATGGAGACTGGTATCTCGTTCACCGAGTTCAGCTACCAGTTGCTCCAAGGCTATGACTTCCTCACGCTCTACCGCACAAAGGGGTGCAAGCTCCAGATGGGCGGCAGCGACCAGTGGGGCAATATCACCACCGGCACCGAGCTCATCCGCCGTATGGAGGGAGGCGAAGCCTACGCCCTTACCTGCCCCCTCATCACCAAAGCCGACGGCACCAAGTTCGGCAAGACCGAAGGCGGCAATGTGTGGCTCGACCCCGCCAAAACCAGCCCCTACAAATTCTACCAGTTCTGGCTCAACTGCTCCGATGTCGATGCTGCCCGCTATATCCGCATCTTCACCCTCCTCAGCCGCGAAGAGATAGCCGAATGCGAGCGTCAGCATGCCGAAGCCCCCGAGCGCCGTATTCTCCAGCGCGCCCTGGCCAAAGACATCACCTGCCGTGTCCATTCGCAGCGCGACTACGATATGGCCGTCTCAGCCTCCGAACTCCTCTTCGGCAAAGGCACCACCGAGCAGCTCAACAGCCTCGACCGCGCCACCATGCTCTCCGTCTTCGAAGGTGTACCCCAGTTCACAGTCTCCCGCTCGACCATTGACGAGGGTGTCAGTCTTATCGACCTCGCTGCCGAAACCGGCATGTTCGCCTCCAAAGGAGAGATACGCCGCGAGTTGAAGCAGAACTCCATCTCCGTCAACAAACAGAAAGTGGGTGAGGATTGCCGCCTCACAGCCTCCGACATCCTCTCCTGTGGCAGCATCCTTGTCCAGAAAGGGAAGAAATCATACTACCTGTTGAATGTAGAATAGTCCACCGGCATGTGGACACCAAAAGGGGGGGGGCGGTCAAAGCGACAGCCCCCCCTTTCTTGTGTGAATCGGTTTCGGAGTAATTGTATTCGCTGATTGCGGTGCTATCTCACCACCAGCTTCTTGGTCACCACGCCGTGTTCAGGATACAGGGCCACGATGTATACTCCTTTTGCCCAGCCGCTCACGTCAAACTCGGCCGTGATGCCGTCGGTTTCCTGCTCATAGACCTTTTCCCCTTTCAGGTTATAGACCTCTATGCGGTTCAGCCTGTACGACGATAGCACGTTCACTGCACCCTGTGCGGGGTTGGGCATCAGGCTGACCCATCTGTCGCCGTCGGCGGGGCTGTCTATACCATTCTCATGAGGGTTGTGGTGCTGGTAGATTTCCACCTCCACGGGGCCGACCCATGCGCCATACTCATGGGTCACGTTGCAATAGGAACGTATCATGGCAAAGTATATCGTTCCCACTTCCAGTCCTGTCACGGTCAGGGTTGGTCTGGTGGTGGTGGTGAAAGTATAGTCTGTCCACTGGTCAGTCATCTTGCCGAAAGCCACCTCCCATGGGCCTCCGTCGCCCGAGTCCCATATCAGCGTTGCGCTGCTGTCCGTCCGGTCTGTCACGCGGATGTTCCTCGTGTCGTGGCACAGCGTTGTGTCAAACCCCGGCTCGATGATTGGGAAAATCAACGGGGAATGAAATGGGGCAAAGGTGTTATATATATTCATCCTTGCAGCTATTTGCTTTTGCCATTGCGCGGTACGGAATTTACTCCAAAGGATTCTTCTACTATCAGGTTCCGGTGCCTCCCCTTTCCAATCTATATAACGTGTAGGGCAGTGGTTCCACAGCCACATCATCCTTCTATTCTCTTCCCACATAGGCTCACATTGCCATTCCCAGCTGCCTTCGTTGTTCAGGTATGTTCCCGCAACTACAAAGGTGTCCTCCACTACCACGGGTTTCTCAAACATCACCTCATATAACGGTACAACCAATGAGCTGTCAAATGGACGATTAGGCCATTCATTGGGTTGCCCCAGTTTTCCAGGAGGAAGGTGGATATATCTGTGTGGGTATTCCATTCGCCACCCTGCAGCCATCAGTTCGACAAGACTTCCGCCGTCGGGGGTCACCTTATATAGTATCATTGAATCAGTGATTCTTCCCGCCAAGGTGATGTCTCGCGTGTTTGGGAAAGTGTTTGGGAATCCGCTTCCTAATGGCAAGGACAGACCAGAGAAGGTTGTGTCACGAGCAGGCTCCATGTATGCCGGTGCCGCTATCCCCACTATCTTGAGGGGGCGGTCGGTGACATACTGCGTTCCTACAATCCCATTACCATGGAAATAATTCATTTCAGTAGGTTCCATCGATCCATCAGGGTCTGTCTCCTCTAATGTATATCGGTTTACCCCATTCCAATGGCTATAATCAGTCTGAACCATCCAGGGAATATGGTCATCGCCACACCAATCGTAAATATAGGTATAATATGTTGAGTCTGGGCATACAATCGTGTCTCCCACAGGCCGCTGACCCCTTCCTGCCACCATCCATAGGGCGGCTATGGCAAATAAAACTATCTTTTTCATAATTGTCCTATAAGTTTGTTTTTCTTAATATGTTTATTTACAATGAGATATTATTATGGCTTTATAATGTCTCATTTGCAAATATATATATTTTTTTTTACATACAAAATTATTTGTTGTTAATTAACATTTTTCACCCTAAACGAAACCTCTTTTGGGAAAAAGTCGGGCGTTGACCCTTGGCTGAAATCACACCATAAGAAGGGGATTCCGGCTTCCTGACAACCAAAGCCAAATGACCGATTTGGGTTAAAAAAAAACACACCCTGTGCAGGGTGTGCCATTTATCGTAGAGGTGGGCGGGACCTTATTGCTCGTCGATGACTTCAATCAGTTTGCAGTCGGTCTCGAACGAGACGGTCTTCACGTTGGTCTCCTTCTTCCAGAAGAGGAAGCCCTTGTACTGAGCTATGCGGGCCTGGTAGGTCATCTTGCCTTTGAGGTTGCGGATGTAGACACAGGTGATTTTGTGTTTGGGGAAACGGTTTGCAACGGTGTCTTTAATTGCGTGGGGATAGTACTGGGGCTCGATAAAGTAGCGGGTCTCGGTACCGTGGTTGGAGAAACGTTGTGCCTGCAGGTCGCCGTCGGAGTTGACAAAGGTGGCCATGTAGAAAACACTGTCGGGGGTCATAGTCCAAGTGACGTTTTGGGCGTTCTTGTTCTGGCTCTGGAAGTCTTTAACAAAGCGGATGGGCACATCGGCCTCTTTGATTGAATGTTCTTTCTGGGCAAATACCAGCGTCTGACTCATTGCCAAGAGTGTTGCAAGTATGAGTATCCTTTTCATATTGTGTTATTTATTTTGTTGTTTGTTTTCTTGTTCAAACTACAAAGATACTATTTTTTTTTGATTGTCCTGAACTTTTTTTATTTTTTTTCTTCATCGTGGTGAGTGACGGGGGCCAGCCTGATTTCGGCGACGGCGGTGTATATCCGCCAGTATTGCTGCAGGTGGCGTTCATAGTCGAAGGTGGCGGCATAGTCGATGGCTTGGGCCGCCATGGTGGAGGTGTAGCGCGACAGTCCGTCGCGGATGGTTGCTGCCATGTGTTGGGCGTTGAAGTCGTCGAAGTAGAAAGCGTGCTGTCCTCCTATCTCGGGCAGGCTGGTGCACCGCGAGGCGAAGACGGGTTTGCCCCATTGCATGGCCTCGACAACGGGCAGGCCGAAGCCTTCGCTCAGCGATGGCATCAGCAGGGCGGTGCAGTGGGCATAGAGCCACCGCCGTTGGGCCTCGCCGACGGTGCCGGTCATCAGTATGTTGGGGTGGGCGGGCAGTTGCGTGCGGAGCTGCCGTGCATAGGCGTCGCGGTCGTCGCCCGCCACAACGAGGTTGTATTCCGTCAGCAGGTCCATCGTGGGGAAGAGTGTGTGGATGTTCTTCTTGGGTTTCACCACGCCGATGCTAAGGAGGAAGGGCTTGTCGGTGTCGATGTCTGCGGGGGGCTGCTGGGGGCCGCCGACGAGTGATTCAACCCCGTTGTACACAGTGTAGCGGGGGGTGGAGCCCAGGCGCAGGTGCTCTTCGGCCGTTGTCCGGGCGAACTGCGAGATGAAGCAGACGGCCTTGGCGCTGTCGCACTCCCGTTGCAGGCGGCGGAGGTATCGCTGCTGCTTGGCCCCGTGCTTTTCGTAGAGGAAGTTGAGGTCGTGGATGGTGACGATGCGTGGCGTACCCCTGCCGGGGCGGAAGGGGGAGAGCTGGTGGATGGAGTGCCAGAGGTCGAACCGGGGGAGGAGCCAGGGCAGCAGCCGATAGATGTCCTTGGCTTCGATATAGCGGACATCCTTGCCGAAGGCGCCGATGTGGCTGCGCGGCACCAGCAGGGTGACAGCGGTGCCCGGCTCCAGCCCTTGGGCGTGGCGGGCATACCAGCGCCCATAGTTCAGGGCTATCTGGCCGAGGCCGCAGTAAGGGTGCCGCAGGATGCTCAGGTCTATCAATATATTCATGGGCGGGGGTGGCTACTTGTTGCCGAAAAGGGTTTGCACCAGGTGGTCCATCACGTGGCGGCCGTCGCGGATTACCTGCATGGCCCAGTAGAGTTTCAGCGTGATTTGTTCGTCGGCAGTCAGCTGCCAGGCTATCGATGGGTCCGAACGCATCTTCTCGGTGAGGCAGAAGAGCGACAGGGCGGCGCAGACGCTGATGTTGAAACTCTCGGTGAACCCGTACATCGGCACCTTCACATATCCGTCTGCATGGGCGATGGCCTCGGGGGTCAGTCCCGTCAGCTCGGTGCCGAACACCAGGGCCACCGGCTGCGAGATGTCAAGCTGGGTGATCAGGGTGTCGTTTTCGTGAGGCAGGGTGGCGATGATGCGGTAGCCTTTCGAGCGCAGCTCGTCGTAGGTCTGCAGGATGTCGGGGTGCTTGTAGTAGTCCACCCATTTGTCCGACCCCATCGATACGTCCGAGTTGGGCGCATAGTGGTTGCGGTCCTCTATCACATGCACGTCCTGCACGCCGAAGCAGTCGCAGCTGCGCAGCACTGCGCTGGCGTTGTGGGCTTGGAATATGTCTTCCAGCACCACGCTGATGTGGCGGGTGCGGTTCAGCACCAAGCGGTCGAAGAGGTCGCGTTTGTTTTCGCTGAACAATTCGGCGGCGGCTTGGTAGAGTTGTTGTTTCTGTTCGAGACTGTAGTTTTTGAACAGATTTCTGTTGGTGTTGTTTATCTCGGGCATGGGTCGCTGGTATGTAACTTATATCAAAATGGGATTTATAAAGTATTGTTACTCGAATGTTTTTCGTTATTATTATGCTGTAACGAGCGGATAACGATGCAGGAAGGATGCTGCATTGAACGACGTCTCTATCTGCTTGGTCCGTTTTTGTGGTGTTTGCCCTGTTTCGCGGCGGAGCATTTTTGGAGCAGTGTGGTGTACTTCATGAAGGTGTAGTGGGCGTTCATGCGGCAGAGGATGTAGCCTGCCCTTCCGTCGCGGAAGCCGCCGCGCAACAGGTAGTCGCGCACAAAGGTCCAGCAAGGTTTCAGCACGATGGCCGCCATGCCTGCCCGGCGTCCGGCGTCGAATGCCGACTGGGCGGCCAGTTGGTAGTAGCGGGGCTGGCGTCGGGCCAGGTCGTCGATTTCGTAATAGGAATAGTGCAGCAGGTCGCCTTTCAGGTGGTCGCGGCGCGGCACCCCTTCCAGCCGGAGCTCTTCGTGTATGTCGCCTTCCCACCGGGCTTTGCCGCTGGGCCACAGGCGCACCTTTGTGTCGGGGTACCATCCGCAGTGGTGTATCCAACTACCGCAGAAATTGGTCAAACGGTTCATGCTGTAGGCCGTGTCGTCGCGCAGCCCTTCCTGTTTCAGTGTGCGCAGGGTTTGCTGCAGGGTGGGGGAGAGGGCCTCGTCGGCGTCGATGCTGAGTGTCCAAGGGTGGGAGGCAAGGCCGTTGGCATAGTTTTTCTGGCCGGA
>JAEEGF010555677.1_pt1 | contig 10735 bp, 10 predicted proteins | sample 9134171 | NCBI WGS metagenome assembly JAEEGF01 (sample SAMN16246542, study PRJNA631951) | gut metagenome | biome: gut microbiome; feature: rumen; material: AP-attached | host: Bos | place: Iran: Karaj | collected 2018-10 | reverse complement strand
AGCTCGCCGTTTTCGTAAATGATGCTGCAGGCCAGACCGTCCAGCTTCACCTCGGCGCAGAATTCGATATCGGCCTCGGACACATTAAGCCCGGCCGCGGCTCTTCTGACAAAGTCGGAGAGCTCCCCGTCGTTAAAAATGTCATCCAGAGACATCATCCGGGATTTATGGGTTACCTTTTTGAAGTCCTCCAGCGCGGGCCCGCCCACCTTATGAGTGGGGGAATTGGGATTGTCCAGATCCGGATGCTCCTTTTCCAGCGTCAGCAGCTCCTGAAAAAGCCGGTCGTATTCGGCGTCAGGCACCGAGGGATCGTCCAGCGTGTAGTATTCATAGGCGTATCTGTTAATGAGCCTTCTGAGTTCCGAAATCCGCAAAGCTGCTTTCTCAGCGGGAAGCTCCCCGGCGCCGGCCGCTCCAAAAGTGTTATCCGCCATTTTTTCTGCCATTTTATCCTCTTTATTCTGCCATTTCCTTGATACTCCGGACAGGTAAGTATAGCCGTTACCAGAGCCGGCACAACGATTTTGTAAACCGCGCCTGAAATCCCTAGGAGACCGCTTGCCTCCCGAACCTGATTTCCTGCGATGGCGGCTGTCCGCCGCAGCTTCCTGCCAGAGCAGCTCTGATATTGAACCTGTGAAGAACTCTGTTATAGAATAATAACCGGCATTATGGTAAAATTCAATACTTTTAACAGATTGATTTAGTAAAGCGGATTTATTGTATTCGTGTTTATTTTCCGGCGGTATCCCGGTGCCATATCATTGCCATGGAAGACTGCGCGCTAAGTTCATTGCATTAGTATCATTCATTAAAAGATAAATTATTCCTTAACCAGTACAAGCATGTTAAAATGAGTTAAATTTATCACCGGATTCAGAAAATGTTCTCCCCTGTCAAGCTGCTGCTCTTCCTGAAAAAATTTACTTACCGGACATTCCTGACTGCCGTGATAGCCGCGGATATCGCCGGGATGTCGTCCATGCTCCTTATCTGCATCCGGCCGGATATTCATCGAAATCTGGTCTCTGTGTTCCGGGATCTCAGCGGCTTTGCGGGGCTCCCCTTTCCGGAACGCCAAGAAATGCCCCGGTCTGCCCCAGCCGCGGACTCCGCCCCCGGCTCCCGGGAAACGCCGTCATATCACTCTCTCGCGGATCCCCGGCAGCAGTATATTCCGTTTGAAAAGTCCAAAAGAGAGCTCATCAGAATCTACCGGGAGGCTCCAGTGCCGGAAACCTTCTACTGCCGCTGTCCTCTTATCTTCCGAAACGGCAAAATCTACCCGGATATCGCCTCCTGCGGCTACAAAATCAGAAAACAGGAAAAACGCGCCCGCCGCATCGAATGGGAGCATATTGTGCCGGCCTCCTGGTTCGGCGGGCAGATGGCGTGCTGGAAACAGGGCGGCCGCAATAACTGCAACAACGTGCCGGAATTTGAAATCATGGCCGGAGACATGCATAACCTGGCCCCGGCAGTGGGAGAAGTCAACGATGACCGGAAGGCCTACCGCTACCGGCAGTTTCCCCATCCGGAGCAGTCTGTCTACGGGAAATGCCGGTTTTTCATATCGGAGGATAAGCCCAGAGCTGCAGAGCCGCCGGAATACACCCGGGGCTTTATCGCCCGATCCTTCAAATATATGGCCAGACAGCACGGACTTAAGTTTTCCAAAGGGGATCGGCAGTTTATGGAGATCTGGGACAAAAAATACCCGCCGGACGCCTGGGAATGCCGAAGAAACCAGCTTATCAAACAGGTTCAGGGAAATGACAATCCCTTCGTAACCGCAAAATGCCGTGAGTGAATAAAGAGCCGTCAAGCCTCATGGCTAAAGGCCGCTAGAGTAAAGCGGGAACAGAAGCTCTTAAAAAATGCCCGGGCAGGAGGTGTTTATCAGGGAACAGGAAAGGTCAAACACCCGGTTCATGGCCTCGTTCCAGTGCCGGAGAAAGCCGGTCAGCACCAGCCGGAGCACAATGAGACCGCAGAGCAGGGAGACCGCAAAACCCAGGCTGAAGATATTAAGCTGCGGGGCCGCTCTTGTCATGACGCCGAAGGTAAAGTTCACCAGGAGCATGGCGCAGATGGAGCTCAGAGACAGGGACAGCGCCAGGGAAAACATCAGGCTCCCGAAACGGGCGAATTCCATAAAGGGGATGCTGAAAAAGCCCGCAAAGCCCACCGGGAGGGTAACAAAGCTTTCCGCCAGAAGCCGGAACAGCACCAGATGGCCGTTCACCGCAAAAAAGAGAATGGTAGCCAGCACCGAAAAAAACTGCCCCACCACCGGGGTATTGGAACCGGACACCGGATCCACCAGGGAGGCAAAGCCCAGACCTGTCTGCATGGCCACTACCTGTCCGGCCACCACGAAGATCTGGGAAATAAACTGGGTGACGTACCCCATCATAATGCCGATAATGATCTGATAGCCCGCCAGAAGAAAGAAGCCCGGACTCATGAGATCCGGGATATTCCGCATTTCCGGAACCATGGGATAGATAATGACGGTAAGAGCCAGGGAAAGTCCCAGCTTCACAATGGAGGGCACGCTCCGGGAGCCCAGAGCGAACATGGCCATGACACAGGAGGAAACGCGCAGAAACGGCAATATCAGAGATGCCAGAAAGGAGAGCAACATTTCCTCTGAAAATACCATTTATCCCTTTTCCCCCGCCTTGGTTCTTAACCTTGCCCGCCCCGGTTCAGCCGATAACCGAGGGGATAAGCTCCACCAGATGCCGGAAAAAGCTCATCAGCTTTTCCAGGCCCCAGTGGGCTCCCAGAGCCAGAGCTACCACGGTTATCAGAAGACGGGGCAGAAAGCTCAGGGTCTGTTCGTTGATGGAGGTCGCCGCCTGAAACACGGCCACCAGAAGTCCCACGGCCAGAGAGGGCAGGATGGAGGCTGCCACCAGCACCGTCACCACCCACAAAGCCTCTCTGACGATATCCACAAAGACCTCGGGATTCACGCTATCCTCCCAGACCGAAGCTGGACACCAGACTGCCCATGATAAGAGACCAGCCGTCCACCAGCACAAACAGCATGATCTTGAAGGGCAGGGACACAATCATGGGAGACAGCATCATCATGCCCATGGCCATGAGAATGCTGGCCACCACGAGATCGATGACCAGAAACGGCAGAAACAGCATAAAGCCCATCTGAAAGGCCGTTTTAAGCTCGCTGACCATAAAGGCCGGGATCAGCACCTTCAGGGGCACCTGCTCCTTGGTCTCGTAAACCTCTCCCGCAAATTCGGCAAAGACCCCGATATCATGAGGCCGGGTCTGGGAAAGCATGAAGTTCTTCATGGGGATCTTGGCGTTTTCCAGAGCCTGCGGGGCCGTGATTTCATCATTCATGTAGGGTTGCAGGGCTTTAGTGTTAATTTCGTCCAGCACCGGACTCATAATGAAAAATGACAGAAAAAGAGCAATGCCCACAATGATCTGGTTGGACGGGGTGGTCTGAAGTCCCAGAGCCTGCCGGAGAATGGCCAGCACCACCACGATGCGGGTAAAGCTGGTCATCATGATCAGAATGGCCGGCAGAAAGGACAGGGCCGTCATCAGAAGGAGCACCTGCAAGGTCAGGGAATACTCCTGCGAACCGTCGGCATTGGTGGTCACCGTAACGGCATTAAGGGTAAGATCCCGGGCCAGCGCCGGCTCCGCCCCCCAGAGAAAAATCAGCGCTGCCAGCAGAATACCAAGAATTTTTTTCAAATCATACCTCCTCTCCTCCCGCGGGATAAGCGCCAAAGGGATCTTCGGAAAACGACTCTGCGCATCAGAAGACAGCCGAACAGAAGAACAGCCGAATAAACGATCCGGGCATCATATCCGGAACCGGACAGCGCCGCTGGAGATCCCGGGCCTCGGCGCATCTTTCCTGCTTCTCTACTTCAGCTTCTTTATGCGTTCAATCTGACTGATAACGTCGGTGAGACGGATACCGAACTTGTCATTTACCACTACCACTTCCCCGTGGGCAATCAGGGTGCCGTTAACCAGCACATCCAGGGGCTCGCCGGCCACCCGATCCAGCTCCACCACGGAGCCCTGATTCAGCTGCAGCAGGTTGCGGATGGTAATCTGGGAACGGCCGACCTCCATGGTAATGGTAACCGGAATATCCATAATGGCATCAAGCTTGGCCTGTTCCTCGGGGGTGACAGGCTTTTTTTCAGACTGGGAAAAGTCTTCGAATTCCGCCTTCTTAGGCTCGTCAGAAAGCTCCACGCCTTTCTGCTCCTTCAAGGCCTCTGCCCATACATCATCAATATCTGACATTTTGCGCTCCATGTAATTGTTCCGGAACTGAAGGCTGATTTTCTGACTCAGGCTTCAGTTTCCTGCTGTTCTTCGGATTCCTCATCCTGAGATCCCCGGCGTCGCCGGAGCACCAGAGCCAGCTCGTTCTTCATAAACTCCGGACGCTTGATCTGCTCGGTTATCTTAATGGCCAGCTTTTCATCAGTGCGGCCCAGCTTGGCGTGATAGGTGGGCAGATCCTCCACAAATACCAGAGTATGATCCGGCAGCTTTACCGGAATAATCATGCCCGGCTTAAAGTTTTCAATATCCCGAAGGGTAAGCTGAAATTCCATAAGCTGCACCTTAAGGCCCACCTTAACTCCCATGACCTCTTCCCGGAGAGCCTTGCTCCAGCGAATGTCGGTGTCGCCCTTGTCAGACTGCACGCCGGCATCCAGAAGCTCGCGGATCGGCTCCACCATGGAATAAGGCATCGCAATATGAAAATCCCCGCCGCCGCCGTCCAGCTCGATATGGAAGGAATTGATGACAATAACCTCTGTGGGGCTGACGATGTTGGCCATGGCCGGGTTTACTTCACTGTCCAGGTATTCGAATTCCACATCCATAACCGGAGACCAGGCTTCCCGGTAATCCTCAAAGATTATCTTCATGAGCATCTGGATAATGCGTCTTTCGGTGGGGGTGAATTCGCGGCCCTCGATTTTGGCACGGTACCGGCCGTCGCCGCCGAAGAAATTCTCCACCATGATAAAGACCAGCCGGGCCTCCATGGTGATAAGCCCCGTGCCCTTAAGAGGCCGGAAACGCACCATGTTAAGACTGGTGGGAACGAACAGGGTATGCACGTATTCGCCGAATTTAATCATCTGAACGCCGTTTATGGAAACCTCGGCGGTGCGGCGCATCATATTGAAGAGGGAAATACGAAGATGTCTGGCAAAACGTTCGTTCACCAGCTCCAGAGTGGGCATGCGCCCGCGGACTATGCGATCCTGAGCGGCAAAATCATATCTGGCAAAACCGCCGTCGCTGCCGCTGTCGTCCTGTTTCGGTTCCTCCTGCGGCACGTCGTCAACGCCATGGAGGAGCGCGTCAATTTCATCCTGACTTAAAATATCAGACACTTTGTCAGCCCTGCCCTGTTACTGCATTACAAAATCGGTAAAAAGAACCTTTTCCACCACCGGCTTCCCGGTTTCCTTCAGCATAGCCTCCTGAACCTCCTTAAGGCAGGCAGCCTTAACCTCCCGGCGGCCTTCTATCATGTTGTAGATGTCCGGCTGGTTCTGGTACTTGTACAGCACCTCGCTGATGGCATTCTTTATCAGAGGTTCATGCAGCGTGGCCAAGTCCAGATTATCCTGGGAGTTCACGGTGATCTGCATTTTTACCTGCATCATGCGGTGTCTGGGCTTGGTGGGGATCTGGATGACAAACGGCTTCTTGATGTTGAGATAAAGGATCTCGGGAATGCCGGGAGCAGGAGCGCCCGGAAGCTGAACCTGCGGCTCCTCGGCGGATCCGGAGTCGCCGCCGGAAAGAGCCACGGCAGCCCCGCCGCCGCCCAGAAGAAGCACTGCGGCCGCGATGATGATAATAAGCAGCTTTTTCTTTTTTCCGCTGTCCTCTCCCCCGAGGTTAAGCTGCTGTTCCTGATTTCCGTCCGCCATAATTCCGTCCCGTTATCGCGCTGATTCCGCCCTATGTGTTCCTGAAAATAACCCGGACATGCTTTTGCCGCCAAAGTCACCCCGGTTCCGAGCCTTGCTTCTCATATTCTATCTTTAAACCGGAAAGCAAAGGCAGATCAAAGCCGGAATTGTAGCAAATTTTGCGAATTTCCCGCCATCTCGGAGATCCTGAGACTCCCTGCGCCGGAAAATGCTCCGGAGATCCGGGGGAAAGCCCCCAGGGGCAAGGAAAGGGAAACGAAGAATAAGCCCCGAAGGGATCAGCCTCCGGGGCCGGCGGCATCCTGTTACCAGAATTTCCGGATTCCGGATGCACCCGAAAGAGTATCCAGAGCTCCCTTAAGGCTGTCCTGCCACTCGGCATGTCTGCCGGATCTGGCCAGACGTCTCAGGGAATTCTCCCATTCCCGTTCCGCTCTTTCCCGGCCCCGGGATTCCCCGCCGCTTTCCTGATCCACGGTATGTCCCTCAAGACTGATGCCGGCCTCGGCCAGACTGTCTCTGAGCCGATCCATGCTCTGAGAAAGAACCTCCCGGGCCTCGGAGCTCTGTACCGCAAAATGCACCCGGGCTTTGCCGGAGTCTCCCATTTCCACTTCGATCTTAAGGTGTCCCAGCCTTTCCGGAGTGAGGGCGATTTCCACCTTCCGGAGGTTGCGGGCAGCCATGCGGAGCACCTGATCCCGGAGCCTCTCGGCATTCTCTCTGGGCTGTCCCTCAAAAAGCCGCACAGCTCCGGTCAGGGCGGCGCTGTCAGCTTCCTGAGCGCTTCCGCCGGTTCCGAAAAACCCTTTCCCGAAAATGCTGCCGAAGCTCCCGGTTCCGGCGGCGGGAGCGCTGCTGCGGTGATTTCCGCCTGGAATAAGTCCCTCGCGAGATCCGGAGGAACGCTGATCCTCTGCGAAGCTCCCGCTCTCTCCGGCCTCATCTCCCCCGGTCTCAGCGCCGGCAGAAATCATGGCGCTGCTGTCCGGCAGAGTCTCTCCGGCGGCATCCTCCTGAAGACCGCTGTCAGGAAGCGCTGTCAAAGCTTCCGGCTCCCCGAAGAAGACCGGAGCGGCGCTCACAATGCCGGTGCTGACACTCTTCTGAGCCATAAGGAGATTCAGGGCATCCAGAGCGGCGCCGTTTTCCCGGACACCTGCTGCCTCAAGTCCCAGGCCGGCGGTGCGGATTGCGGAAGCATGAGCCTCGCGTACCGTCATGCTTTTAAGACCGGTTATTTTGCTGAGAGATCTGAGATCCGGAACGCTTTCAGAGGATTCCCTGGCATTATCCGGCATTTTGGCGGCAAGCTTGCCGGAAGGTTCTTCCCGTTTAACAGCTTCCCGGCCAGCAAACTGATTCCCTGCGGCGCTTTCAGAAGCGGGGGCAGCCCTGTCCCCTGAAGGCTGTTCCGGGGCCGGAGCCCGCTGAGATGAAAACATGCGCTCCTGAGAAGCGGCAGCGTTTTCTGAAACCGGAGCTTCGTCTCCCCGGGAAGGAGCAGCATCTGATACCAGAGGGTTCCCGGAAGCCGCCGTCTTAAGATACGGGGCTTCAGGAGCGGAATCAGGGCTGCTTTCGGGATTCGCAAAGTCCGGCGCCTCCTTTGCCGGAGAAACGGCTCCCGGAGAGGCAGCAGCGGACACATAATTCTCCCCGAGGTCTTCGCGGATGGTCATAAAAACCGGTTCTGCCGGCGCTGCGGCTCCGGCCTTCGGCTGAGAACCGGTCATGACCGCCTCAGGATGGCTCTTTTCCGGAGAAATTGCCGCGTTCTCATAGGTCTCCGAAATGCTTGCGGGGACTTCCGGGGCAGCCGGAATAACAGATTCCCGGATCTTAGTTATCACAGGCTCTGCAGGATCGCGCTTTTCCGGGGACACAGCCGCAGCATTCTCATGGGAATTCTCCGGAATTGCCCGGGCGGGAGCGGCAGCAACAGCCGGATCTGAGACAGCTGCCTGAGAAACCATTGCGGATACTTCAAAAGGCTCTGCCAGCTTAAGCTCGGGGGAAAGCCCCGGAACCGGCTCTTTACCATAGACATCTGCGGAAGCAAGGGTTTCCGGCTTTGCCGCTGCCATGCCGGCAGCGTTCTCAGGAACGGCGCTTTCCTTTGCTGATACCGGAATCATATCATCTCCCGGGACATAAACCATCTCCGGCGCGCTGCTTTTCCAGTCAGCGGCATTTATCACTGCATGTCCCGCAGCATTTCCAGCGGCAACGCAGGGCTGTACCCGGTAATCAGGAGCCATTTCTGCTGTCTTTTCATCAGTCTTTATTTCCGGATGCTCTGCGGCTCTGGCCTTGAAGGTTACCGTGGCGCTTTCGCCGGCATCCCAGACAGCGCTTCCGGAAACATTATCCCGGGACAGCGCACCGGCAGCCGGCAGATCTTTATCCTCCGGCATGAGGTCAGGGATGACCCGGTAACTATGAGCTTCCGCGGAAGTATCCCGAATCAGAGTTTCAGAAGCCGCAGGGATTAAAGTTTCAGCGGCATTCCAATTCAAGGCTGCAGATGCAGCTACTAATGTAAAAGGCATCTCCTCCGGAAGCTCCGGGGTAAGTCCGGGGGCGGCGGCGGTGATAGCGGCTTCCCTGAGCAGCACGGGGACAGCTCCCGTATCAGCAGAAATTTCCGGCGCATAATAACCGGTAACAGCGGCGGAATCAGCGGCAGAAGCTGCTGCTGCGGAATCGTCATTATCAGCATGAGATGACATCAGAACCGGATGAGAGGCGGCGGAAACGGAGCGCTCCCCCGCCGGTGCGGTATTTCCCTGATTAAGAACGCTGATGAGATCCGAACTTAAAGCAGCTCCGGAAAGCGTCTCGTTTAAAGCGGTAAGAGCGGCGGAAAAAGCGGCAGGAAGATCCCGGTTCCCGCTATCCGGCAAAGCGGCGTACCTCCGGAGATCCTCAGAGGATATCTCCTCCCCGGCCCGAGACAGGGGATCATAAAGCTCATAATCAGCGCTGGTAAGCTCTTCATTATAGAGCTTCTGGCTTAAATCATCATTGTCAGCGGCAAGGTCGTAGAAATCAGCCTCCTCGAAAGATTCCTCCCCGGATGCGGCAGTCTCATTTGCTTTATCTTCCTTAGTTACTTCATTGCCATTAAGAGGCTTCAGATCGGCGGCAATCCGGGAAGCGGCAGTATCCTGAGTCTCCGGCAAAAAACTGCCGGCCGGTTCTGCAGTGATTTCCGGCATCCGGGCCTCGCTGTCTCCTTCATTCAGAAGACTCTTAAAGGAAATGCCGTGAGAAGTGTCGCTCCCGGAAATACCGGAGGCTCCGGCAAGCGGAGTTCCCAGAGTTAACAGGGATGAAGCACTGGAAAAATCTGCCATAACAGGTAACATTGCCGTTTCCTTAAGTCAATATCATGACTGCTTGCTGAAATACAGCACATTTGATGCAATTAACCTGCCAGAAGATAACTTTCTTAAAAAAGAATTAAATGAGAGAAGCCGAATACTTGGCAGAAGTCACTTTTGAGCCGAAAAAAAATGCAGAACCCCGGCCCCGCATAGAGGGAACCGCGGTTCTGAGCGTGAGAGAAGGAAAGATCTGCGTCGGAAAAAAGCCGTCCTGAAAATCATAACCGCGCGCTAAGGTCAAAATCCTCGGCGGTAAGCTCGGTCTCATAAAGCCTCAGACTGTAATCAGAGACTTCAGCGGAAAGATCGTAAAAATCACCCAGAGTCCAGATTTCAGATCCGGAAGCAGCCTGACAGTCGTTAGAGGCGATTGCCGCATCAGAACCGATAAGATCGACAACCGAAACATCCTGGTCACCAAAATTGATAATGCTTTTCAGAGAAACACCTGACTGTCCCAGAGAGAGACTGCCCTGACAAATGCTTAGAGCGGAAGCGGGATTCACTGAAGCGCTGGCATTTACTGATATCATTTTGCATTCCTTAAGTTATTGATAACTGAGTTATGTAATCCTCATTGCCAGCCTGATACCTGCAAGATATCTGCCAGATGCCGTCCCTGTTTTTAAAAAATCTGCCCGAAATTCCTGGAGCAAGAAAACGTTTTCCCAGGAAAGCCTTATCCTGCCGGCTTTCCCGGGGACAGCGCCGGGGATAAAAAAATTCTGAGAGCGGGAAAATGATGCTGCCGATGCTTTCGCATTGCCGGCGCCGGAAAAATGACAGCGCCGGTATCGGCGGCGGAAAAGCCGGGAGAACCAGGTCAGAAATGACCGCGCCGGCGATGTCATAAGCTGGTGCCAGAAGAAGCGATACCGGGAATGACGGACAGACGGATAATTGTCAGATGCCGGATAAACAGGATTTTAAGACGAAAACAGCATTCCGGGGTTTCCCGAAAGAGGAACAGCCGGGAAGCTGCTCACAGCTCCCCGGCTGCCTTTTCCCCGATCTCCGCATGTCCCGGTTTGCCGGTCGGAACCTGTCTTCTCAAAGCCTGTCCCGCTCCTCAAAGGATTGCCGGATTCGCCGGAAATACGAAGCATCAGGTAACTCTCAAAGCCCCCCGGGATCCCGGGAACTCATGAGTCTGTTGCAGATGAGGAATCTCTCCCTCATACTGTTAATTCTGGCTGAGATCGCAGTCGGCATCGGTTAACGGGATCTCGTAAAGGCTGACACTGAAATCATCGGTCTCAGCGGCCAGATCGTAAAAATCGCCCTCGCGGAAGCTTACGGCCGGAGCAGGAGAAGCGGTATTGGAAGCTACGGTATTTGCGGCGAACATCTGGGATTCCTTAAGTCATTTTTATGACT
>JAEEGF011320917.1_pt1 | contig 10737 bp, 8 predicted proteins | sample 9134171 | NCBI WGS metagenome assembly JAEEGF01 (sample SAMN16246542, study PRJNA631951) | gut metagenome | biome: gut microbiome; feature: rumen; material: AP-attached | host: Bos | place: Iran: Karaj | collected 2018-10 | reverse complement strand
GAAAATCTATGTCAAGACGCAGAAATACTATTCGAAGCACGCCGCCTAAAACATGACAAAAGTGACAAATGACAGTGTCATTATGAATAACACAGATTGCTTCTAACTATGTAAACAAGAAAAAGGCCAACACTGCCATCCAGATTACCTGCTACGACCGTAATGGCGAAGTGGTGAAGCGTGTGACCAGTGCCGATCCCGGTACCGTTGAGGATCCTCAGGGCGACGACAACGGCCAGAACGCTGAAAACACTCAGAACACCGAGAACAACGAGCAGAACGGCAGTCAGAGCAGTAACGGTGACTCGCAGAACGGCCCCGACAAAGATTAGGCGCTCAAAAGCGAGTGAGTAGATGGCTGGTCGAGAGACCGGCCATCTTTTTTTGCATCAGAATGCGCAACCTACGGCAAGGGCCATTGATGTGCAGTCCTTGCCATTATTATATTCGTAAGTCTGATTGGCTTTGTGGTGCGTGGCAGAGAGGCTCACGTGGGTCTTCAATCGGGTCTGTGGGAAGACGAAAGCATAGGCGATGCTGCCACCGACAGTATATTGAGGGGCTACGAAATATTGATACTCACGCCAGAGCCAGGCATCCATCGTAGCAGGGGCCATCTGCTTACTGGAAGGTTCTGCAAAGGTAAGGTCGGTATAGGGTTCTCCCCTGCCCTTCTGATAGGCTGCTGACAGCGAAAATGTCCAAACACCCTTTGGTGTCAGAAGATGACGAGTGGCCGATAATGTGGCCTTTGTGCTATGCAGATGCTGACGGCGGTAATAAGGATAAAGATAGGATGTTTGCTGGCGATTTTTCCAATCGAGGCTTGCCATCAGCGTCCAGGCAGGTAAATCTCCATTGATACCCAAATCTGCGGTCAGCGCAAACTGTCCGTTCTTCCAAAGTTTGTTGGCGGTCTTCACTGGATCATAATACTCGTAATAATAGGCTCCCGACTCGTTCGAGAGTTCGCGGTAGGTGTTAGCCTGATTTTCGAGGTTCTCGCTACTGAGGATTAAGTCGGCTGAGAACATAGAGCGACGGATGGACCACGAGAGACGGGCGTCGTAGGTAAGCAGGTCGGCGTGATGATTACTGTAAGTGATGGTATAGGGTGATTTCCGTCCGTAGTAGCCGTTGCGACGGGCGTAAGTCAGGGAGGAGAAAATGGACAATGGATAATGGTCAATGGATAATTGGAGGCTGGCTCCGTTGTAATCGTCAACGAGCGGCATCTCCTGTCCTTTGTCTGTAAAGCCGCTACTACCAAACTGCTCAACACGTCCCATAAAAGTGCCATAGTCGATGAGCGACTTATAGACCTTGTCCTCGCGACCGTAGAGACTGAAAACAAGGCTCTCGGTGGTGCGACGGTAAAGATAGTTGGCACCCACTGTTAGAGGTAAGACGGAAGATGTAAGAGGTAAGAGAATACCTGTCGTAAGGGTCATGTCCATCAACTTGCTCTTGTGACGTAGGTCCTTGTATTTGGCATAGTTGGCAGCAGTATAGTCCAAACGGATACCGGCAGCGAGTCCGCGCCAAAGATCCACACCGACAGCCCCCGTGAGACGGTAAGTGTCGCGGTGTTTGGTACCTGTATTGACCAATGAATCCTCTACTATATCGAAGGGCTTGTGATCAGGACTGATAAAGGCTGTTCCTGCCATATCATGACCGGAGAAATTATCGTAGGTCATAGCTCCGAAGACCACCGCGTGCTGACTGATGCGGGTAAACGACTCCACATTGGCAGTGGCCTGCAAGAAATCAGGCGACTGATACCAATCCACCAATCCGCCTTTGCTCTTTTTCAATGACAGTTCTGCCTCGGAAATAGCGGAATGAGAGAATCTTGTCAACCCCGCTGCATTCTGGCTGGTGAGCCACGCGTCTGTCCGCTTCACAAACTGGTAGTCGCGAAGCAGCAAAGAATCCTGGCCGTAGCACAATGACGCTACGGCCAAGATTACTGAGATCGATATCAGTCGCGGAGAGAACACTTCTGACGCTCGTGGAAATCGTTGGTAGAGTTGTTGGTGTCCATATAGACGATGTGGGCACCGTTCTTCATACTGGCCTCAGCATCGATGCCGCTGGGGTCGGTAGAGGCATCCACGCCAAGTGCATAGTCATACACCAGCTTACCGGTATTCTCGGGCAGAGCCTCGGTAGCCTCCTTGTCCACATTACGGTAGACAGAATGGCCCTTGTAGTTGGTCAGCCATACATAGCCTGCGTCGATATCTGCGGTGAGACGCTTCTGACAACCATCCTGAAAAGCGGCAGCATAGACCTCAATACCGTCGATGATGTTCTTATTAAGTGCCTTCAGACAAGCCCAGGTCTGGCTTACTTCTCCACCGGGATACCAGATGTTATCGGCATTGTTGGCATATTCAGCAGGATCGCCCTCCGTCTGGAACATCACCAAAGCAGGTGAGGAAACGCTGAGCGACCAGGCTGTGCCCAGTCCGTAGCGCACGGCCTTCAGATAGTGAGAGGTGGGAATCTCGCTGGCTGGCGTGGGATAGTAACCTGTGTGGTTGTAGCCACTCTCAGGGTCATACATGGCGTAATAGTCTTTGTTGGCATAGTTCACAGAGTTCGTAACGGTCTGCGTATTGTCGATGGCACCGTGAATATTGATGACCACCTGCGAATAAGGCTCGATGATGAGTGAATAAGGATAGTAAAAGATGCCGTTCCACACGGGGATGAAGCCGTCCTTTTCATATACTAGCTTACCATCCTCACCATAGTTTTCGTTCTTTGCCTGGGCATTGGCGGGATTGGCAGCGCCGAAACAAAGGTTGTTCACCACAGCTTTCTGTGGACAGTTGTTGTAAAGAACCACACACTTATCGTACTGGAAATTCTTGCCGTCGTCCTTCAGACAACCGCCGCTATAGAGTTCCTTGATGATAATCTGGTCGACGTTGGCATCAGCCTCATAAGGCATCTGCTGAACATACTGGATGTCCTTCACATCGGAAGTCTTAATTTCAGTCTTGGTGCCGTCGGCGTGTGTGATCACCATCTTCCACTCACTCTGTGCATTTGCACTTGTTACTGTTGCCACAAGGGCCACGATAGAAAGTATCAGTTTTTTCATAATGCTTTATTATTTTACTTTTTTACCTTTTTACTTTTTTACCTTAAATGATTTACTGGGTGTACGGAGGATATAAACGCCCTTGGGCAGACTCATGAGACTGATGTTTGCACGTCCATCTTGATTGGCCTTTACCTTGGTTACCATCTTACCGTCGATGGAATAGACGCTTACGAGGGCTCCGGGAGTGAGTCCTTCAAAACTGGCCTCGCCAAATGAGAACTGAAGACGGTCAGGATCTACTGTACTGTCTTTAACGACATCGATACTGGTGGTCTCCATCTCTCCGAATGACAGTTTCAGACCTTCCAGTCCGAGCGTCAATGTCTGACCACTACAGGTCACCACCATATCGCTGCCGCTGTAGGTCACAACGGGCGATTCGGCGAGTGCAAACTTACTGACAGTGCCATTGCTTTCTGTCAATACCAGGCACTCTACAGTATCTGCCATTGCCGATAATGGCAGCAGCAGGGCCACGAGTGCCAACAGGTTTACTACTTTTTTCTTCATGTTGTTAATTTTAAATGTTTATATAGGATGTTTAATGTACAATTCTTTTCTTTGACATAGTCAGCGTCAGCGGAACAACATTGCTGCTGTCGGGTGACACAATGATCATGCTCCTTACTCCGTTGAAATTATATCGCCACCAGGTGTCTCCCAACGAATCGATAAACTGTGTGCTGCTGCTGGTTTCGTAGATACCTGCAGGTACTTGGAATGAGGCACACCCGCTATTATCCGTAGGACTGATGAATATGCTGGCGTTGGCATCCTTCAGTTCCACCAAGGCTCCGGCATAGGGCTCGATACTACCCTCGGGATAGACAAGTTGCACGGTTACGTTGCAAGTATCCATTGTCTCGTCGTAACTACATGCCATGAGCAAGAGCGTAAAAGTGAATAATATCAGTCTGTTCATATCTTCAGTCTTAATGAAAGTCCGTAATAATAACTGGGTACGTAGCCGCTGCTGAAGAGCGAAGTCTCGAGGTCGGTCTGCGAGGAATGTACCTTCTTCATTGTGTTGAAGAAGTTATTGGCATAGAACGACACACTGACATGATCGCCAATCTCTTTCGTCACGCTGAGGTTGGCGGAGTAATAACTACTCAACCGGTTGGGGTTCATCACGTATGGATAGTTAGAACGCACCACCAGCTTGGCCAGGTCGTTATAAAGCGTCTGGTCATTGTCTTTCGCCCACAGGAACTTCTCGGCAAAGGGAATCAATTCGTTGGGATTATCCCAAGTGGAATAGTATTCCGGATAAAGGGCGATGTATTTGTTCTCGGTTGTGCCGTCATAGGGCTTGCCGAAATAGTCGGAACTGTTTTCCAGAATGATACCGCGTGTGCCGTCAGAGAACTCGCTCAGCTGACGGCGGTAATTATAGAGCGACGACTCAATGCGGGCCGACACAATCAAGCGAATGCGGGGGATGTGAGTAGTCAAAGTGACGTTCAGGTTCAACTGTCGGGAGAGAGAGCCGTTGGCGATGGCTGCGTTGGCACTATAGTTCGTGCTGGTAACATTCGATCCCCGATAATAGCCCACATACTGATAGAGCTGATTGCCTGTCATAGTGGAGTTGACGCCCATAGGGATATCGGCATAGAGCACATCATCAATACCTTTATAATAATAATAATTGCCATCCAAGCGGATCTGGGTGAGCAGGGCCTTAACGGGTGCAAAATCTACAATCCATTCCAGTCCATAACGACTGATGGGTGTTGCATTGACATATTGGTCGTTCACAGCATAAGTGCGGCGCTCAGTTCCTGTTAACTGACGGTCGGCCACAGTTCCTGTAACATCACTGACTGTCACCACACCCGTCTGTCTGTCGATACTGAACCTACGGTTGTCCACAGCGATAGCCACCCCGTTAAGCGCTGAAGGCGGCGTGTACAAATAGGTCATCGGAGTGTAAAGATCTGTAGACATATACGAGCGGAACGTCTTATGGTGGAAAGCAGAGAGGTTTATACGGGTTCCCTTGACATCCATCTCAATGCCAATATCTGTCTGATGAGTGTACTGCCACTGCAGGTCCGGATTGTACATCGCCTGTGAGGGCAGCGTGTGATAGGCATAGTAAGATTTGTTGTCAGCGGTGCTGGTCGAGGCGAATGCCAAGCGGTCGGCGTAGGACGGTGAAGGATAGAGCACCTGGAACGACGGCAACTTTACGCTCTTTCCCCATCCGGCATGAAGCACCAGTTCATTGATCCAACGTTTGCGCTGGCGGCGCCAGAAAATATAACGGCTGTTCAGACGTGGCGACAGACTGCTGACAGTGCCGTATTGAGACTCGTCAATAAATGTGATATCATCGCGCAGGCCAGCCGTCAGTTCGAAAGTCGAAAGCCGTGTGGTGGGAATGGACAATTTCTCTTCTATATACAACGCCAGATTGTTCATGGCTGGCAGTTGGTCGTAGCGGTACTCACGCCAAGTGGGAGCATAGCGCATGTCATCATAATAGGTGCCGCGTCCATAGTTCTTGCTACCGGTATACTCTACACCCACCAACAAACGGCTCAGCCATTGTTTGCCTGCCACAGAGAATCGGATATTGTTATCTGCTTTCAACTTTACTGACCAATTGGTAGGTTTCGAGTCATTATAACCTAGCACATACCAGTAACCTGTAGGACTGAGATCTGCTATAAAATAACCTTCCTCGCGCGTATGAATATAAGGTTGTGTGGATGCACTGCCTGTACTGGTATAACTTTCGCTTTTTCGGTCCGTCAACGAGAATGTACCACTCAGGCTAATGTTCGTCAGCCAGGATTTACCCGGTAACCATTGCAGATGAATGTTGCCACGTACCACATTGTCGCGCACCTTCTTATAATCGTCAAGTTCCTCATCAGGGTCTGCTTCAGAGTTGTAGCCACCGAGGTTGCCCGTCACGCCCACACTGAGCGTCAGAGGCTTAGAATTCTGGAAGAATGTATTTGAATAGTTCAACGACAGGATATTGCGCTGATAGGCAGTATGGGGTGAAGCAGCATCGGAGAAGGAACGGGCGTGTTCTAATGAGGTGTTCAGAATACCCAGTCTGCCACCAAGATCAAAACCTTTGTTAAGCGCTATCTGACGCGTATGCTGGTTCAGTTTTCCTTCGATGATAAAAGGCGACTTTCCCTTGCGGGTATTCACCTTGACTATGCCATTCGACAAATCTCCGTATTCTACAGAAGGAATGCCCGTAACCACCTCTACGCTCTCGATATTCGAAGCGCTCACGGTACGAGTGGAGGCAGCCATCGTTTCGCCTGTAACAGCATTATTATCCAAACGCATGCCATCCACCTCGATAGCTGTACCAAACGAGGCGTTGCCTTTCTCCTGTGTAGCACTCCGGAGACTTAGCCGATTGTCGTTTATGAGCGACGGATTGACCGTTTTGCCACCTGGTAAGAGGGTCGACAAATCACCAATATTGAGTATCTGTTGATTGTCGAGGGTGGTGCGTCCGATGGTATAACTGGTCGTTGCCTCATCTTGTATCCGCTTTGCCGTGATGGTCACACCTTCCAGTTTCAGACTCTCTTGTTGAATCCGAAGGGTCAGATCGAGTACATCACGGTTGATGGTCATAGGCCATGTATGTTTACGATAACCCAGGCACTGCACCGTCAATGTAGTCTTGCCGGGTTTGACATGTTTGATGGTGAAAGTGCCCTTATCATCGGTGATTGCCCACAATCCGCTTTCAACAATCAGGATGCTGGCATACTCTACAGGCTGTCCATCTCCTGTATCGATAACCCTTCCTGAAAGCACATAATCCTTAGCCTTGGCTTCCAAAGAAAAGCCAAGAACAAGCATCATGACAAACAGCATCTGAACCATCTTCATTTCGGTGTGCAAAATTAGAGATTTCCCCGAAAACGGGCAATACTCAATAGTAGGTATTTTGATGTAACGGCATTGCAAGCTACGCATTTTTTTTGTACCTTTGCAGGCCGAAAAGAATTTATAATTTATTATATATGAAAAAAATACTTATATTATTATGCACAGCTACGGCTATGCTCGCTATGCAGGCACAGACATTGCCACAAGATCCCACTATCCGTACGGGTAAGTTGAAGAATGGTATGACTTACTATATCCGCCACAATGCAAAAGAGGCGGGTCTGGCAGATTTCTATATTGCCCAACGTGTGGGTAGTATTTTGGAGGAACCCCGTCAGCGCGGACTGGCACATTTCCTGGAGCACATGGCCTTCAACGGCACAAAGAACTTCCCGGGCAAGGGCAAGAAGTTGGGCATTGTACCTTGGTGCGAGACCATCGGCGTAAAGTTCGGTGCCAACCTGAATGCTTATACCTCAATCGATCAGACTGTGTATCACATCGGCTCAGCACCGCTGAAACGCGAGGGTATCATCGACTCGTGTCTGCTGGTGCTTCATGACTGGAGCCACTATCTATTGCTCGAAGATGCTGAAATCGACAAGGAACGTGGTGTAATCCATGAGGAATGGCGCACACGTCGTGCAGGAATGGCGGTGCAAAGGTTGCAGGAGCAGGCTATGCCGAAGGTATACAAGGGCACCAAGTATGAAGACTGTCTGCCCATCGGTTCGATGGATATTGTCGATCACTTCCCCTATCAGGATTTACGCGACTACTATCAGAAATGGTATCGTCCAGACCTGCAGGCTATCATCGTAGTGGGCGACATTGATGTCAACAAGATGGAAAAGAAAATCAAGAAGATATTCTCCCCTATCCCCATGCCGAAGAATGCTGCCGAACGTATCAATTATCCCGTGAACGACAACGAGAAAATGATCATCGATATCGAGAAGGATAATGAACAGCCCATCGCACTCTGTCATATCTATCAGAAGCGAGATGCAACTCCCGACAGTGAGAAGAATACTGAAAAATATCTGCGCGACGACTATATCGACCGTCTGATTGGTACGATGCTCAACGACCGTCTGGTGGAAGTTCGCCAGCAGCCTGTGCCTCCGTTCCAGAGTGCTACGGCCCGTGCTTCGCAGTTCTTCCTAAGCCGTACCAAGGATGCTTTCTCTATGAGCATCAGTTGTAAGAAAGACAATATCCTGGGGGGTATCATCTCGGCTGTAGGTGTGGCTGAAAGAGCCCGTCAGCACGGATTTACGCAATCAGAACTAGACCGCGCAAAAAAACTGCAACTAAATGCTGCCGAGCGTCGTGCCAATATGAAGGATGACTATCGCAACTCGCACTACGTGAACGTCTGCGTGGACAACTTCCTCGAAGGTGAGCCGTTGCTCAGCGTCGACTTCAAACTGGAAAACACACAGAAACTCGACCGCGAGGTGACGTTGGCTGAGGTAAATGCTGCCGTGAAAGAACTTATTACCGATAAGAATCAGGTGGTCATTATGTACGCCCCTGATAAGGACGACTACGAAATCCCCTCAGCCCAGCAGATTGAGCAGGTGATTCTCGCCACCCAGCAACAATCCTACGCCCCCTATCAGGAGGCACAGCTAGCAGAGTCGTTGGTCAGCGAGTTACCCAAGACAGGAACCATCGTCAGCGAAAAACCCTATCGTCACGGCTTCACGGAACTCACCCTCAGCAATGGTATGAAGGTATATACCCGTAAGACCGACTACGAGGCCGATGCCCTCTCCATGCGTATGTATGCCGACGGTGGCACTTCGCTATATGGCGACGAAGATATCCCCAATTTCAATCTCATCTCAAGTGGTGTTACAGAAGGTGGCGTAGCACAGTTTGATGCTGTCACCCTGCGCAAGATGCTGACGGGTAAGAGTGTCCGCGTCAGTCCCTCCGTAGGCACCAGAGGCCAAAGCATCAGCGGCAGTGCATCCATCAAAGATATGGAAACCATGTTCCAACTAGCTTACCTCTACTTCACCCAACCTCGTAAGGACACCGCAGCCTTTGCCGGATTGATGAACCGTCAATATGCTTTCCTTGCTAATCGCAACGCCTCGCCAAAGGTGGATTACAACGATTCCATCCGCGCAATTCTCTATGATCATCATCCACGTATGCAGCCTGTCATTCAGTCAACGCTTGAGAAGGTGAACTATGACCGAATCCTCGAAATCTACAAGGAGCGTTTCAGCGATGCCGCCAACTTCAAGACCGTCATCATTGGCAATTACGATGAGCAGGAGCTGCGGCAGATGTTGTGTCAGTATCTGGCAACACTCCCTTCTACAAATAAAAACGAGCAGACCAACTACAGTCGGATTCCCCAGATAGTTAGTGGCGAGAAGGTGGTGAAGTTCAGCAAACCACAGGCCACGCCGCTGGCTAATGTCAGCATCTATCTCACAGCCGACGTACCCTTCACGCCTCAGAGCGACCTTGAACTCGACTTCCTGAAGCGTTGTCTGTCAATTGCCTATACCGACTCTGTACGTGAGGAGAAGGGCGGCACCTACGGTGTCAGTGTTGACTTCGAGCTCGATAAGGATGACAAGCCCAACGCCACGATGAAGATCTCTTATAATGCCGATCCAAGCCGGTACAACGAGCTGAATCCGATTGTCTATCAGCAGCTGAAGAACATTGCTAACAACGGACCAGCAGCCTCATCAATGCAGAAGGTGAAGGAATACCTGATTAAACAATATGCCCAGGCCGCTATCACCAACGACTATTGGAGCTATATCATCTGGCACGAACTGGATGACGATACCGACTTCGACCGCGACTACTGTAAGATGGTCAGTGACATGACTGCCGCCAACGTGCAGCGTATGGCACAAAAACTGCTGGCCGCCAAGCGTTGTATCGAGGTGACTATGTTGTCAGAATAGATCAAACCCTATGCCTTATGGTTGTAGTACCTGATAAACAGGGCTACACCCGTAAAGGCTATGACAAATTCGAGGGCTACAATAAAGATGTATTGCATAATGGTTATGGTTTTAACGGATTACAGGTTTGGTGAGATAGCGCAGATCCAATTATCAAGGTTCTGCCCAGAAGTGCCGCCATAGAGCTGGTCACCAATGATATGTGCCCCCCGCTCCCTGAGTCTGTCACACAACTCCTTGGTTATGGTTCCACAATCCCGTTTGTTTCCCTGCGCCACAACGACGGCAATGTTCTTACCACTTAAATCAACTTCGCTTAACAGCAGATAAACATACTGCCAATGCGGTGTCAGGAAGCCGTCAGAATGATATTCTACGGCAAGGACAAGACTCTGGCAGTTTTCGATCTGCCTGTTGCTCACACTCTGGACACTGATAGTCTCAGCACCTAATTTGTCGGCTATCTCTTCAGCAATAGCCAAACCGCTGTCGTACACAACGACAATTGATTCATGTTTCATAATCCACAAAAATGTTTGTTTCGCCTCACGCCCTTACATCGAGGGTCGTTTGGCATGTTACCGAAAAAGGCTGGTCTTCAGACTTTCCTCCACTCCCAAGCGCCTTCTCGGGCAAATACCCAATGGCGTTTATGCTTAGGAGCCATAACGGAGTTCACTGCTGCGGGACAGTCGGGGATTCACACCCCAGTTCCCAATTAAGCACAGCTAAGTGCACCTTTACGGGCGACTCTTTCCAGAATCACGATGCAAAGGTACAAATAAGTGAGCAAACTACCAA
>JAEEGF011230328.1_pt1 | contig 10737 bp, 7 predicted proteins | sample 9134171 | NCBI WGS metagenome assembly JAEEGF01 (sample SAMN16246542, study PRJNA631951) | gut metagenome | biome: gut microbiome; feature: rumen; material: AP-attached | host: Bos | place: Iran: Karaj | collected 2018-10 | reverse complement strand
ACTTTGATGGCGCTGCCCACATAGGTGCTGCTGAAAATGAGCGCTTCGCCCTCCGAATGAGCTTCGGTGACATCCGGCTCGGGCGAAGGGGAGGGAGCCTCGGTCTCGGTCGGCGCGGGCGTCATGGAGCTGACGGGGGTTATCGGCTCCGGACTCTCGCCGCCTATATGCAGAACGGATATAATGACGAGCATCAAAACCACAGCGGCCGCTGCGGCGGCTATCGCGATAGCGGACCTGCCGAACGCGGAGATCGGTTTTTTCCCGTTCCCTGCGGCTTCGGCTGCCACGGCAGGCGTACGCCTTTCGGAGGAACGCGCCTTCATTCGAGCCAAACAGCCTTCGATAAGGTCTTCGTCAATGTGAGCGATGGCGTCGAACATTTCAGTGCCTGTCATTTTCAACTTCCTCCTTTATGAATTTGCCGAGCCGCCTGAGGGTTTTCGAAAGGCGGCTCCTTACCTGATTCTCGCGCATGCCGTGCTCGAGCGCGATATCGGCGTACGGATCGAGCATATAGTATTTGCGTATGAAGATATCCGCGTCCCTTTCGGGCTGTTCGCGAAGGAACCTGCTCAACAGCCCGGAAAGACGCTCCGGTTCAAGCTCCGCGCCCTTCGGTATGAGCGCCTGAAGCTCGTGTATTACACATTCCCTGCGGCTTATTATGGAGTCGGAGGGAACGGAGAGCGCGGATGCGATACGATCGACAGTCTCAAGATCGGGACGCCTCAAGCCCTGCTCCCATTTGGAAACAAGATGGCGCGAGACAAAGAGCTTATCCGCAAGCTCCTGCTGTGTCATGCCCGCGGCGGTCCTCGCCGCGGCTATCCTTTTGCCAAGGTCCATTTCGATTCCACCTCCGATGATCCCGGCCTGCACCTATTTTATAGCATATCGGCAGCATCCGTTCAAGAGACAGTTTGCACCCCCCCGAACGGCAAAAAAGGAACGGTGTTTTTCACAGTTCCTCATTGCGCCGCCCAACGGCGTTATCCGGGATAATTGCTTTTTATAGGTCTATCGGTACGGCGATATGAACGCTGCCTGCTTTGCATTCCAAAGAATGTTTCGCATCACATTCATCCGACTTGATATAACAATAATAACATAAATTAATTCGATTGTCTGCAGGTTCAAAAAACACTTGTTGTTTGATCTCATCAAAAACTTCAGCCGATGCGGAGCCCGGCATGTACCTCTGTAAATATAACGATCGGATATGCCAAAAGCGGACGGCTTATAAAATGATTTAAATGCCCGGGCGGGGGCTGCGGCGCGTGCGTTTAATCAAAGATTTTTTGCGAGATCGAGCTTTTTTGTGTCGACTTGGGGCGCAAAATGGTGTAAAATACAGACAGTAAAGTGAAAGGACCTTACCGATAAATGCTTTCCTCCGGATCGAGAAGGAACATAATAGTATTCGGCGCCGGCGCGGCGGCGATAATACTCGTGCGGGCGCTGCTTCGCGGGTCGCAGGCGGCGGATCCCGTAACGTTCATAGCGTGCGCGGCGCTTCTTCTTGAGTGGATACTCACCGTGTTCGAGCGCGTCGCCGCAAAGACCGCGCGCCGGTCGCTCCTTCTGATGGGGCTGTCGTTCGTCGCGTTCTATCTTTTGGAGCTTGCCAGGACGCGCTGGTTCTGCGCCGGGCAGGAGACGAGGCTCCCCCTTAAATACGTCTCGTTCATACCCGTTATGGCGGCGCCGCTCGCGCTCCTTTTCTTCACCAATTCTCAGGGCGTCGGCTTCGACCGCGGCCCGGGGAGGCTTCGCATACTGTACGCGCCGCTCGCGCTCCTCGCGCTCGGCTTCGTGACGAACGGGCTCCATTTCCTCGCGATGAAGGATCCCGCGGGCGGGCTTTTATCGGACGGCGATTACGCGCCGGGCCCGTTGTTTTATCTCCACGCGGCGTGGTGCGCGGCGCTGTGCCTCGCCTCCGCCGTGCTCGCCGCAAGGGCTGCGCTCGCGCTCAAAAAGCCCGTGTGGGCGCTCGTCATACCGCTCATCCCCGGCGCGGTGTTCTTTGCGGCTTACATCGCCGCCCCGCAGGTGATCAGGATAGGCGGCACGGATATCATCCGCCCGGCGGACGTGGGCGTGTTCACCGCCGCCGCGTTTGCGGAGTGCTGTATCGAGCTGGGACTCGTCAGGACCGCCTCCGGCTGCGGCGAGCTGTTTGAGGATTCGCCGCTAAACGCCGCCGTGCTTAACAGGGCGGGCGGGCTCGCTTTCGCCGCCGCGGGAGCGGATGCGCCCACGATCATGGACGCCGCCGCAGCGCCGGTAGAGGGTGAGTATTTCCCCGACAAAAGCACCTGCGTCACCGTCACCCCGGTCAGGGGAGGCAGATTTTTCTCAGTTGAGGACAGGACTTTTTTGAACGAAGCGGGCGACTATCTCGAAAGGACGGAGGAAAAGCTCACGGCGGACCGCGCGCTTTACGAGCGCATGAGCGCAATAAGGAAGGAGCGGCTCGAGGCGGAAGCCGGAACGCTCATCTACGACACGCTGTCGGAGGAGCTCGCTCCCGAGGCGGAGGGGCTCGCAAGGCTTCTTGAAGGCGAGGAAAAGTCCGGCGGCGATACCGCGCTCGCGTGTCTGCTCGGCGGATACATGGAGTCAAGGCGCAAAATGCGCTTTGCCGAAAAGGACGGGAAGCTCGCCTTCTCCGATCTTAAGGAGGCGCTGGACGAGACCGCGCGCCTGCTGAGGCTCTGCGGCGCGGACGCCGAAATTAAGTATAACGGCGAGGGCAGCCTTGAATCAAAGGTGATACTCGACTCCTTCGCGTTCTTCGAGGAAATCGCCGCCTCCGCGCCGGGGAAGCTCCGGCGCGTCGATGCGGAGGTTGGCTGCGGCTCCGACCACATCACGATGAAAATAGTGCTGGAACCGCCCGTTTCATCGGGGCTGTTCCTCGTCAAAAAGAGAGGGCTTTCGGTCAATTCCTCGCAGGAGGGCGAACGCCTTACGATGAACGTGAGGATATGGAAGGGCGGTGACAGGGCATGACGGCTTATATCTCCCTTTCCGAGATCCCCCGCGGGCTTTTTGCCGCGGCGTTCACGCTCATCGCATTGGCTTGCGCTGCCGTGATCATTCTCCGCGCACGCGGCAAAAAGGCGTGGAAGGCGGCGCTCTATATCCCGTTTGCCGCAGCCGCGCTCGTTATTTGGTACGCGCTGACCGCTATAAATTCCGCCGCCGCAAAGGGGGAGGAGACGACCGGGCTCGTCCGCCTCGTCGGTTCGCTCCCGTGGCTCGCCGTCGCGGGCGCGTGCGTCGTAATGCTCGCCGCCGCGGCGTTCTTCCTGAGGCTTGCGGTATCCGCATTCACGGGGCGCGCGGGCGAATACGCCGTGCTCGAGGGGCTCGATTCGATGGATTCGGGCGTATGCTGCTGCCGCGAGGACGGCGAAGTGCTCGTCATGAACCGCGCGATGGAGGAGCTTTGCTACGAGCTCTTCGATCACGTGCCGCTGAACGGGTATTCGCTTCTGAAGCTGCTTTACGACCGCGAGGACGACGACGGACTCATACGGCTTTCGGACGGCAGGGTCGTCACCGCGAATACGGACGCTCCCGAAAAGAAGGCGGTGCGCTGCATAATCGCAAGGGAGGTCTCGAAGGAATACGAGCTTAACGAGTCCGTGAACCGCGCCGATGCGGAGCTTGAGAGCCTTACCGCCGCGTTAGCGAACGCGGGCAGGGAGGCGGTCTCGTTCGTGACAGCCGGGCGCGCGCTCGCCTCACGCGAGGGGGCGTATGAAGCGCTTTCCGAGGCGCTGAAGCTTTGCGAAGCGGCTGCCGGGGACGGCGGAGAGGAAGAGAAGGCTTCCGCACGGGAAGCTGTGCTTTCGGCGCTCGCGCTTTTCGATACCTCCAAAGGGAGCGGGGACGCGGGCTTTGCGGCTTGCATGACGGAAGCGGCGTCAAGGCTCGGGCTCGAGCTCGAGGCGAAGGGCAGTCTCCCGAGGGACAGCGAATTGAGGGAAGCCGCGCTCGACGCGGCGGCGGGCTATATTACCGCCGCGCTCCGATACGCGCCCGACGAGAAGCATTCCATGGAGATACGCGAGGGCACATGGGTTTACGAGATAGTGTTCTCGACGTTCGCAAGGCTCTCCGAAAGCGCCGTGAACGCCATGGGGCTCGACGCGATCGCTCAAAGGGCGGGCGGCACGCTTACGGTAAGCGGCGAGAACGGAACGGAGCTGTTTATGCGGTTCCGCCTGAACAGGACTTCAAGGTGAACCGCCTTAAAAAGCTTTTGGCGTATTCCCTTTCGGCACGAAATGTGATATAATACGATCCGGCGCTTATCCGGCGCCGAAGGAAAACAGATGGATTCATTCTTCAAAAGGTTCATAGCCGGCATAGTAATCGGCATAGGCGCGATAATGCCGGGCTTCTCGGGCGGCATCCTCGCCGTTTCGATGGGGCTTTACAAGCCCGCGATCGACGCGGTGACGGGCTTTTTCAAGGCGCCCGGGAAGAACTTCAGGTTCCTGCTCCCGCTGGCACTCGGCGGCGCGCTGGGATTTTTGGTGTTCATGTTCCTTCTGGATTGGCTTTTCGTGGATTTCCGCACGGCGGTGCTCTGCGTTTTCATAGGGCTCGTCGTCGGCTCGATGCCCGCGCTGCTTCGCGAATGCAACGAAAAGGGCTTTAAGAAGAGCTATCCCTTCTGGGCGATACCCGGCTTCGTGCTCGCGTTCGGACTCATAGTGCTCGGACTCGTCACCAACGCCGGCGCGGAGAGGGCGATCAACTGGTACTTTGCTATGATAAGCGGCGCGATCATCATGTGCGGTGTGCTGCTCCCGGGGGTGAGCATATCGTTCATACTGCTGAACCTCGGCGTTTACGAAAGCTTCCTTGCCGTGTTCACTGCTCCGCCCAAGCTCTTCATTGCCGCGGCGGAGCTTGATAAGCCCTTCTGGGAGTGCGTCAAGGCGTCCTTCGGGACGGCGCCTTATATGCTGTTCGGCGTGATCGGCATGGCGATAGTCGCGGTGCCGGCGCTGCTGCTCGTCAAGAAGGTCATCGAAAAGCATCACGGTCCCGCGTATTACGTGATATTCGGCGTCGTCGTCGCGACTACGCTCGGCTGTATCGTGCAGGAGGTCGTCACGCTTGCCGGCGATCCCACCTTCCGCTTCGCATGGTGGAAGGCGGTCATCTGGGCGGCGCTCCTTGCAGGGGGCTGCCTGCTGAGTCTTTCGACTGAAAAATTCATGAGGTATAAATCGGAATAAACAGGCTTGTCAGCCTGTTTTTTATCTTCAAAAGGGGGTTTGAATATGCTTAAACGGACTGAATGCGGCGCGGAGCTTAATGTGATGGGCGGCGACGGCACGGTCTATTTTGCCGATATCCGCCGCATAAAGGACGCGCTCGCCGCAAAATACAGCGGCTCGGCGAGGGTCGTCTACATCGATCCACCGTTCGGCACGGGCGGCTCGTTCGAGTTTCGCCGCGGCAAAAAGCAGACGGCGTATACCGACTCCCTTCCGAGGGACGAATACCTTGCGCTCATCCGCGAGGCGGTGCGCCTTTCGTACGAGCTTTTGAAGGACGACGGCACCTTCTTCCTGCATATCGACTACCGCATGAGCGCCGCGGCAAGGCTGATCTGCGACGAGGTGTTTGGCGAGGACGGGCTCACAAACGAGATAATATGGGCGTATAAATCGGGCGGCAGGGCGAAGAACGCCTTCTCGAAGAAGCACGATACGATACTCATGTACAGAAGATCGCAGGATGCGTATTTCGACCTCAAGGCGGTCGGCGTGCCGCGCGGTCCCGAAAGGCGCAACCACATGCGCCGCGCCGTTGACGAGACCGGCAGGGTCTACTATTCGATAAGGACGAACGGCAAGGAGTACCGTTATTATGAGGACGATCCCGTCTATCCCTCCGACGTGTGGGACGATATAGAGCATCTCCATCAGCGCGATCCGGAGCGCACCGGCTTCATCACCCAGAAGCCCGAGGCGCTTTTGAAGAGGATAATACTCTCCTGCTCGCGCGAGGGGGATACCGTCATCGACCTCTTCGGCGGGAGCGGGACCACCGCTGTCACGGCGGCAAAGCTCAACAGGAAATTCGTTTCGGTCGACTGCGGCAGGGCGGCGACCGCCGTCACGAGGAAACGCCTTATCGAGCGCTGCCTTAAAATGCGGCTTTACGACGCGCCCATGCCCCTTGCCGTCGAAACGGACGACGAAGCCGATATCGGCGAGTGCCGTATGCCGGACGAGTACTTCGATATTTCGGAGTCCGACGGCTGCCTCGTGCTTTCCATGAAGAAGCTGGCGCTTGAGGCAAGCCCGTTCTACGCGGCGGTCGGCACGATAAAGGACGGCGTATTCACCGCGTCCGACTATCTGTTGAGAGTGAAGGCGGGGGAGAAGCTCACCCTTCGCCCCGGCGAAAGCCTGGAGCTTGTCGACGAAGACCTCGCGCAGGGGTTCTTCGTGAACGAATGAACGCCGCTTAAAAAGAACTTTTGAGATAAAACACCTTATACACGCAAGCCGTCTGCGAGCTGAAGCGAGCCGCAGCGGGTCATGATGCTTGGCGTCTGTCATAGGGGTCCGCCGGGGCGGACTTAAGCCGCCCGTTCGATACCTTTTCAACCATCCACCGGATGCTTGAAATTGCATCGCAACCGGCATCGAACCCGCGCCGCGTTAGCGTGAGCGTATAATAATCGTAACGGTGTTACGATTATAGCGAACGCCGAGCAGCTATGCTGCGAAGGTGAATCTCGTCAGCGCAAGATTGAGGAACTCACGGGGCGGGCCCAGCCGCCCGTTCTCCGCCTTCCCGACCATTCACCGGATGGTCGGGATCGCTCCGCGACCGTCTGCGAACCTCCTGCGAGACAAATCCGCAGTATGAAAGCAAAAAAGACTCTGCAGTGAACAAAGATCACTGCAGAGGTTTTTTATTTTCGGAAAGTATTAAAATCAAATACCGCCCTATGACCAATGGGAAGAACCTCCCCAAAGCTTATTACGTTAAAGGTATTATTGAACTTTCCCGGACCCGCCGCCGTTCAGCCTTGCGGCAAGCCTTACCACGCGGAGCGCCGACTGCTCGAGCTCCGCTCTCGTCAGCCCATCGCGCTTTTTGAGGGCGCGGGGGATGCTCTTCTCCTTTATGAAGCGCCTTGAAACGTGGCTTTTGTTGCCGGGCATCAGCACGTCCACGCCCGCGCGGACGCGGTAGGCGTTGTCCCTGAGCGCACGAAACTGGGGCGAGCGGGCGCTCTGCATCCACCAGTCGGTCATGACAAGACCGTCGAAGCCCCACTCGCGGCGGAGCACGGTCTCGACGAGGTCGTAGTTGTAGTGCGACCACACGCCGTTCACTTTATTATAGGAAGTCATAAGCGTCATGGGGCGGGAAGCCTTGACGCAGATCTCGAAATTGCGGAGATACAGCTCCCTAAGGGCGCGCTCCGATACGGCGGAGTCGCTCACGTTCCGTTTGTATTCCTGGTTGTTGCAGGCAAAATGCTTGGGGCACGCCGCCTTTCCGACGCTCTGTACGCCGTTCACGCAAGCGGCGGCGGTGAGCCCCGAAAGCACGGGATCCTCCGAAAAATACTCGAAATTCCTGCCGCACAGGGGGTGCCGCATGAGGTTCATACCCGGGGCGAGCCTGACGTCCACGCCGAAATGCTCCATCTCAAGACCGAGCAGTACGTGGAGCGCCTCTATAAGCCGCGTGTTCATGGACGCGGCGAGCGCCGTTCCGCAGGGGATCAGCGCCGAGAAGCGCTGCATCCTCAGCCCCGCGGGACCGTCGCAGCAGGAAACGGGCGGCACGCCCTTTGCTTTAAGCGCCTCGGTCACGCCGCCGAACACGCCCGCGTTGCCGGCGGGTCCGAGCTCGGAATTCATCATGCCGTGCCCGCGGGTCATGTCCGCAAGCTCCTCGTCGGAGAGGGACGAAACGAACTCCTCTGCGGATGCGGCGCCGGACAGAACGTCGCCGAAGCGGAGCTTGCGCTTGACGCCGGGGATCGGCTCCGGCAGGCGGGAGAGTATCCTTTCCCTCAGCACGGCGGACGGGATCACGATGGGTTCGCAGACTTCGATCAGCTCCTCTTCGGGAACGATCGCGCTCCCGAGAAAAGCTTTGTCCGCGTAAACGCGGTATTCGCCCGCCTCCAGAATGAACGAATGCCTTTCCCCGTCGAACGAGGCGAGGCTTTTTTTATCGCAGGAGAGCGCGATCTCCTCCTCCGCGCCGGGCGCGAGCACGCCGGTCTTGCCGAACGAAACGAGCGTGCGGAGGGGCTTATCGAGCCTGCCCTCGGGCGGGCGGACGAAGACCGGCACGGCGGTACTGCCCGGGCGCGCGCCGGTATTCTTAACGGAAATACGAACGGTCAGCCCCGCTTCGCCGAGCGAAACGGAGCGCGGCACGAATTCGAATCCGGTGTATGAAAGCCCGTGCAGGAAGGGGTAGAGGACTTTTTCGGGCGCAAACCGGTCGAAATACCGGTAGCCCATGAATATCCCCTCGGAGTACTCGGCCCTTTTCGATATGCCGAACGCGCCGCCGGGGTAATCCTCAAGCCTTGCGGCGGTCGCGGGGAGCCTTCCCGAAGGGGATACGGCGCCGTAAAGCACGTCGCAGACCGCGTTCCCGCTCTCCTGCCCGCCGAGCCAGGCTATCAGCACGGCGGAGAGCTTATCCCCGTACTCCTTTATCCACGAAAGGTCGATAAGGCTTCCGATATTGAGTATCACGACAACGCGGCGGAAGCGCTCCGTCACGCGGTCGAGGAGCTTCCTTTCGGCTGCGGTGAGGTACCAGCTGCCGGGCAGGGGCTTGTTGTCCCTGTCCTCGCCCGCGGCGCGTCCTATAACGACGATCGCGGTGCGGCATTCCTCCGCGGCTTTATCTATGAGCGAGGAGCCGATTTCAAGCTCGGGATGCGAGAACGGCCAATGTCCCCACCAGCCGTGGTCGGCCCTGTATTTGTCCGACGAGACGAGGCGCAGATACTCCTCCGCGAGGGGGGCGTAAAACGCCGCGCCGGCGTTCTTCATGCCGTCGATCAAGCCGATCTTGTAGGGGGCGTGCACGTCGCCGCCTGAACCGTAGCCGACGAAAAACCAGTCGTACTGGCAGCGCCCGAAAACAGCGGCGGGCTCGTCTTTTGCAAGGGGCAGAGCGCCGTCGTTTTCAAGCAGCACGCAGCCCTCCGCAGCGGCGGCGCGTACAAGACGGACGAGCTCCTCGGAGGAATAGTAATACTCCGGTCCCGCTTTTGCGGGGTCGATGGAGTTCATCTCCTGCGAAAGTCCGCTGCCTATAAACATATCGAAGCCCTTGCGAAAGAGCTTTTCAATGCCCTTTTTCAATCCGCGGCTCATCGGCGCCTCCCAAACGGTTTATTGTCAGATTATCTCCCAAACGAATACGGCGTTCTCGGATACGTCGATATCCTGCGCCTCGATCTGCATATCGCACTCCGCCGCGGCGTTCGCGCGGAGCATCTTCATGCTGCCGCCGTAGAAGGTGGGGGAGGTGAAGTTGTTTTCCTTCCAATTATAATTTACGGAGATGAGATCGCCCAGCTCCACGCCCGCGGCGGCGGCGAGCGTCATCGCGCGCATGCGCGCGTTGTCGGCGGCGTTCTTCAAAAGCTGATCGGTGAGAGCTTCCCTGTCCTTTATATTAAAGGAAACGTTGAGCTCCGGCTCCGCGACGCAGACGCTTATCGCGCTCAGAACTTTGCCGAGCCTTGCGGTATCGAAGGGGAACTCGATCATAAGCTGATGATCGCATACGTAGCCGACGAATACCTGACGGAACGTGCCGTTCTGTTCGCGCCTGCTCTCGTATTCCGTGCCGACGTTGAAGGACTGGGTCTTGAGATCCTCCCGCTTGAAGCCGGCGTCCTCTATCGCGGAGCGCAGGTTTTCAAGCAGCCTTGCGGATTCCGTCATGGCGGTCTCGTAGACCTTATCCTTCTTCCTTATATTAAGTGATACCGAGATCTGGTCGGGTCTTACGCTCAGCTTGCCCGTTCCGCGTACAGTTATTGTTCTTTCCATATCCAACAGCCTCCTTTGGTCATGTCCGGGAAAAAGAATTCCCTTTGACGGCAGAATAGCACAGACCCGGGCAAAATGCAATAGACACGGAGCTTTTTAAGTATATTTTCAATATTCTGTTGACCTTTATCGGCGGTGATATTATAATAAGAACGATGGGCAAAACCCAAATCAAACCAACTATTTTTTATATGGAGGATACCATACAATGAACGCTTACATTGAAGAAGTCATCGCTAAGGTCAAAGCCCGCGACTCCCATGAGCCCGAGTTCATCCAGACCGTTGAGGAAGTTCTCCGCTCCCTCGAGCCCATGATCGAAAAGCACCCCGAGTATCAGGCGAACGGCCTGCTTGAGCGCCTTGTCGAGCCCGAGCGCGTCATCGAGTTCCGCGTACCCTGGGTAGACCGTGACGGTAAGGTTCAGGTCAACCGCGGCTTCCGTGTGCAGTTCAACTCTGCCATCGGTCCGTACAAGGGAGGCCTCCGCTTCGCTTCTCACGTTAACCTCTCCGTTATGAAGTTCCTCGGCTTCGAGCAGACCTTCAAGAACAGCCTCACCTCCCTCCCCATGGGCGGCGGTAAGGGCGGCTCCGACTTCGATCCCAACGGCAAGCCCGACGCCGAGATCATGCGGTTCTGCCAGAGC
>JAEEGF010544076.1_pt1 | contig 10738 bp, 9 predicted proteins | sample 9134171 | NCBI WGS metagenome assembly JAEEGF01 (sample SAMN16246542, study PRJNA631951) | gut metagenome | biome: gut microbiome; feature: rumen; material: AP-attached | host: Bos | place: Iran: Karaj | collected 2018-10 | reverse complement strand
CTGGCCTGGGCAGCCATCAACGTCAACTCACTGCCAATGGTAGTTGAAATGTGTAAGGGCTCAGACATCGGCAAGTTCACCGGTTACTACTATACCGCCAGCATGTCAGCTCAGATCGTAACTCCGATACTGGCAGGAACATTAATGAGACTGATATCATATAAGGTACTGTTTATTTACGCAGCGGTATTTGTACTGTTATCATTTGTGACCATGACACAGGTTAAGCACGGTGACCAGAAGGTCGAAGGCAAGAAGGGTCTGGCCGCATTCGAAGACATGGATGATTAATCTACATTTATGGCAGATCTGATTCTGCCTTTTTTCTGGCTGTTAACTAAACAAATGATTGAAAATAAAACAATGAATTGATAATACAAAGACGACTTAACTGCTGATAGAATGAAAATGCACCGGTGGTAAGGAGACAGATATGATGGAATTGGGAAAGAGAATCAGGGAATTAAGAAACCGTGACGGCAGAACGCAGGAAGTACTGGCTGAAGAACTAGGCGTGACTGCTCAGGCTGTATCAAGATGGGAAAAGGGAATATGTTACCCGGACATGGAAATCATCCCGTCCATAGCCAATTACTTTGGCGTGTCCATTGATGAACTGTTTGGCTACGATAATGACAGAGCCAGAAAAACAGCTGAACTGGCGGAAAGGATCAATGCCATGAACCGGCAGAATAACGGGACAGATGTAAATGTGGATGAATGCATCGTCTTAGCCAGACAAGCGCTTATTGAATTTCCGGGCAATGAGGAATTAACATGTGCACTGGCAGCGGTATTGTACAATGCAGGATATGTCAGATATGGCGAACACCACTTCATCGATGAAGAAGGCTACAGCAGATACGATGCTGAAAGGAACAGAGAATGCAGGGAATGGCAGGAAGCCATTAAACTGTACGAAAAGGTACTGCCGGGTCTTCAAAACGGCAAATTGAGACAGAAGGCTGTAACCGAACTGTCACAGCTTTATAAGAATACGGGAGAACATGAAAAGGCTCTTCAGCTTGCTGAAGAGGCCATGGATATGACAGCGTCTGAACAGTTTCTCAGGATCAACGCCTTTGACGGCAGGGAAGCTGTTGGGGCCAGTGGCGAAGCCCTACTGGAAACAGTAAACTGCAGCGCGGAACTGATCGCTTCCATTGTATGGTCAGACTGTACGATGAAACCACAGACGACAGCCGGTATGCTCGAGAATGCGATCAGCATGTATTCTCTGGTATGTGTGAATGATGATTACGGCAGATATAACTGGCAGATATCCTGTCTGCACATGCTGCGATCATATTATCAGTGGCTGAATAATGACAGAGACGGTGCTTTTAAATCTCTGGATGAGGCATTACGTCATTCAGTGAGATACGATGAACTGAAGGGAGTCAGGTCGTACGATCATACTTCACCGCTTCTGAAATTTGTCAGAACTGAGATGAATTATTCTGAATCTGACAGGAGTTTCACACCTGACCTGCCTGATGTTTGGCCGGGATGGAATGTTCCTGAACAGGAAAAGGTTAAGAAAGAAATGATGAAGGATCCCCGCTGGGACAGGTGGGAAAAGCTTACACGGCAGTAACGTTTAACAGAAAAAGTCTCCTGTGAAAATCACGGGAGACTTCTATTGTAATATCGATAATATGTTATCTGGGCTTGTTCGCTTCAGCTATCTGCTGCGTTCTTTCCAATGCCTTAAGCATCAGCCCGTCTTCAACAAATTCAGCGATCAGCCCGTCACAGAACCTTTCACCGCGCAGATAATAGGTAAACAGCCTTCTCAGATCTGTCAGGGACATTCTGCTGATTTCCTTACTGCGCACCTTGTCTGCGTATTTCAGGTAGTTGACATCAGAGCCCAATATTTTCAGGGCATCAAGCACGCATTCAGGGTAGATGGGATATGGCATGGTAAAGATCTCCGTGCCGTCTTTTGTCCTTTCGCCGGTGGGCCTGCCTCCGCCAAACTCTATTTTTCTTACGTTTCTTACCAGAGCTATCGTTTCTGCGAGTTTATCCATGTCCAGATTTTCCAGTATTTCCCTGTCGGTCTTTGTCATTGTGATGTTTCCTTTCTCTGTTAATTACATTGTAATATCATCAGCCGTGTTATGCAAAAGCATACATGAAAAACACTGCTCTGTTTCCAGAGCAGTGCGTTTTTCTTATTCTTCAACGATGCCGTTCCATAGCCGGTAATAGGTTCCCTTGCTGGCAAGAAGAGACTCATGGTTTCCTTCTTCTTCAATGCCGTTCTTGCCTAGTACGATTATGCGGTCGGCGTGCTGGATCGTCGTAAGTCTGTGAGCTATGGTCAGGGTCGTTCTGCCGACTGACAGCTTTTCCAGACTTCTTTCGATCAGCAGTTCGCTTTCATTGTCCAGGGCGCTGGTTGCTTCATCAAGCAACAGGATCTTTGGATTCTTCAGGAATACCCTGGCAATGGCGATTCGCTGTTTCTGTCCGCCTGACAGTTTGACTCCTCTTTCACCTACGTATGAGTCATAGCCATCCTTCAGTTCATTTATGAACTTGTCGGCGCCGGCCAGTACGGCTGCGTGTTCTATTTCCTCATCCGTAGCGTCCCTTTTGCCATAGGCGATGTTTTCTCTGACGGTTCCGGAGAACAGGTAGACGTCCTGTTGGACGATGCCGATGTTGTCTCTTAAGCTCTTCAGGGTAACATCCTTGATGTTCTGACCGTCGATCAGGATCCTGCCTTCCTTGATGTCGTAGAATCTTGGAATCAGTGATGAAAGGGTGGTCTTACCGCCGCCGCTTTCACCGACCAGGGCCAGATTCTCACCGGGCTTGATCTCCAGATTGAGATTGGTCAGTACGGTATTGTGATCATCGGGATATTCAAAGGTCACGTTCTCGAATATGATGTCACCGCCGGTGACCACCAGATCAGTTGCGCCTTCTTTGTCGTAGATGTCTATCGGTGTATCAAGTATCTCCAGGAATCTTTCAATTCCGGTAATGCCGGACTGGAACTGTTCGGCAAATTCAACGATCCTTCTGATCGTGGCGATCAGGGTCTGTACATACAGTATGTAGGCAACCAGGTCACCGGCATTTATTGCGCCGTTAACCAGGAACAGACCGCCGGCTATGATGGTAACGCTGTACATCAGGCCGTCAAACAGTCTGGTGCTCATGGAGTAATTGGCCATGGCATAGTAACGTTCGATCTTTACGTCTCTGAACTTTGCATTTCCGGCAGCGAACTTCTCCAGTTCATATTCCTCAGCGCCAAAGGCCTTTACGACTCTTTCGCCTAGCAGTGAATCTTCAACCTGGGAGTTCAGTTCACCGATCTGCACTCTCTGTCCCTTTGTAGCCTGTCTGAAACGGTGATTCAGCCTGAAGGAAACGATAACCATCAGCGGTACGCAGCTGAATATGATAACCGTAAGCAGAATATTGGCCTGACACAGGATGATGAACGATACTGTGATCTTGATCAGAGCGATGAAGAATTCTTCCGGACAGTGGTGGGAAAATTCCGTAATGTCAAACAGGTCGTTTGAGATCCTGCCCATGATCTGACCGATCTTGGTATTGGCAAAGTAACTGTCACTGAGTCTTTCCAGATGCTCAAAGGCATCGGTACGCATGTCTGTTTCAATATATACGCCCATGATGTGGCCTCTTGAGCTCATGTAGTAAAAGGCAACGGCATCAATGAGCCTTAATACGACATATATGCCAGCCAGTTTTAGCACGAATTCAACAGTCAGGGCTGCGGGATCGGTGGTAGCCGTATTGGTCAGCCGGCTCATTATTCTTGGCAGCGTGACATCGCACAGGGTCGTCATTGAGGCACAGAAAAGGTCAAAGGCAAGCATGCCCTTGTACTTGAACAGATATGGAAGGAAACGTCCTAACAGTTCCCTTGTTGAATAGTTTCTGCTTACTGTCTGACTCATCTGTTTACCTCTTTAATGATTATAGGGAAATATCGTCATCATATCCAGTAAAAAGCATACCTCCCTGCGATACTTCTGTTCATATGTGGTAGAATTAATGAAGAAGAATAAACGACATCAGCATGTCTGAGGGGGTTTACAATGAACATAATAGTATGCATCAAGCAGGTGCCTGGTACCAACAAGGTGAACGTTGACCCGGTAACCGGTACTCTGATCAGAGACGGGGTAGCTGCCAAGATGAATCCCTACGATCTCTATGCTCTGGAAATGGGCCTGAGACTGAAGGAAAAATACGGCGGTACTCTGAAGGTTCTTTCCATGGGACCTTTCAGTGCTCTGGAGGTAATCAGGGAAGCCATCTACATGGGCGCTGACGGGGGAATACTGATCAGTGACCGTAAGTTCGGAGGAGCCGATGTTCTGGCTACGTCATATACACTGTGCAGCGGCATTCTGGCCATGGGTGAATTTGACCTGATACTGACCGGCAAGCAGACGACCGATGGCGATACGGCTCAGGTCGGCAGTGAACTGGCCGAACACCTGAAGGTTCCGCACGCTGCCTATGTCAGGGAACTGGAACTTGAAGGTGACAGGTTACGCTATGTTTCCAACCTCGATAACAAGACCGTTGAGGCAACCATAAAGATGCCGTGTCTGGTATGCGCTGACGGTGAAGTCAATACGCCAAGACTGCCGTCATTCAAGAGAAAGATGGAACACGGTAACTGCGATGATCTCATCAAGATCATTACCTTTGACGACATCATCGACAGGGATGAAACCCATTACGGCTTAAAGGGATCACCGACTCAGGTAGAAAGAATATTTGAGCCTGACAAGACAAAGGAGAAGGTCATCATCGCTGAAGGCGATCTGGCCGAAGAAACCTTTAAGATCCTGAAGGATAGAAAGTACATATAGAGGTGGCTTATGGGACTGTTGATAAATCAGAAGCTGGTCAATGACGAGACCGGCAGACAGCTGGAAAAGCTGTGTCCGTTCGGTGCCATCTCCTACGCAAACGGCAAACTGGAAATAGGCGCCGGCTGTAAGCTGTGCAAGATGTGCGTCAGAAAGGGTCCGGAAGGCGTCGTAACCTTTGCGGAAGAAGAAGTAATGAAGGTCGACAAGGATCAGTACAGAGGAGTCTGCGTATATGCGGACAGCGACCATGGCGTGATCCACAAGGTAACCTTTGAACTCATAGGCAAGGCCAGAGAACTGGCTAAGGTAATAGATCATCCGGTATATGCCATACTGATCGGCAGTGATACGGATGAAAACGTCAGGGAATTACTGGAATACGGTGTAGACAGGGTGTTCGTCTACGACCATCCTGAGCTGAAGGACTTTGACATTGAGAAGTATGCAAACTGCTTCGCTGATTTCATTGAGAGGATCAGACCTTCCAGCATTCTGGTCGGCGCAACCAATGTGGGCAGATGCCTGGCACCGAGAGTGGCAGCCAGATTCCATACCGGTCTGACGGCTGACTGCACCAGACTGGAAATGAAGGAAAATACTGACCTTGTTCAGATCAGACCGGCCTTCGGTGGCAACATCATGGCCCAGATCATCAATCCATATCGCCGTCCGCAGTTCTGTACGGTAAGATACAAGATCTTTGACTCCCCTGAAAAGGTTGAAAACCCGACGGGATCGGTTGAAAGAGTACAGATAAAAGATGAATGGCTGGAGAGTTCAACTGAGATCCTGGCTGTTTATGAAAAGGAAAAGGAGCTGGACATCTCCGAAGCTGATGTCATCGTGGCCGTAGGCAGAGGCCTGAAATCAGCTGATGACATTGGAATGGTACAGGAACTCGCTGACCTGCTGGGTGGCGTCGTTGCCTGTTCAAGACCGCTGGTTGAAGCGGGAATATTTGATGCCAAGCATCAGATCGGCTTAAGCGGCAAGACGGTAAAGCCAAAGCTGATCATTACGTTAGGAATATCAGGAGCCATTCAGTTCACCTCAGGCATGAACAGTTCGGAATGCATAATTGCGGTGAACTCAGATCCTGAAGCCCAGATATTTGACGTATGCCACTACGGTATCGTCGGAGACATCTATGATGTCGTACCGAAACTGATAAAGATGATAAAGGGGGAATAGATGATGTACAAGAAGATAGATGACAGAGACATTGAATATCTGAGATCGTTTATTCCTTAAGGAAGGATCCTTGTTCATGATGAGATCTCACATGACTATGCCCATGATGAACTCGGAGGAATAGAAGTTAAGCCTGACGTGCTCATTTACGTGTTGAGCACGGAAGAAGTTTCAAAGATCATGAAGTATGCCTATGACAATGAGATTCCGATCGTTGCCAGAGGTTCGGGTACGGACCTGGTCGGGGCAGCGGTAGCCCTGGAAGGCGGCATCATGATCTGTACCAAGAGAATGAATCACATCCTGGAGCTGGATGAGACAAACCTGACGATAACGGTTGAACCCGGTGTACTGTTAATGGAATTACAGGCCTATGTAGAAGAAAGAGACCTGTTCTATCCTCCAGATCCGGGTGAAAAGTCAGCTACGATCGGCGGCAACATCTCAACCAATGCCGGCGGCATGAGAGCTGTAAAGTACGGTGTCACCAGGGATTATGTCAGAGGCCTGACGGTCGTACTGCCTGACGGCAGTATCCAGCATCTCGGCGGCAAGGTGGTCAAGAACTCTTCAGGCTATGACCTGAAGGATCTGGTCATCGGCTCAGAGGGAACCCTGTGCGTGATTACTGAAGCCATTCTGAAACTATTGCCGAAACCTGATTTCTCAGTGTCAATGCTGCTGCCTTTCCTGACCATGGAAAAGGCCATTGAGGTGGTTCCGGAGATCCTGAAGTCCAAGGCTTCACTGACAGCCATTGAATACATGTCACTGGATACGATCATATCTGCCGAGGAATTCCTGGGCAAGAAGTTCCCGGATACCAATTATGCAGCCTACATACTGCTGACGTTTGACGGCAATAACATGGCTGAGATCGAAAGCGAGTATACCAAGGTAGCTTCACTGTGCATCGAAAAGGGTGCCATTGACGGATACTTCGTCGATACCGATGAAAGAAAGAAGTCCGTATGGAATGCCAGAGGTGCCTTCCTGGAAGCCATCAAGGCCTCCACCGATAAGATGGATGAATGCGACGTCGTTGTTCCAAAGAGCAGAGTAGCCGACTTCATCAAGTATACTCATGAAGTAGCTGAGATCACCGGTCTGAGAATTCCGTCATTCGGGCATGCCGGCGACGGCAACCTGCACATCTATCTGTGCAAGGATAACCTGGAAGAGGAAACTTGGCAGAAGAAGGCTGATGCGGCATTTAAACTGCTGTATGCCAGAGCCAGGGAGTATGGCGGCATGGTATCAGGAGAACACGGCATCGGCTATGCCAAGAAGCCGTATCTGGTAAAGCAGGTTGGCGACAGACAGATCGAACTGATGCAGAGCATCAAGAAGGTCTTTGACCCGAAGAACATTCTCAATCCTGGCAAGGTCTGCTAGATATCAAAGCTTAACGGTAATGCCCCGGACGATTCCGGGGCTTTTCATATGCCGGGCAGAGGTAATGACATGCCATCACATTTGTATATATAATGTGAGTAAGAGGAAAGAAAAATGATAATTAAGAACGCAAGAGTATTCATTGACGGGAAGTTTCATGATGTAGACGTCAGATTCAATAAAAGCGAGATCACGGAGATCGGCAGGAATCTGTACGGAAGCGAGATAATTGATGGCAAGGGGCTTGATCTTTACGCCGGCATCATCGATGCCCACTGCCATGGCGGCTTCATGTGCTCATTCGGACATGAAAGCCGTAATTCATCACTGGGCAGCCGTTTTGACCAGCTGCAGTTCCTGGCAGCCAAGCTTCCGGAAACCGGTGTAACGACCGTCTTCCCGACGCTGGCCGCCGACCTTTCAGGCTATGATGAGGAAGTTGAAGCCGTAAAGTTTATCCGCAAGGTCAGAAAGGACCTCAAGGGTGCTGATCTGATGAAGTTCCACTTTGAACTGACCTACCTTACCATGGAGAGATACTTTGATGAAATAGGTGAAATCCCATTGCCGAGCAAGGAGCACAGCGACTACCTTGTAGACGGTGATTACAGCGATGTTGCCTTCATCTGCGTGGCACCGGAAATGGAAGGAGCCATGGAGTGGCTTGATTACGTATCATCGAAGGGCATAATTCCGGAAATAGGCTATACCAAGTGTACGGCTGAACAGGTAATTGAAGCGGCTGATCACGGACTGGGAACCTGCTCACATCTGTTTAACGGTTACGTGCCGATGCATCATCGCGAATCTTCCGCAGTAGCGGGAATCATGCTGGATGACAGGATCAAGGCACAGCTTACCATGGATGGCTTCCATGTAAATCCGGCCTGGGTAAAGCTGGCGATCAAGGCCAAGGGTATTGAAAACTGCTACGGCATAACGGACTTATCAAGCGTATCCGGTCTGCCGGATGGCGATAACGTGATGCCTGACGGTTCCGTCGTCATAACCAGAAACGGTTTCAACTACCGTCCTGACGGACATCTTCTCAGCGGTAACAACACCATGGACAGAATGATGTACAGAGCCCGCAACATCTGCGGTCTGACCAAGGAGCAGGTAGGTCTGCTGTATGCGGAAAACCCAGCCAGCTGTCTGAGGATCACTGACAGAGGCAAGATCCAGGTTGGCAGAAAGAGCGACTTCGTTCTGATGGATGATGACTACAACGTAAAGATGACGATCATCAACGGCAAGGTATTTTACCAGGCTCAGTAGACATTTACGAAAGAAGAAACAACAGATTTAATACTAAACCCCGGCATAAATCCCTATAATGAGGGCGTGTAGGGGTTTTTTATGAGCAACAGAAATGAAAGAATATTCTCACTGCCGTTTCTGATGATCCTTGTTTTAAGCGTCATCAGCGGTTCTGCTTCATACATGGTCAATCCGGTACTGCCGGCTTACCTGGTTTCCAGGGGTGCGCCGATGGAGATAACCGGGATCATTTCCTCATTGATGAGCCTGGTGGCTCTTTTCTGCCGTCCCTTTGCCGGGGCTGCCAGTGACCGATTCAACAAGAAGAAGATAATGGTACTTTCCTATGTGCTATCAATTGGCTGTCTGTTTCTGTATTCCAAGGCCAATACGGTCCCGATGATCATCTTCGTCAGAATACTCAACGGCATTGCCTTTTCATTAAGCGGTACGACATCCATGGCCTTCAGCGCTGATTTCCTGCCTTTAAGCAGATTAGGCGAGGGGCTGGGCTATGTCGGCATCGGTACGGTAGTTTCAACGATGATCGGTCCGCAGGTCGGTGATTTCATCGGTACCAGATTCGGCATGGAACAGATTTTCGTCTGGGCAAGCGTGCTCAATGCGGTATGTGCAGTAGGCACAGCCCTGATTCCATACCATCCGGCTGTCAGGGAAAAGCAGGAGAAGTTCGTATTCAGATTAAGCGATTTCTTTGCCTTTGACCTGATGATCTACGTTTTCCTGATCTGCATGATATCAGTCGGCAATGGCATTCTTCTTTACTACCTGAAGGATTACGGACTGGCCAGAGGCATTGCCAACATCAGCCTGTACTATACGGTAAGTTCAATTACTACCGTTCTGACCAAGCCGTTTACCGGCAAGTGGCTGGACAGAAAGGGCATAGCCTATACTCTGTATCCGGCATTCGTAATTTCAGCGATCTTCGCGGTATGTTTTGCCAGAGCTGAATCACTGCCGCTGATCCTGGTTGCGGCTGTACTCAAGTCCATCGGTCAGGGCAGCGGGCAGTCAGCCATTCAGGCCGAATAAGTCCGTCAGCTGGGCATAAACCGCAGTGGGGTAGCTTCAAGCACCTGTTTCATCGGCATGGATCTCGGCAATGTTCTGGGACCGGCCATCGGAGCTTTCGTCATTTCAAAATCAGGATACGGGCTGCTTTTCAACGGGTATGCCATACTGTTACTATTGTGCATACCGGTCTACTGGTTTTAAAGCAGGAATAACCATGTAAAACCTGAACAGTGATAATATGTTCAGAAGTCCTCATCGGGGGCTTTTTTTATTCGCTTTTTTAGTTAGTTGAGTTGTACAAAGCCGGGTTTTACCCTAAAATAGTTAAATGTATGAAAAAGTTATTTAAGTATGCAGAACCAAACAGAAAGCTGAGAATTGCGGAATACATCGTACTTTTGCTTATATTAGTGGGAATCATCGTATCTCTGGGCTACGGATTCATCAGGCTTAATAATGACGTCGGTAAGATAACGCCGATCGGAGCCGTTGAGATGATCCGTGATGAATCCGAAGAGGATTATGATGAGGACTATACGGTATGTGATGTCATTTACGTAAATGGTGACGACAGCCTGACCATATCCTACAGTTACGAGGAATACGTGGAACTTGATCAGGACCGCATTACGGCATACGGGTACCAGGCACAGGACGGTACCAGGATGTTCTTCACTCATGAAAATCCGGGCAGCGAGGAACTTGCGGCAACATACCGGCAATATCAGGCTGATAAGATGATGCCCTTGTTCAATCTGGGCAATGCCCTGATCATTCTGTTTCTGTCCGTATTCATAATGACATCGTTCTCAACCTTCTTCTCAACCTATGAGAAGGTGTGGTTCATAACGATCATGGTACTGGCTACCATTGCGGCAGTCATCTTCCCGGAGGAAAGCGCCAACGGGGTCAATGGCGTCGTGATAATGTTGCTGTATCTGCTGGATACCTTCCTGAACATTCTGTGTGAACTATTG
>JAEEGF012325661.1_pt1 | contig 10741 bp, 10 predicted proteins | sample 9134171 | NCBI WGS metagenome assembly JAEEGF01 (sample SAMN16246542, study PRJNA631951) | gut metagenome | biome: gut microbiome; feature: rumen; material: AP-attached | host: Bos | place: Iran: Karaj | collected 2018-10 | reverse complement strand
TCCTGCCAGACTTCGTCGATAAGACCACAGGTTTCATTAGCAACAAGAGTAAGAATGGCAAGGAACTGAAGGCTTTGGAACTGCCAGGCTTGTGGAATGGTGCCATGAGCAATTGGAACACCGTCTTCGTGGAGGTGCCCCTCTCAACGTTCAATCCCGTGAAGACCGTCAATGACCTTCTTCGCGAGCAGCATCAATAAATTATCCTTTCAAGGCTGAAAATTTATGCAAGCGCCTCGTCTGCTTCAAGCAGATGAGGCTTTTTTCATGGTATGGAAAACACTATGAGGCAACGAAAGCAGGATGAGAAGTATAAAAATGCAAAGTAATGTTAAGTATTTGGCGGTTATTTTGCTGTTCTATAAAAAATGTGTACTTTTGCGTGTTAAATGAAAATTAACTGCATTTTATCTGACATTCAAACGAATTAATCTCCTCCGAAAGGGGATCATAAGGTAAGAATCTATGTCATTGATATCTACATTTAGGACACTTTTTGAGGTCAACCCTTGGAAAACAATCTACTTCAACCTGCACTATTTTCCAATGAAGACAGCCATACGTATGCCATTTTTTATCTATTGGCGCTCGGAACTGTACAAACTGAAAGGAAAAATCGTTATTGACGCACCTGTCAGGACAGGCATGATTAAGTTCGGGGCACATGGATTAGGCACGCAAGATCTGTTCTATTCGAGAACTATGATTCAGCTTTATGGAACTGTGGTAGTCAAGGGAAAGGCGTGTATAGGCCGAGGCAGTAAAATCAGTGTGGGAAGAGAGGCAAGGCTTACTCTTGGTGAAAATTTCATGATTACAGGTGATTCTCAAATTATATGCCACAAAGAGATCACCTTCGGCAATGATTGCCTCTTATCATGGGATATTCTCATGATGGATACCGATTTCCACCATGTGCTCGATACAAACGGCTATAAAACCAACATGCCCAAGCCCATCAATGTAGGTAATCATGTGTGGATAGGTTGTAAGTCTGTGATTTTAAAAGGTGTTACACTTGCAGACGGCAGCATAGTTTCAGCCAATTCTACCATTAAACGTAGTTTCGGTGAACCAAATTGCATTATAGGTAGACATGCGCAAACGGCAGAAGTTTTAAGACATAACGTTCGTTGGGAAAAATAGTGTTTATCAGTCGTAAATTATAGATAAAGTATATTGACAAATTTACTTCAACTTTTTCCCTCGTTTTAGAGAAAAAGAGAGTCTTATCTATGTGAAGATTCCCTTATTCATACACTCTGCCAACGTCATTAATAGTTCCAGACGGCATCATTTGTGTTCTGTGAGGCAGTCAGCGATAGTGCGAGAGGGTGTGAAACAATAGCTGTGAGCGTGTAAGATGACGCAAAACACACGTTAAGATGACGCAAATTGAACGTTAAAGTGACGCAAAGTAGAAATGCTTTTGAGTCGAAGCTGCACATGGTTTTTGTATACAGTTTGTAATCAACGGGTTACAAAGAACGCTCATTTTTGGCGTTTTTCCGAATGTAAGACAATTCTTTCGAAAAGAAGCGAGTATTGACCCACTTAAATTCGAAGTTTTCTTTACAAATTACCCCATACTGCCTGTATGGTCAGCAAAGCAAAAAAGGATAGTCTTGCTTTTTTTTTAATATAATTCTTTGCCATATGAAAAATATTGTGTACTTTTGCAGCGGCAAATGGCCAAGCAAGATAGTGAAATATCATTTTCGCGAAAATATGTTAGGATTATCCTATATAAACACAATAAATTTGAGATTTTCACGTTATAATTATGTATTAGAATAATACATAAGATAGCTTGTTGCCATCTTGCCCCTTATTCGAAAGAACAAAGATAGAGCCTGCGGGTGAACAGCCCCGACGCGGAGGAAATCCTTGTTTGCAGATGCCAATACAGGCATGCACAGAACAATTGTGTGTGATGGCGTCTTCAACCTCTTTTCATGAATACCATGAAGGGAGGGAATACAAGAATTATCCTCATCCGTGCAAATAACTTATCATCTCTTCTTGTTCGGTTACGATTTAATTTTCTCCCTAACTAAACCTCAGCAACCATGAAAGGAATTGTACTGGCAGGAGGAAGTGGCACACGCCTTTATCCCATCACAAAAGGCGTGAGCAAGCAACTGCTCCCCATTTTCGACAAACCCATGATCTACTATCCCATTTCTGTGCTTATGCTAGCCGGAATAAGGGAAATTCTCATCATCTCCACACCGCAAGACCTTCCCGGCTTTCGCCGACTGTTAGGTGATGGCAGTGACTACGGCGTGCGTTTTGATTATGCAGAGCAGCCTTCGCCCGACGGATTGGCACAGGCTTTCATCATTGGTGAAGAGTTCATTGGCGATGATGCCGCATGCCTTGTTTTGGGCGACAACATCTTCCACGGGGCTGGTCTATCTGCACTATTGCGACAAGCCGTCGTGGATGCAGAGCAGAATCAAAAGGCAACAGTCTTTGGATATTGGGTGAACGATCCAGAACGCTACGGTGTGGCAGAGTTCGACCGAGATGGCAATTGTCTCAGCATCGAAGAGAAACCAAAGAATCCGCGTTCAAACTATGCTGTGGTAGGACTCTACTTCTATCCCAACAAGGTGGTGCGTGTAGCCAAGAACGTAAAGCCATCAGCCCGTGGGGAATTGGAAATCACCACTGTCAACCAGGAGTTCCTGAAAGATGGCGAGCTTAAGGTGCAGACGTTCGGCCGCGGTTTTGCTTGGCTTGACACCGGCACGCACGACAGCCTTTCGGAGGCTTCTACTTTTGTGGAGGTCATCGAGAAGCGTCAAGGGCTAAAGATTGCCTGTTTGGAGGGGATCGCCTTCCGAAAAGGGTGGATTACAGCCGACAAACTCCGCGAGATTGCCCAGCCGATGATCAAGAATCAATACGGGCAGTATCTGCTCAAGACTATTGACGAGGTGGAACGCACCGGACAGGAAAACCTCGAATTCTGATTGTTTTTAACAACCACGAATTATACGAATTAACCGAATTGGAAGATAAAAACGACAACTGATTTCACAGATTAGACGAATTGTATATGGACTATGATTGCATGGGGTTGTGAAGAAATAATTCGTTAAATTCGTGGTCAAAAATAAATATACGTTGTAGAATAATGAATGTAATCAAGACTGATATAGAAGGGTTGTACGTGATTGAGCCCCGTGTGTTTGCCGATGACAGAGGTTACTTCTTCGAGTCGTACAATCAGCGAGAGTTCGACGAGAAGGTAGGTCCTGTGCGCTTCGTGCAAGACAATGAGTCGCGTTCACAATACGGAGTCGTGCGCGGTTTGCACTTCCAGAAAGGCGAACACGCCCAGGCAAAACTCGTGCGTGTCGTAGAGGGGAGTGTTCTTGACGTGGCTGTTGACCTCCGTCCTGGATCCCCCACTTACGGGAAACATTTTAGTGTAGAGCTCACAGCCGAGAACCATCGCCAATTCTTCATCCCCCGCGGTTTCGCGCATGGCTTCAGCGTTTTGAGTCAAGTGGCTGTGTTTCAATACAAATGCGACAATCTCTACTGCCCTGAGTGCGAAGGTGCCATCATTTGGAACGACCCTGACCTCGCCATCGATTGGCGCATCCCCACCGACCGGATTATCCTCTCGCCAAAGGATGCAAAGCACCCGCGACTGAAAGACCTGAAATTAATTTCCTTCTGATGCAGCAAAAAGCCATCCATAACAACTATATCACCATTGCCAAGGCATTGGCGATGATTTATGTTGTGGTGTGGCACTCTCGTGGTTTTTATGATGTCGGTATCTTCGTCATGTTTTTTGCGGTGCCACTGTTCTTCTTCACATCGGGTCTCTTTTACAAAATACCCCAAGACGACGAAAGCTTACGCCGCTATTTACTGAAAAGAGTGAAAGGACTCTATTTTCCTTATCTGAAGTGGGGACTTTTCTTTCTTATTTTTCATAACGTGCTCTTTTACCTGCATTTATATGATTCAGAATATGGCTTTGAAGGCGTTACTTCGCACATCTATACGCTTCACGACTACAAAGTCTGTCTTATTGATCTATTTCTCAAGATGACCACGCACGAGCAGATGCTTGGCGCTTTTTGGTTTATTCGCGTATTGTTCCTGACTACTGTTTTGGTTTCCGTGTTAACATATCTGATAGATCGTTTTTTCAAAATCAACAAATGGATATTGCTGGTCATTCTATTCCTGCTGACATTTGTCACTTCATACATGAAGCTTACGTTGCCTCTTGTCGGGAAAGTTGATTTGGTGTTGTTCGCTTCCGTTTTTTTTGTAAGCGGTTGGATTTATCGTGAGTACGAGCGAAAAGAAATCGGTCGTTGGTATATAGCGCTGCCATTGCTATTAGCTACATGTAGCGGGCTGATACATTATCGGACGGTAATAGGCGTACAATCTGTGCCTTTTGCTGATCTCCTTCCATATTACGTGTTGGCCATCTGTGGAATCTTCTTTACATTGTCGTTGTCGCTATTGTTGGAGAAAACAAGAGCAAAACGCTTGCTATATGTGATAGGGAATGAGACGTTGGTTATTCTTGCTCTTCATTTTTTATGTTTCAAACTGGTGAGCCTATTGAAGATATGGCAATATGGTTATCCCATCAACCGTTTAGCGGAGTTTCCCGTCATCGCGGAAAACAATAATGTCTATTGGATTGTTTATACGCTCATTGGTGTGAGCTTGCCTGTCTGTTTGCAGCAAGTTCGTAAAAGAATATTATCATCGGTATGAAGAATATTATCCTTGCAAACGCTCCCGAGTATAATGGAAACATGGGATGTGTGGCCTTGTGCTATACTATGCTCTTCCTGATTGACGAACTGTTTACGGAGAATGGTGCTTCCTACCGTCTGTTTCTGACTGACAGCAACAGCCCGAAGAGAAAGAATGTGGTTAAGATAGCCGGGAAGACAATCCATTATGATTCAACCATCAATCCGCTGCCACTCTCGCTGAAAAACTGTATAAAGAAAGTTTTACTTTTCCCGTCGACCCTCAGAAGTGTGGTTGCTTTCAGAAGGGCCGACTGTATTTTGGATATTGGACAAGGTGATAGTTTCTCGGATATCTATGGTATAGATCGTTTTAATAGGATTGATTCTATCCATAAAGCAGCTCGTAGATTTAGGAAACCTTATTGCTTCCTACCTCAAACGATTGGTCCTTTTAAGAGCGATTGGGCAAAGAATCGCTCGCACGAATCGTTGAAGCGTGCGGCAATTGTGATGGCACGTGACAAAATGAGTTGCCAGTATGTCTTAGACAAGGTACCCGAACAGAAACATGTTTGCGAGTATATTGATGTGGCATTTTTGCTTCCTTATTGTCAGCAGTCATTCGAAACAGGATACGTGCATGTCGGCTTGAACGTTTCTGCATTGTTGTGGAATGGCGGGTATGTCAGAAACAATCAGTTTGAATTAAAAGACGACTATCAGACCATAATCAGGGCAATCATAGATTATTTCTTAGAGAAAGAAGATGTCATGATTCATTTGATACCGCATGTCATGAGTCCTTCTTTTATCATTGAGGACGACAGTAGTGTTTGTGAAGAATTGGTAAAAACATACCAGCATGATCGTTTGGTGAAATCCCCCAATTTCTCCTCACCAACAGATGCCAAGAGCTATATTTCCGGTATGGACTTTTTCGTAGGAGCCCGCATGCATGCCACGATAGCTGCGTTCTCGTCAGGAGTCCCCGTTGTTCCGATGGCATACAGCAGAAAATTCAATGGTTTGTTCCAAGAAACACTCTGTTATTCTCAGCTTATCGACCTCAAAAAAGATAGTCAGAAGGAGATACTTCAGACTATCCACTCAGCTTTCTCGAATAGAGAGCAGCTAAAAAAAGAAATAGAAAGAATCACCACAGACAAGATAGATTTTCAGATAGATCTCTTAAAAAGAGATCTGGCTTCTTTCATGGGTTTGAAACATGGCGAAAAAAGATAACATCATACGTCAAGGTCTTTGTGTGGGCTGTGGATTGTGCTCTTCTGTCAAAGAACACAGGTTCACGATGTCCATCAACCATGAAGGCTTTTATGAGCCAGATTCATCAGAACGTATTTCAGAAGATGAGACGGTCAGGAGTGTTTGTCCTGGGATAAGGATTCACGGGCATAACGAGAAGGATGTGTGGGGAAGCATGATAGAAGTTGCTGAGTCTTGGTCAGCAGATAAACAGATCCGCTATCACTCTTCCTCAGGCGGCGTGGTTACAACGTTGGCTATTTGGATGATAGAAACCCATCAAGCAGACGCTGTGCTGCATGTTGGTGTAAAGGAGGGGGATTATCTTCTCAACGAACTTCATGTTTCAAGGAGCAAGGATGATATCATCAGAAATGCGCAGTCTCGTTATGCGCCGGCGCTGACCTTATACAGGGTGAAGCAGATTCTCGATGGTTCGAATGAGACATTTGTTTTCATAGGTAAGCCTTGTGACATCGCTGGAATCAGAAATCTGACTGAACGATTTCCTGAATACAAAGAACGATTTAAACTACTCATTTCTATTTTCTGTGCAGGTATCCCCAGTTATGAAGCAACAAAAGAAGTATGCAGGCATCTGGGCAGAGAGGATGATCCAGTAAAGATAAAATATCGTGGTGATGGCTGGCCTGGCAGTTTCAAGGCAGAGTGGGCAGACGGACGAACCAGGGAAATGTCATACAACGACAGCTGGGGGAAAATACTGGGACGCAAAATAGCTTTCAGGTGCAAGGTCTGTCCCGATGGCATTGGTTTACTGGCTGATCTCTCCGTTGGAGACTCCTGGAATACCATAAATGGCTATCCCGACTTCTCCGACAGTGAGGGTAGAAGCTTTGTTATGATTAGGACAGAGCGAGGGCAAGAGATTTTCAAGCAGGCTAGTGAAGAAGAAGTCGTTGTCAGCAAACAATTGGATAAAAAACTGTTAGCCGCCATGCAGCCGTTCCAATATAAGCGTAGAATAATGGTAGGATGGCGACTGATTCCCCTGAAACTGAAAAACTACGGACTGATTGATTTTACAGGATTGGGGTTGGTCCGTATGGTTAAGTCATCGCCCAAATCACAGGGTTTCCGTGAGATGCTGGGTACCATGAAAAGAATCATCAAGCGTGGGTAGCGAAAGAAAAATAGCTTCAGGCGTTTTCTGGACGACATTGGTGAATATCGTCAATGGTGTCTATGGATTCATCTCTGTCCCTATTTTGTTGGCTTGTTATGGGAAGTCGGATTATGGCCTTATAGCATTGGCAATGTCCGTCAACGTCTATCTCCGTTTGATGGATTTGGGGTTCAATTCCACCAATGTGCGATTCTTTTCCAATTGGCTTGCCAAGAAAGACACAGGCAAGGTCAGACAGCTCTTCCAGACGAGTATGGCATTCTATGGAACATTAGGGATTATCAATGCCGTTACATTGTTCGTAATTTCTATTTATTCCGACCGAATATTCAATCTGGAACCGACACAGATCCAGATAGTCAAGAATCTGTTTTACATCTTAGCCATCAGTGCTTTCATCAGCTGGTTCACTTCATGTTTCGAGCAACTCGTCAAGGCTCATGAACAGGTAGGATGGACACAAAAGATACTGCTGATGCCAAAACTATCACAGTTCCTCATTTTGGCTTTGACCGTTTGGCTGAGTCTGCGTATTGAAGTTTATTATGCGCTGACGGCTTTCTCGATGTTCATTATCATACCTTTCCTGATTCACCGTATCAAGACACTATGTCCATTTGTCTCTTTCAAGCCTACGCTGTATAAAAAGGTGTTTCGGGAGGTTTTGCCCTATACACTGAACATTTTCTCTTTTGGCATCTTTCAGTTTTCAATCCTAAACCTTCGTCCTGTCTTTCTGGGTATCCAATGTACACCGTCAGAGATGACCGACTATCGCGTTTTGGAAGGGGTGATCCGTATTGTGTTGTTGCTAGGAGGAGCTTTTATGAGTGTGCTACTTCCAACAGCTTCCAGGGTCGTAGCTGTCAATGATGCCGATGGCCAGCAACGACTGATATATCAAGGAACAAAGTATATTTCCATCGCAGTATGTTTCTGCTGTTTTGGAATGATTAGTGTATCACCAGAGTTGTTGACAGTTTATGTAGGCAAAGAGTATCTTTATCTGATTGGTTGGCTCGATTTGTGGCTGCTTACCACTTTGTGTACTCACAACCAGGCCATTTCCGTCATCATTCTGGCAGGGTCAGATATACGAGCGATTACCTATTGTACAATCGTTTCATCGGTAGTAGGCCTATTGATATGTTGGTTTACGATACCTGCTTTTCAGGTAGGAGGCACGGTGATAGGATATGCCGTGTATTGTACGATTCAACTTGCTTTCTATTATTTTTATTATTGGCCATGCGTACTTCACATCGATTCGCTCAGAGTGTTTATGAAGGCGTTTATACCGTATGTGATGATAGGATTGGCGATAGCCGTTGGAATGCGATTAGTTCATGTGGTGGAAATGCCTTGGATAGGGTTCTTGTCCAAAGGTTTTGCTTTCTTAGTATTATATGGAGTATTGGTTGTCTGGTGTCTTTCGAAAGAAGACATCATGTTCCTGAAGCGTTTGACTGTCAGACCACATCAGGCCAATACTACAATGAATGAATAAAGCTACTATGCTATTGACAGAGAATGATAGACGATACGTGTATGCAGGATTAATTCTGTTTACGCTTGCTTCGTTTAAGTTCTATTCATATATAGGTTTTAACCTTCAGCTCCTGAGTGCAGTCTTTTATTTGGCACAAGCGCTGATGCTGGGTTATTGTTTTCGTGACGTTTTCAATTCGAACGGAAACTGGATATACGCGATTATGCGTTATATTCTGTTGATTACATGGTTTTCAATTATTCCGGCTTGGGTGTTTTGGAACCAAAGTGTGCCGTTAAGCGTTGTCGCCACAACTAATCTGTCTGTTATCACGCTTTTTTTCTTCCTCTGGAAGCATGAATTCAGCATGAAGGAGTTAGAGAAATATATCATAATATTGGGTTTTGTGTATGTCATTTTATGGCTTTACTCTTTGAAGAACCTACCCATGATGACTTTCGGCGTAACCAATGTCAATGAAACTACCATGTTCAATGAAGAACGCGGCATGTTGAGAATCAACTTTGTTGGACGTACTTCATTGGTCCTTACATATTTCTTGTTCCTGAACAAGTCGTTTAATACTCGAAAAGTTACGTATATTGCTTTGAGCGTATTTTTCTTCATCATGATTGTATTTCAGCTGACCAGACAGATCATTTTTGGTGCAGGCATCGTAACCATTATCTATATCTTCTTGAAGAGCAAACGACTGACGGCATATATTGTGGGGGCTGCTGTAGCTATGTATTTGTTTTCTTTTTCTTTCTCTTTCAATAAAGAAGGTGTGGTCGGTTCCATGATTGAACTGACAAAATCACAGACAAAGTACAGATACGAGAAAGGTGACAATCGATCTCAAGAATATAAGTACTTTTTTACGGCTTATTCGAAAAATGTTTTTACTGATGTTTTCGGCAATGGAGTCCCTTATAGCACTTCTCCATATGGTAAGGCTGAACAGCGAAGCAACGATAATGGATATTATCGAACAGATGTAGGATATGCATCTATTTTTGTGACGATTGGTTGGGTCGGACTAATCTTATATTTGGTTCTGTTCTATTTATGTCTGCGCAGAAAGGTGGATTCCAATATAGAGTATGCTATACTCTTCATAGGTTATATGGTCATCGCTGATGTGATGGCCAGCTGGCATACCACAGCTGATGGGCAGGTTGCTTTGGCTACATGTGCCTATATCTTGGCCAGATATGGAAAAAGAGTGAATGAGCAGGAATACATCGAAGAAGAAACGGGCGTTCAAGTTAAACAATGCAGTTTACAATAACCATACCATCATATAAGACACAATACCTGCGTGAGTGTATCGATAGTGTGCTCGGACAGACATACGAAGACTTTGAGGTCATCATCCTGAACGATGCCTCTCCTGAAGATGTGGGTGGAATCGTGCATTCATATACCGATACGAGAATCCGTTATTTCGAGAACGAAAAGAATGTAGGCGCTGTCGATTTGGTAGACAATTGGAATAAATGTCTGGAATTGGCCAAAGGCAATTACATAATTTGTATTGGCGACGATGACATGCTGATGCCCGACTGTTTGGAACAATATGCAGAGATGATTGTGAAATATCCTCATGTAGACTTGCTCCACGCACGTACTTTTCGTATCAACGAAGAAAGTAAACCAATCGCTGTATCACAGGGGTATTCAGAGCATGAGCATGTGTTCCAATTTATGTTGCATCGACTGAACTATGGCATACAGTTCATCGGGGATTTCTGTTATCGGACTGAAACCCTCAGGAAAATGGGTGGGTATTTCAAACTTCCATTGGCTTGGGGAACAGACGACATAACGGCATACATGTCAGCTAAGGAGCAGGGGGTGGTAAACATTCAGAAACCAACATTCTGCTATCGCACCAATCAAGATTCGATTACCAATGGGGGATATATACCATTGAAACTTGAGGCTGTGGACAAAATGCTCTCATGGTATAGAGCTTTTATCGTCAACACTAAGACCGTAGATACGACAGACGAGTTATGCAAGAAATAATTGGAAGAAAGACTCGGTTCCTTTTTCCGAAAAAAGAGAGCACTTCTTTTGTCTGAGTCATTACAC
>JAEEGF010730476.1_pt1 | contig 10741 bp, 10 predicted proteins | sample 9134171 | NCBI WGS metagenome assembly JAEEGF01 (sample SAMN16246542, study PRJNA631951) | gut metagenome | biome: gut microbiome; feature: rumen; material: AP-attached | host: Bos | place: Iran: Karaj | collected 2018-10 | reverse complement strand
TAAAAGAGCAATATTCAGAATAAGGATGAAGAATTTGCACGATTTAAGAAGATAAAATCATAGTCGCTGGGACAGGTACTTGGGTATGACGGCTGTTATGACTCAGGTACCTGTCCCCACGGCTATCTCCACAATAGAACAATGAACAAGAAACTTTTCATCACCGCACTGCTCGCCATCGTCGCAACGGCGGGGCAGGCACAAGAGGCACGTATTGATACAGTCGTGCCGAAATTTCTAATCAACGGTTATTTCTTCCGTGAAATGCCGAAACTTCCTGATGCTACACCAAGCGTGACACGGCTGAAGGACAAAGAGGGAAATAGCCTGATAGCCATTGGACTTAATGTCGATTTACCCAAGTCGGTCATCCGTCAGGCCATCCCGCGTGAGCAGGTTCACAACGCCGACCAGTTCCTGAATGGTGTCAACATGATGGCAACGATGCAGGAACTGACACAGGCGAAGGTCAAGGCCGACGGCACATTCTACTCGCCCAAAGCCGGTGAGCCGTTCCCTCAGTTCAGCGAGAAGGATATTGACGGGCGCACATGGACGAACGACAGCGTCCGAGGCCACGTGATGGTGCTCAACCTGTGGTACTCCGGCTGTGGCCCCTGCCGTGCCGAAATGCCAGAACTCTCTACATGGAAAGAACAGTTGCCCAACGTGATGTTCTTCTCAGCCACCTACCACGATGCTGAATTAGCCAAGAAAATAACTGGCAAACACCACTTCACATGGACGCACCTCGTCGAGGCCAAGGACATGATGTCATGGATTGGCACCGAGGGTTTCCCCTTCACCGTCGTTGTCGATAAGCAAGGCATTGTCCGCCATGCCGTCCACGGCACGAGCGAGGACAAACGTGCTGAACTGCTGGCAAAGATTAAGGAGGTTGATGCAGAATAGTTATTACAAGCAATGATAAAGCAAACCATCATCACCGCATTCCCGACGTTCTTGCGTCCCTATCGGTTGCAAGCACTTCGCGATTACCGTCGCCAACCCGTTGCCTTTCTGCTCGTCCTCGTCGCTATGACTTTAACATTATTGACCTCCTGCACTATCGTAAGGGGTTACAAGGCAGATGGGGCATACGGTCCAACCAGTTTCAGCTATCAGAAACAGCAGAAGGATACCATCGTCAATCGCTCGGATGCCTTCACGTTCCATCGGTCTACGCAGCAATGTGACTGGATTGACACATTGCATTTCTTTAATCAGGGCAAACGCTATAAGAACACAACGTTGTGGGATGCTATCAGAGAAAAGACCGAAACTCAGGGCGTGCTGATTATCCAGAACGACAGCATCGTTTACGAGAAATGCACGGGCGATATGGCAGCCAACAGGATTGCCGGGGTCTTCTCTGTCACCAAGTCCGTTACGTCGCTACTTTGTGGCATTGCAGTTGACGAGGGGTATATCAAAAGCGCTGATGATGCCGTGACGGATTATCTGCCTGAACTGAAAAAGAAGAATCACCTATGGCAGAAGCTGACCATCCGGCATTTGCTGGATATGCGCAGCGGCTTCGATTTCGACGACACCTATTCGCTAATTATAAAGCCGAAGAAGTTCAAGCGTATTCATGCAATGGCCCGACTGAACTACGGACATAACATCCCGAAACAGATTAGAAAGCTGAAATTCCGAAGCGAGCCCGGCTCTGTGTACAACTACGAAAGTATGACAACCGAGGTACTTGGCGTTCTTCTCGAAAGGGCCACTGGCCGAAGCTATGCGGATTACCTTTGCGAGAAAGTCTGGACGCCCCTTGGTATGGAGTCGACTGCATTTATTTCCTACGATAGCAAGAAGCACCACACGGCCCATGCTTTCGGCGGTCTTGCCTTGACGATGCGAGACCTTGCCAAAATCGGTCGTCTGTATCTGAACCGAGGCGAATGGAACGGAAAGAGGATTGTGAGCGAGTCATGGATTGAGCAATCGACGGCTTATTCCCGAGACAACGAAGGCTACCATTTCTGTTGGTACAACACCAGTTGCATCGGAGCCGACAAGCCGGAGTTCCCGGGCTACTATGCGATGGGCATCCGCGGGCAAATCCTCTATGTGAATCCGTACAAGAATCTGATTATGGTGAGGCTGGGGTTGAAAGACGATACCTTTGCCCACATCCCATATCTCTTTGAGCAGCTAAGCAACATCTGGCCAGAGTGAGAATAGATATCATTTCTCAATATCGAACAAGGAACATGAACAAGCAAACCATCATCACCGTACTGCTCGCCCTCGTCACAATGGCGGGGCAGGCACAGACGAAGGTTACAGGCCACGTTGTCAACGAAAGAGGCGAAAAAGTAGAATACGTTAGTATCGGCATCGAAGAGGACAGCGTGGGCGTTATCTCTGACGCACAGGGACACTTCGCGCTGACAATACCAGCAGGACGCAAGGACGAACTGACCTTCACGCACGTTTCCTATCAGACGGCGACAATCCCCTACACGACTTACGCCGACGGACACGAACTGACCGTGACACTGAAAGACAAGGTAATCGAACTGGCTGAAGTCGTGGTTGGCAAGAAAAGCAAGCCGCACACGCTGTCGGGTAAGTCGTGGGTGAGGACAAGTACAGCAAGTTTTAGTGGTAACTGCAAAAGCGATATAGAATGGGGACCAATCTTCAAGAATAGGAAGGATTATCTGCTGACTGACATTATGGTTTCCATCGACAAGTGCGAGTATGAGGAATGTCTGTTGAGTTTCAACTGCTACGAGGTTCGGGATAAGAAACTTTATAGTGTCCTGAACAAACCCATCTATAAGCGCGTCACTCCTGCCGACAACGGGAAACAACTCTACATCAGCCCAGCGGAGTCCGTCGTGCTGAAAGGTAAGAAGAAATACTGCGTTACAATATGTGTGGTTGACATCAAAGGCAATGGAAGCCTCTCTTTCCCCGCCAACTTCAAAAGCAGTTACGCGCGGTACAAAGTAAAAGGAAAGATGCGGAAGATTCCTGGCTGCCCAATGATTATCGTGAAAGGATATGAAGTAGAATAGATAATAAAGAAACAATGAAAACAATGAAGATTTGGAGAATCATGTTTATGATGCTTGCTGCCTTCTCCCTCGCCTCTTGCAGCAGCGACAACGAGCAAGAAAAGCCATATACGACTGACCCTGTGGAGAATGCTGTATTCACTGAGTCAGACATCGAGTGGTTCAACCCTACCACCCGTGAAGTGAAATTCTATGCACAGGAAGAATCGCTCAGCCAGAGGCTGCGGAAGACCGATGGCGAATTGCAGTTCCGTCTTGGCAATGATGTTGTGCTTAAGGTCAGTCGGTTCGTAGGTGACTGGGACAGCCGAACTTTCAAAGACCTTGTCCTGCATTATGATGTGATATCCAACTCCGAACAAGGTCACTTTTATCTGCAAGACTGCTACCCTCTACAGTTCATGAACGACGAACAAGTGCAGACCAATATCAAAAAGAATGCCGAGCAATGGAACGCATTTATCAAGTATCTGGAGAGAATAGGTAAAATCAAGAAATGAAAAAGAAAACCATCATCACCGCACTGCTCGCCCTCGTTTCATTTTGGGCGGAAGCACAAGTAAAAGTAGAAAGCTCCGAGTCCGTTGAACTAATGAGCATACTTGCGCGGACAGCAGGGTTCCGAGAGTATTGTATGGATATGGGCGGCAAGTACACCGAGGAGACAGAGACGTGGTTCTCTCTGTTCAAAGAGCATCCTACCGTTGTTTATTTCAAAGATTTGCGTGCTAAATATAACATTGGCTACGATGCTGTGATGACAGTGGCCATCAATCTCGCTATAAATAACAGCAAACTGGTGATACTTACCAACAAGGACGGTCTTGGTAACCGATGGAAGAATGTAGAAACGGACACCCTCCTCGATAAACTCAATCAGTTCTACACAGATACTCGTTTCCACGACTTCTATCAGCAGCACCTACCTTTTTACGACGATGTGCTACGCACCTACGAGGCTAACGTAATGCAATACTTCCATCAGGACTGGTACGCCAAATTCTATGGCACAGAGCCAAAAGAACGCTTTCGTGTTGTGATAGGCTTTACCTGTGGCGAAGGGAACTACGGGCCTAGCCGCCAATTGGCTGGACAGCCGAAAGAGGCTTTCGCGATCTGTGGCTATTACGTTGATGAACAGACGGGCAAGGCATTTGAAAACGGCATTGACTTTTCATCAACACTTATCCACGAGTTTAACCATTCTTTTGTTAATAGCCTTCTTAATGACGAGTCGAACAAAGAATTGTTGCTCCCGATAGGCAAGAGACTCTTGAAGCACTCATATCGTGCCATGAACTCGCAAGCCTATCGTAATGCCGAAACCGTCATCAACGAAAGCATCGTCCGTGCCGCTGTCATCCTTTATCTACAGGACAACTGCTTTATGGCGGAAATAATCAAAGAGGAAATGGATGAGCAGATTTCTCGTGGTTTCAGTTGGATGCCCGAACTCGTCACATCCCTCCGTTACTATTCAAATCATCGCAGCAAATATACAACGCTCAACGACTACTACCCACAAATCGCAGAGGTACTTGATAAATATTTGAACGCAGAACAGGGACGAATCAGTAAAGCAATACTAAAATGAAATCAAATCGTAAAAATAACAATGAATATGAACAAGACAACCATCATCACCGCACTAATAGTTGTATTTCTGCTTGGAACAAAAAATGCAAGTAGTCAAAACCATTTCGCGATTACGCTGAAGGTGGACTCAGCCATCGCCAGTGAGCCACAAAAGGTGTATCTGTATTCTCAGATTGAAAAGCAGATGCAGTTGCATGACTCGCTGAGTATTGACTCTGTGCATCGTATTGGAACAATGTATGGCAAGGTGCCTTATGAATATGCCGTTCAACTGATGTTCGCCCGTAGAGGACCAGGTGTGGTGCCCGTGGTAGTTTCAAACGGCGACAGCATCACTGTTCATGTAGTTGACGAGGATGATGGCTTCCGTTTGCGTTATCCCAGAAAGACAGAAGGTTCGTTAGCCATGCAAGAATATGTTAACTACAATCTGGTGCAGGATAGTCTTGACAGAAAGGAAAGAATGGCCAGAAATGAATCGCAGCTTGTAGGACTGGCCGAGACAAAAAGAGATTCGCTTAAAGCCGTCTATGACAGACTTTACCGAGAAATAGAGCACAATAAGGAAGTCTTTGCCATGAACGCCAAGTATCCTTATGCCGCTATGGGCGCTGCTGGCAGCATCTATAGCAACTACAAATGGAGTCCAACGACTCATACTTATAAGGAAGAGGTTGTTGATTCCATCATGAACTCACTTCTAGAGCGTTTCCCCGATTATCCGCCAATTCGTGCCCTCGTTAATGACAGTACGCTCGGAGATTACATGTCGGCAGAAAGCTTTGCAACCCACTCTATATTCTGGAAGCGTTATAGCAGTCGCTTCTACGATAGCGAATCGGATACGATTGTCCGTCCGCTGAAGGTGGGCGACTACTTCAACATCCTTGGTCTGAACGAATATCGCGGACAGTACATCTATGTTGATTTCTGGGCTTCATGGTGCCAGCCCTGCCTGATGCAGATGCCCAATATCAAACAGGCAGCCCAGATGTTTTCTGAATATTTGATGGTTCACTTGATTTCTATCGACAAATCAGGCAAGGAGTGGTGGAGTGCCGTGAAAGAGCATGACTTACGCAATCATTTGGAAGGCGAAAATCCCTATCAGATTCATAACAGGCGAGCCTACGACCAGAAAGGAGAAATGAATGCAGATGTCCGTTCTCTCGGTATAAAGACTATTCCACACAATTATCTCGTAGATCGCTCAGGACGGATCATTGCAAAAAACATCTCAGGTGCAATGCTTATCGATAAAATGCAACAACTATTAGAAAAGGAGAAACAACAATGAAGAAACTTCTGATAATACTTTTCGCTCTTCACTTTGCACTTATATCTTCTGCTCAGACGGACAGTCTTCGACATAATGCCTGCTACTGGGCAGAACGGGGCTACTTCAATAAGAGTCTGGAGGCTCTTAGGCAATTGCCCTATGACAGCTTGACTGTCAGTGACTTGCGACTACGCTATGACAACTTCGCAAATTTGGGGAATATAGATTCGCTCTTCTATTGGGGCGATCAAATCCTAAAACGCGATCCTTATAACATCCCGCTTATACTCGACTACACCCCTCGTCTGAATAGAGGTAAGGTTTCAGACCTTGGTAAAAGAGTGACTTATCCAGAAAAGGTGATAGACATCTGTCAGAAGTATCGTGAGCGCGACACTACCCATATCCTTGTGAACCGCCAGTTGGCAGAAGCGTATTTTAATATGGGGAACTACGACCTTGCCATGCCTGCACTGAAAAAACTTGAAGCTGTAGGAGATACTTGTTTCGGCACACTCTATACCCTCGGACTGACTTATCAGCGAATGGGCGACAACTCGACAGCCTATGACTATCTCTCACGAGCTACCGTCATCAATAACGATGCCAATCCCTATTGCCTCTTTACGCTCGGCATCGTTTGCAACCGTATCGGGTTTGGTGCCGAAGCACTCAGTTATCTCGAAATGGCCAAGGAACGGATGATGCCCGACCGCAAGACGCTCTTCCGTCTGCATCAAGAGTTGGCTGATGCCTTCAGGCAGAAAGGCGAATACGATTTCCGTCTGGAGGAATTACAGGAGTGTATGAAGTTGGCCGACGAGAAAGATGTCAACGAACTGACCTATCAGATGGCGCAATGTTACTTCCAACTGAGGCAGCGCGACAAGGCCAAAGAATACTACAACAAGTTTCTCGAAGCCACAGAGAACAAGGAATACAACGACAAGATCAAATCCATGCGCCATTCTGCCGAGCAGACGCTCCGCATGATGATGTGGTAATAATATAATTTGCGGCTATGAAACAGAAGTATTCTGTGCTGATACTATCAAGGTGTTTAACAGCCATCAGCAACAGGTCTGAGTAATTGTCAGACAAATGTCAGGCAAAATATTTGTCCAATTTGGAATCTCTTTATAACTTTGCGGTTGTAAACGACAGCAAGTATGAAGAGATTCTTATTTATAGCAATGTTTGTCTTCATGTCAGTTATGATATATGTATCTGTACGTGACAAGGAGGACGACCAGACCATCCCTCAGAAGTTAGAAAAGGCGATGAGGCTCACGCGAATGAACGAGTATCATGATGACGACTATGATTATAAGGTGCGTTATCCATCGTTTTTCGAACAGACGGACGATTCGCTGATGGATAAGGGCAGCTGCCGGTTCAGTTTCTGGCAGGACAGTACGGAGGTTGTGCAGACAGCCTTCGTAGAACCTAATCCGGATAGTCTCTCGATAGAACAAGGGATGAAGAAATATGCAGAAGAACTGTGTGCCAGTCACCAGCTTAAAGGAGATGATTATTTCATTCTTTCGGGTACACTCCATACCGACAGCGGACTGATAGCTGGTCGGCGGTTCTATGCCAAGTTCGTGCAGCACCGCAAGCTCTGGTTTGTCCAGTCGCTCACCTATCCCGAAGACTGTGAACAGGCCGTGCAGCGACTGATCCGTGAAATTAATGACTGGAAAGTTTGGTAACTACTCATGCCGTGGGGTACTGAGTAGTTGCAGTAATCCTATAAAGAATGAAATATTGTTAAATACTAAAAGTTTAGTTGATTTTTCTTTGTACTACTAAATATTTAGTTTATCTTTGCACCCAGATTCAACAACGAACGATTATGAGCGAAAAGAAAAAGCAATTGACTAAGGCTGAGACGCAGGTGATGAATATCCTTTGGAGCCTGCCTGAGCAGCAGGGCGTTATTCAGGACATCATCGACCAATATCCTGAGCCCAAGCCCGCCTACACGACGATCCTGACGTTTATGAAGATTCTGACCGATAAGGGCTTCGTAAAACCAGAGAGGGTAGGGAAGGCCAACCGTTTCTCCCCTTTGGTGAGCAAGGAGGACTACACCTATTCTTATATTACGGACGTCAAGGATACCTTTTTTGGCGGTTCCTTCGCCTCGCTCGTCAGTTTCTTTGTGCAAAAGGAGCACTGCGACGAGAAGGAACTGGAGGAGTTGAAGCAGTTGATGGAAACGATTGAGGCAAAGAACCAATGAGCGAGTTCCTGATATACAATGGCAAGGTGGCGGTATTGCTGGCAGTGTTCTATCTGTTCTATCGCCTGCTGATGGAGCGCGAAACCTTCCATCGCCTGAAACGCGCAGTGTTGCTGTTGTCGATATTGGCATCATACATTCTTCCTGCATGCATCATCACGAAACATCAGATAGTCAGAATGACTGCTCCATTGGCCGAGGTTCGTAACACGGAGATTGCCACCATACAGACAAGCACACAAGCCTATTGGCCTACTGTCCTGTTGACGGTCTATCTGATTGGTTTCGCTGCAAAATTACTATATGCCATCCTGTCAACTATCCGCCTGCACCGCTTTATCAGCCACTGCGAACAGCATCTGCAGAAGGACGGGACGATAATTGCCGTCAGTGAGCAGAATCTTGCGCCTTTCAGTTGGTGGAATACCATTGTTCTCTCTCGTGCCGACTACGAGACGCATGATCCTGCCCTGCTGGCACATGAACAAGCCCATATCAAGAGTTACCATTCCGTAGATATCTTGCTGATGGAACTGGTCGTTGCTTTGCAATGGTTCAATCCCGCTGTTTGGCTGATGAGAAGAGACCTCCGCACCGTCCATGAGTACGAGGCTGATGAAGCCGTACTGGCTTGTGGTATCGACACCCATCACTACCTCTCGCTGCTGATGGAGCGTGCCAACACAACGAGCCCCTACGCCCTGACCAACGGCATCAGTCAGAAGGCCCTGAGGAGTCGTTTTCAGATGATGGCCCGCCACAGGTCAAAGCCTTCGCACATCTTCCGACTGCTCTATGTACTGCCAGTCATCGGCTGTGCTTTGGCACTCAATGCACGGACTATCACCGACATCAAATACCTGCCGGCAACCCGTACTGTGAAAGGTTATGCCAATGATCAGAATGCCAATCCGATATCTGGCGTGCTGGTGAGCGTAAAGGGTAAGAAAGAAAGTACCGTCAGCGACAAGAATGGTGAATATTATGTGAATGCTGCCGACGGCGACACCATCGTCTGGACCTATCAGGGTGACAGCACCATTCTGAAGTTACAGCCGGACTACAACTACGTTACCTTGCACCAAGACCTGACAGAAGATCAGCAACGCCAGCAGAAGACACTTTGTGAAACAGTAACAAACGAGCACCAAACCCTCTCAATATCGGCACAGATACCCATCAGTGGCATAGTGTTGGATGACCAAGGCCAGCCCATCGTCGGTGCAATTGTCAAAGTTCACGACCATACCCTCGGCACCATCACCGACTTCGATGGCTGCTTCTCCCTCGACATACCGCAAGGCTCCACTATCGATGTCATGTACATCGGCATGGAAACCTGCTCTTTTACCAACCTCAATGAACCCGCCAACTTCAAAATAAGACTACCAAAAGACAACTCAGATATAAAATAAACGAATATGAAAAAGTACTATTTGTCAATGCTGCTTTTATTAGCAGCACTACCCGTTGCGGCCCAATGGCTATGGCCCGTCAAGGGTGTTAAGACTGGCGAAGGCATCGTCTGTCGCCCCCAGGACAGAATTGATAAAGCACTCAACTTCGGTGACCTGTTTATCGCTGCTCCCGAAGGAACGGAAGTGGTGTCGCCCGCCGACGGCACCATCGACAACCTGTCGATTGATGCATCGGCAACACTCGCACAGATGATAACCTACGGCAACGAAGGTGGAACATTCGACAAGTCGCGCGCAAAAGTGGAGAAAACGGAAAAGACACCCATCCCAATGAAGTACGTCAACGGAAGCCTGACACTCCGTCTGGCCGACGGACGGAAAATCCACATCGGAGGTCTGCGTGGCGACCTGCCGCTAAAGACAGGACAACGCATCAGCAAAGGTCAGACACTCGGCACCGTCGCCTACGCCTATCGCCAGATAGGTCGGCCACATATCAGCCTGAGTGTTTCCTCAAAAGACGGAAAGGCTGATGACCCAATGACACCTTTCGGATTGAAGACGACTTTCAAGAAGGCAACTCCCATTACAATCCCCCAGACGCTGACGGTGAAACAGGCCAACGAGGACTTTGACTTCCTGATTGCAGCCATGAAGGAGTGCTATCCCTCGTTCAGCGACATCATAACGCCTGAACAGTGCGAGCAGTTCGTCAGCCAATCGAAAGAGAAGTTGAAGACGCCCATCAGTTACAAAAATTTCTACCAGATTGTGCGCTCCGCCTTTACAACCCAGTTCCTCCACGATTCCCATGCATGGCTAGATACCAAGAATCCCACGGCATCAGGCAACTACTATCTGCCCCATGTGCTGATAGGAGGCATTGGTGGGAAGATTATCGTCACACAAGCCCAATCAGGTTACGAGAAGTATCTCGGAAAGGAGATTGTTTCCGTGAATGGAATTGCTGCAAAAGATCTGATAGAGCGAACGCGGCAGAGCATTGTGGGTTATGACGGAAATAATGAGTCGGCTGTTACCAAAGGTTTGTTGGCTGGTTGGAACACCTTCTTCCATAATAATCTGACGGCGCAGACTGTTGTGATGAAATTCGCCGACGGCACGACACTTAGAGACCAGTGGGTACCCGTCCGTCAGGTAAAGGGTA
>JAEEGF012490771.1_pt1 | contig 10742 bp, 11 predicted proteins | sample 9134171 | NCBI WGS metagenome assembly JAEEGF01 (sample SAMN16246542, study PRJNA631951) | gut metagenome | biome: gut microbiome; feature: rumen; material: AP-attached | host: Bos | place: Iran: Karaj | collected 2018-10 | reverse complement strand
GCCGCCACGGTTTTCGCCCGGTGGGCGCGCACCTTCGGCAGACAGAGCATCTTCCATTTCCATTCGCCGGTTTTCACCGGAGCGTCCGTCACGGAGCCGATGGCGGCAATGCCCATCGAGAGATAAGCGTCCGTCTCCTCGCCGTAGCGCTCTGCCGCGCTGCGCAGCTTCAGCGTCACGCGGATCAGATCGCCGGGCTGCAGCCGATCGCAGCTGTCGTCATGCGCATAGGCGCGCACGGCGAGCCGGTCGAGTCCGGGCGCATCGAGATGCAGCAGCACACTCGTGCTGAAATCCGCCTGCACGGGGTAGTCCAGCACGCGGGCAGTATAGACCTGCTCCGTCTTTCCGTCCAGCTGTGACAGCGGGTCGAGCACGCGGTGCGCCCGGAAGGCGTACCACCCGAAGCCGATGGCCGCCGCAAGCAGGCAGAGCATCCACCGCCGCCGGTTCAGGCCCTGCAGCAGCAATCCGCCGAAGGCAAGCAAAGCCGCGCCGCCGGCGCACCAATACAAGACAGACAGCGACAGCAGATAGTGCGACAAAAACACCGCCAGCGCAAAGCCAAACCCAAACCAGGCAAGCTTCCGCATATACCTCCCCGCTTTCTGTCACATAATACTCTATTATATCGAATATCGGAGAGAAGAACAAGAAAAAGTTAGGAGTTAGGAGTGAGGAGTGAGGAGTGAACGGGATCACAACTCCTAACTCCTAACTCCTCACTCCTAACTCTCATCAAATCTGCTTGATGTACTGAATTTCCTCCGCAGTCAAGTACCGCCACGTCCCTCTCTTGAGGTCTCCCAGCCTCAGCTTCCCCTCGCTGACTCTCACGAGTCTGTGCACCGTGAGCCCCGCTCTGGCGCAGAGGCGGCGGACCTGGCGGTTTTTGCCCTCGTGGATCGTCACGGCGAGGCGGTCCGCGCCAAGGATCTCCACCCCGGCGGGACGGACGCGCTCGCCGTCGAGATCGGTGATCTGCCGGATGGTCTCCGCCGCGTCTTCAAGCGCAGCGCCCGAGACCGTCACGTGGTAGACCTTGTCCACCGTGTGCGAGGGGTGCATGAGCGCGTGCGCGGCCTCGCCGTCGTTGGTGAGCAGCAGCAGCCCCTCGCTGTCGAGATCCAGCCGCCCGACGGGGTAGACCCGCGCCGGCGCGTCCGCGACGAGCTCCGCCACGGTGCGGCGGCCCTGCTCGTCCGAGAGCGTCGTCACATAGCCGCGCGGCTTGTGCAGCATCAGGTAGATGTGCGCCTCCGCTCTGGGGAGCGGCTTTCCGTCCACGCGGATGTCGTCCGTCTCCGCGTCGGCGGACATGCCGAGCGCGGCGGTTTCGCCGTTCACGGTCACGCGTCCGGCCTCGATCAGAGCCTCCGCTGCGCGCCGGGAGCAGAGCCCCGACTGCGCAATGCACTTCTGCAGCCGCTGCAGCATGAAATCACCTCAAATCTGTAGGTTAAAGGAAAAGAGCGCCCGGCCTGCCAGCCGCCAGAACCGCGCGAGCCGTTCCGGGAAGGAGAGAGGCATCGCCTTGTCTGCCGGGACGGCCCCGGCGCAGACGAGAGGCACGCTCTCCTGCGTTCCGTCCGGCGCGGTGAGCGTCAGAGTGCCGAGACTCTGCCCCTCCTGAAGCGGGGCAAACACGAAGCGCGGCAGCGCCGCGCGGATTTTCGGCGTCTCGCCGGCGCGCAGCAGGAGCCGCGGCGGCGTCTTCGGCACGACGGCGCAGGCCTTCGCCTCGCCCGAGAACACCGGCAGCACATAGGAGATGCCCTCGCCCTCAAACATGCGAAACGCCTGAAAGCCCCAGTCGAGCAGCGCCGTGTGATCGTTCCAGTCATCCGCATCGTCGATCGTCACGCAGAGAAGAGACATGCCGTTTCGCTCCGCGCAGGACACGAGGATGCGCCCCGCCGCCATCGTATATCCGGTCTTCACGCCCACCGCGCCGGGATAGGTGCGCAGCAGGCGATTGTGGTTTACATAAGTTTGGTCCCCAATCGTTTTCCGCTCTGTGGAGACGATTCGGCGAAAGGTCTCGTTCTCCATCGCGGCCTGCGCGGTCACGGCGAGCTCCCGCGCCGTGGAGCCCTGCCCCTCGGCATCGAGCCCATGCGGGTTTACATAATGTGTTTGTGTCAAGCCAAGCTCGGCGCATTTCTCGTTCATCCGTTCGGCAAAGGTCTCGACCGACCCCGCCGCATGCACCGCGAGGGCGACCGCCGCGTCGTTGCCGGACTGGAGCATCAGCCCGCAGAGCAGATCCTCCACCGAGAGCGTTTCGCCCGGCGTCAGCCCCATGCCCGAGCCCTCCACATCGGCGCACTCCGGCGGGATGACGACCTTCTCAGAGAGCCCGCAGGTCTCCAGCACGACCATCGCCGTCATGATCTTCGTCGTGCTCGCGATCGGCAGAAATTCGTCCGCGTTTTTCTCATAAAGCACCCGCCCGCCGTCCATGCAGACAAGGATGCAGGAGCGCGCGGAGTTTTCCGGCGCGTCCGAAACAGCATGGGCAGGAACACAAAGCAGACACGCAAGTACACAGAGCAGCCATTTTTTCATACCGCATCACCTTTCCGTGATGCAAGTATTCCAAGCGCAGGCTCATTTTATGTGTCAAAGTGAGGAGTTAGGAGTGAGGAGTTAGGAGTTATCGTTTTTTCACTCCTAATTCCTAACTCCTAACTCCTAACTCGAATCATCTTATTTCTTTCTCTTATCGATAAATGCATCCACTCTGTCCATCACCGTCGGCGCCATGTCGATGATGCGGTCGACGGTGTTGTTCGTCGGGGCGATGTTCATCATGCGCACGTTGCCGTCCTTGATGATCAGAAAGCCCATCGGCTCGACCTTCACGCCCGCGCCGGAGCCCGCGCCGAGACCCTGCTGGTTCTTCGTGGGATATTCCGTGCCGCCGCTGGCAAAGCCGAAGCTGACCTTCGAGAGGGGAATGAGCGTGATGCCGTCCGGCGTTTCAATGGCCTTGCCGACCACGGTGTTCGTGTCCACAAGCTCCTTGATCTTCGCCATGGTCGCATTCATGATGGAGGTGATGTCGTGATTATCCATTTCGCATTCATCCTTTCCAAGGCTGACGGGAGACGATCCCGTGCCGGTTTTTGCGGGCAGATTTCCGCCCATGCTGCTTCAAATTCCTTGCAAATCCGGCGAGGATTCGCTTCGGCCTTTTCATTGCCTGAGCGAAAATCTGCTCCGCAAAAACTGCTTTGCACCTCACAGCAAGCAATTTTGGTGGGGTTTTCGCTGCGACGGACGAAGCCTTGCTGGCGCAAGGCGAGGACAACAAAGTGAAAAGCACCCAAAAGGGCTGCTGTGAGGCGGTACGGGATCGTCCCCCGTCAGCCTTTCCTCTGCCGGAGAATCACCGGCAGCGCCTTCCAGCCGAGCACAAGGGCGATCCAGACGATCTGCCCGATGCGGATCGTGAGGATCATTCGCCCTTCGGCGTCGATCGTATCGTTCGTAAAGTCCGGCGTGAGCCGGACGTCTCGCTCCTTCACGTTCATTGCCCGCTCCACGAGCGGCTGCAGGCCGTAGACCGCCGACTGCAGATACGCGAAGGTCATGGCCGTGTTATAGGGATCGCTCGTGCCGACGCGCGCGTGCAGCCGCAGCAGGTCGACCGAGAGCTTCCGCCGAAACTGCCCCACCGCCTCGAGCGCGGGGCGCAGGAGTTTTAAGAGCGTCGGGAGCGTGAGCGGGGCTTTCTTTTCCTTTTTGGGCTTCTCCCCGTCGTCCTTCGGCGGCCTGGCTTTTTTCTTTTTTTTCGGCTTCTCGGGCGTTTCCCGCTTCGGCAGGATCGTAATGTTTACCGGCCCCGCCTTCGCGCGGAGAAACAGCGCCGCGCCGTCATATTCCGCGTCCACGCCCACGCGCAGCAGATTCAGCGCCGTGAGCAGCAGCGCGATGATGAGCAATATCCAGAGCGCGGTGGTCAAGGCTTCCTCACTCCTCGGGCGCTTCTTCGGTCGGTTCCTCGTTCAGCTCGATCTGCTCGCCGCGGTTCTGCAGCTGCTCGATGGCGGCCTGCAGCTTCTCCGTGCCCTCGCTGGTGGTCATGTCCGGCAGCACGGGCAGCTCTTCGAGCGTCGTCATGCCCATCGTGCGCAGAAAGAGATCGCTCGTCTGATAGAGCGTCGGTCTGCCCGGAGCCTCCAGCCGTCCCGCGGCCTCGATCAGCCCGCGGTCGAGGAGCGTCGTCACGGTATAGGAGCTGTCCACGCCGCGCACCTGGTCGATATACGCGCGCGTGACGGGCTGGAAATACGCCGTCACGGCGAGGACCTCCAGCGCAGACTGACTCAGGCGCGGCGGTTTTCGCTGCTCGAGCGCGCGCTGCACATAGGCCGCAAATTCCGGCGCCGAGCACAGCTGTAATCTTTCATTCATCCGCACAAGCCGGATGCCGCTCTTCGATTCCTCATAGGCGTCGGCGAGCTCCTTGGCGCAGGAGATGATCGTCTCCGTCTCCTCGCCGAGCACGAGCCCGACGCGGCTTGCCTCGATCGGCTCGCCCGCTGCAAAAATGATCGCCTCCACGGCGGACAGCAGTTCTTCGTGATCCATATTACTCTTCTCCAACAGATTCTGCGATGGTATCCAAAATGTCTTCCATCTTCTCGTCGCTGCCCTTGAAGGACGCGACGTAGCCGCCCTCCTCCTCCGTCAGCCGCAGGCTGCCGAGGCTGCAGAGCTCGAGCACCGAGAGGAACGTCGCCACGATCTCGCTGCGGCTCTCGCAGCGCAGATACAGGGCCTTGAGCGTCATCGCGCCCTCGGAGCGCAGCAGGTCAATCAGATCCCGGCTCTTCTGGCGCACGGAATAGGTGATGCGCTTCGGCGCGCTGATGACGAGCGGCTCGGCGGCCGCCGCCCCGCCGCGCGTGAACACCGAGAGGAGCCCCTTCAGAAGATCCTCCGCCTCGATGCGGTAGCGGTATTCGCCCGCCTTCTTCGGCAGCGGCTCCGGCGGGCGCGAGTGATACTGCAGCCCCGTCCGGCTCGCGGCCTCGAGGATCGGCGTCACGGATTTGAGCGCCGTGTAGGTGTCCTTCGCCTTGAGCTGCTCGAGCGAGGCGATCAGCTGCTCCAGCTCGGAGATCTCCTTCTCCTCCGTGAGCAGCATCCGCGTCTTGATATAGAGCAGATACGACGCCATCTGCACGAACTCGCTCGCGATGTCGAGATCGAGCTTCTCCATCGCGTTCAGATATTCGAGATACTGATCCGTGATCTCCGCGATCGGAATGTCCCGGATCTCGATCTTGTTTTTGCTCAGCAGCAGGAGGATCAGGCTCAGCGGCCCTTCAAAATCCACCATGTCGCTTTTTTCATGGACGACGCCCTCCAGAAAGAAGGTCGGGTCGCCCAGCCGGTTAATGGATTGCTCCGACGAGTTCATAGCCCCACTCCGCAAAGATAAAGAGTTTGTCAAACGCCCAGTTTGTCGCCGTGCTCAGCGGCCGCCCGAAGATGCCGGACGAGACGAGCACCAGCAGCAGGATCATCCCGTAGCGCTCATAGCGCATCAGCTGATCGTACCGCTCCGACGGCAGCACCGAAAAGAGCACCTTCGAGCCGTCGAGCGGGCTGATCGGGATGATGTTGAAGATCGCAAAGGAGATGCTCAGGTACGCCGTGAGATAGATCATCTCAAGCACGAGATTCTCCTGCCCCAGCGGCCGGAACAGCAGCCCGTAGAGGAAGAGAAACACGATCGTGATCAGAACGTTCATGAGCGGCCCCGCCACGGCCGTGATCGCCATGCCCTGCTTCGGGTTCTTGAAGCGGTACATGTTCACCGGCACGGGCTTTGCCCAGCCGAAATGAAACACGACCATCATCAGAATACCCATGATGTCGAGGTGCTTAATGGGGTTCAGCGTCAGCCGCCCCGCGTCCTTCGCGGTCGTGTCGCCGAGCTTGTAGGCCACGAAGCCGTGGCTCAGCTCATGCAGCGTGATGCAGATCAGCGCCGGTATGATCGAAAGGAGGATGTTCGTCAGATACGACCAGTCCAGACCCTCCCAGATGGATTGCACAGTATTCATATCATCACCGAAAAAGATAGATATAATATTATAGCAGTAAAACAGGGGAAAAACAAGTCGAACGCCCCGCGATCGCCCTGAAATAAGGTGTTGTTCCCGGCGGGAAACTGTTGTATAATAGGTGCATCAATGAATTGGAGGTCGATTCCATGAAAAAAGCGCTCATTCTCGTGCCCCTCGGCGCCGCTGCCGTGGGCGCCGCTGTGTTTTTCGCCATGAAGAAGCCCGCCGGCGACAAGACCGCCGCTCCTGCGAAGAAGGCCGCCTCCGGCGGCAAGAAGAAGGAAGCTCCCGCCATGGATCTCCAGCCCGGCAGCTACACCTTCATCTCCGGCTTCAAGGACGCCGCCAAGGTCGAGGCCGGCTTCCGGTATGACGCCAAGACCTGCGACTTCGCCGTCATCGAGGAGGATTTCCCGGCCTACACGAGCGACTCCCACGTCGCCGTCGTCCGCTGCCCGGAGTTCATCATCCAGATGGAGTACGCCGGCTACTACGGCGGAGAGGATTTCGGCGGCCTGAAGAAGTCCCTCGCCGAGCGGTATCCGGACATCGCCGACGCCTCCTGCGGCGGCAATCCGGCGCTCCGCTTCATCGACGGCGACAACGTCTGCTTCGCCGTCGGCGTCGATCAGTTCAGCTATCTGCTCGTCACGCTCATCAAGGGCAAGGAGTATGACGACGATTTCAAGACCCTGCCGGACTACCCGCCGGTCAAAGCGGTTTTGGACAGCCTGAAGTTCTCGGAAGGCAAATAAAGAACAAATGGGAGCCGCGTCGCGGCTCCCATTTTAATAAAGGAGAATCCCATGACCAAATCCATCGTGCTCGCGGGCGGCTGCTTCTGGGCCGTGGAGCATCTCTATCGCTCTCTGCCGGGCGTCGTCTCGGCGCACAGCGGCTATGCCAACGGCCGCAAGGCCGAGTGGGCGGACTATGAAAAGGTCTGCACCGGGCTCACCGGCTTTCGCGAGGCCGTGCAGGTGACGTATGACCCGGAGACTATCTCGCTGCGGCATCTGCTGTTCGTGTTCTTCAACATCATCGACCCTGCCATGTACCACCGGCAGGGGATGGACATGGGCAGCCAGTACCAGTCCGGCGTCTACTGGTCGGACGAGGCCGATGCCGAAACGGTGCTGGCCGTCGCGGAGATCGAGCGCCCGGGTCACCCCGGCTTCTGCACGGAGCTGGAGCCGCTGCGCCTGTTCTGCCTCGCCGAGGAATACCACCAGCGGTATCTCGAGAAAAACCCCGGCGGCTACTGCCACGTCTCGCCGAAGAAAATGGCGCTCCTGCGTGAATATCCGTTCGAGGAGGCGGCCTACACCCGCCCCGCGCAGCAGATCTTCGGGGAATACCGAGCCAAAATAGAAGCTTAGGCTTAGAATCTCTTTCAATCCCGTAGGGCGCGATGCCCACTGTCGCCTCGCAGAGCCAGCTCTAACGCGCGTCAATCTTCGGCGAATCCGCAATCACGCATCTTCATGCTGTAGGGCGGGTCGCTTGCGCCCGCCGTTTCACCGACAGCAGAATCCCACAGGCGGGCGCTGACACAACCCGCCCTACGCCAAGTGACAGCCCTGTTGCGGCATAATAAAAAGGAGGGGGAGCCCCCTCCTTTTCTGCATATGGTCTATTTTTTCTTTTTCCGGTCGTTTTGTTCCGTTCGGTTGATCTCCTGAAATTTCTTGACGTAGTGCACCACGAGCGCCACCGCGCAGGCGAGCGCGCCGCTCATCAGCGCCATTGTGAGCACGCCGCCCGCGTTCATCGGCGGCGGATCGTTGATCCCCGCGGCCAGGGCAGGGACGGTCAGCAGCGCCGCAAGGCACACCGCGCTCCAAACCCGGAGCAGTCGTGTTTTCATCTCGCGTCACCCCTTTTTCCAGATCATACCACGCTATATACGAAAACACAAGAACCGTGTGACGGAGTGACGGACCGGACCGGGTTTCCGAACCTTTATATCGCTCTTAATACTGATAAGAAACTGTGTCAAGTCTGTCACTCCGTCACAGCCTTTTTTGCGTTATCACCAAAACAAATCCAATTCTGCAGAAATCTTTATCCACCTTTTTCTGCATAAAAGCTTGACTTTTTCCGAAAAAGGATGAATAATATGCACATCCTATTCATAAATATTCACGGAGGAACCCGTCATGAAGAAAGAAGACATCAAGAAAGTCGTGCTCGCCTACTCCGGCGGTCTGGATACCTCGGTCATCATCCCGTGGCTGAAGGAGAACTACAACAACTGCGAGGTCATCGCCGTCTCCGGCAACGTCGGTCAGGCGGACGAGCTCGAGGGGCTGGAGGAGAAGGCGCTCAAAACCGGCGCGTCGAAGCTCTATGTCCTCGATCTCACGGAGGAGTATGCCGCCGATTACATCATGCCCTGCCTCAAGGCCGGCGCCGCGTATGAGGAATATCTCCTCGGCACCGCCACGGCCCGCCCGCTGATCGCGAAGGGTCTCGTCGACGTCGCCGTCAAGGAAGGCGCGGACGCGATCTGCCACGGCTGCACCGGCAAGGGCAACGACCAGGTGCGCTTTGAGCTCGCCATCAAGCACTTCGCGCCGACCATGCCGATCATCGCCCCGTGGAGAGAGTGGTCGATCAAATCCAGAGAAGAGGAGATCGAATACGCCGAGGCGCACAACGTGCCGCTGCGCATCACGCGCGAGACGAACTATTCCAAGGACAAGAACCTCTGGCACCTGAGCCACGAGGGTCTCGACCTCGAGGACCCCGGCAACGAGCCGACCTATGAGAAGGACGGCTTCCTCGAGATGAGCGTGAGCCCCCTGAAGGCGCCCGACGCTCCGACCTATGTGACCATCGACTTTGAGCAGGGCGTTCCCGTCGCGGTTGACGGCGAGGCTCTGACGCCGAAGGGCATCATCCTGAAGCTCAACGAGCTCGGCGGCGCCAACGGCGTCGGCCTTCTGGATCTCGTGGAAAACCGCCTCATCGGCATCAAGTGCCGCGGCGTGTATGAGACCCCGGGCGGCAAGATCCTCTATGAGGCGCACAAGCTCCTCGAGAGCATCTGCCTCGACAAGATGACCGCGCACGAAAAGCAGCGCATCGCCATCACCTTCGGGGAGCTCGTGTATAACGGCCAGTGGTTCACGCCGCTGCGCGAGGCGCTCTCCGCCTTTGTCGACAAGACGCAGGAGACCGTCACCGGCACCGTGCGGCTCAAGCTCTATAAGGGCAACATCATCCCCGCCGGCCTCTGGAGCCCGCACAGCCTCTACAGCGAGGAGATCGCCACCTTCGGCGAGAGCGACTACAACCAGAAGGACGCCGAGGGCTTCATCAACCTCTACGGCCTGCCGATCCGCGTCCACGCGATGGTGAACGGCAAGTAATCAGAGTGGAACGTTGAGAGTGGAGAGTGGAGTTTCCGTCTCTCCACTCTTGCGCATATAAGGAGAAACACCATGTCTAAATTATGGGCCGGCAGAACCGCCGGTGAAACCAACCAAATTGCGGATGACTTCAACTCCTCCATCCGGTTTGACTGCCGGATGTACCGCGAGGACATCACCGGCTCCATGGCGCACGCGGCCATGCTCGGCGCGAAGAACATCATCCCGAAGGCCGATGCCGACGCGATCATCGACGGCCTGCAGACGATTCTGGACGACCTCGAGTCCGGCGCGCTCCAGATCGACCCGGCAGCCGAGGATATCCACATGTTCGTCGAGCAGGTGCTCACCGAGCGCATCGGCGACACCGGCAAGCGCCTGCACACCGCCCGCAGCCGCAACGATCAGGTCGCGCTCGACCTGCGCATGTACCTGCGCGCGGAGACGGACGAGATCATCTCCCTCACGAAGGCGCTCATCACCGCGCTGACCGATCAGGCCGAGGCGCACAAAGCCGACATTCTCCCCGGCTATACCCACCTGCAGCGCGCGCAGCCCGTCACGTTCGGGCATCACCTGATGGCCTATGCCATGATGCTCCTGCGCGACGTCGACCGCATGCAGGACGCTTCCATCCGCATGAACGTCAGCCCCATCGGCTGCTGCGCCCTCGCCGGCACGACCTATGACACCGACCGGATCATGGAGGCCGAGGCGCTCGGGTTCGACGCCGTCGCGCTCAACTCCCTCGACGGCGTGTCCGACCGGGACTTCTGCGTGGAGCTTCTCTCCGCATGGTCGATTCTCATGATGCATCTCTCACGCCTGTCGGAGGAGCTGATCCTATGGTCGAGCTGGGAGTTTCAGTTTGTCTCCCTCTCGGACGCCTTCACCACCGGCTCGAGCATCATGCCGCAGAAGAAAAACCCCGACATGGCGGAGCTCTGCCGCGGCAAGACGGGCCGGGTCTACGGCGATCTGATGGCGCTGCTGACCACGCTCAAGGGTCTGCCGCTGGCGTACAACAAGGACATGCAGGAGGACAAGGAGGCCGTCTTCGACGCGGTCGACACCGTGAAGATGTGCCTGAAGGTCTTCGCGCCGATGATCGAGACCATGACCGTGAAGTCTGCGAACATGCTCCGCGCGGCGCAGACCGGCTTCATCAACGCGACCGACCTCGCGGATTATCTCGTGAAGAAGGGCATGCCGTTTCGCAGCGCTTATAAAATTTCCGGCGCGCTCGTCGCCGCGTGCATTCAGAAGGGTCTCACGCTCGAGGAGC
>JAEEGF012388839.1_pt1 | contig 10742 bp, 4 predicted proteins | sample 9134171 | NCBI WGS metagenome assembly JAEEGF01 (sample SAMN16246542, study PRJNA631951) | gut metagenome | biome: gut microbiome; feature: rumen; material: AP-attached | host: Bos | place: Iran: Karaj | collected 2018-10 | reverse complement strand
GGAAGAAGAAGTCGAAGAAACCGCCGTGATGGCCGTCATGATGATCGAAGTGCGGATCATGGTGTGGTGCGGGGCCGGGCTTGGGGCCAGGGCCGGGCGTGGGATGGTGGGCAGGGCCTGGGGCGGGAGTGGGATGGACATGCGGAGCAGGGCCGGGCTTCGGGCCAGGCGTGGGATGAACGGCAGGGCCAGGCTTGGGGCCAGGGCCGGGCGTGGGATGGTGGGCAGGGCCGGGGCCAGGTTTCGGGCCAGGGCCGGGAGCGGGATGGACGACGGGGCCGGGCTTCGGGCCGGGAGCGGGATGGACGACGGGGCCGGGCTTCGGGCCAGGGCCAGCTGCGGGGCCGTGCGTCGGGCCGACTGCGGGGCCGGGGCCAGGCTTCGGGCCAGGAGCGACGACTGTGACAGGTTTGCCGCCGTTGCGCGGTTCGCCACGGTAGGTAACGGGATCGGTCTTGCCCATGGGGGTAGGATTGATGACCGGACCGGTCTTGACGACAACTCCGCGGCGCGGTTCAGCGGTTGGTTTCGGAGCAGCTGGTTGTGGTTTCGGGGCAGGCTGTGCGGGCTTTGCGGCGGGGCCGGCGGGTTTCGCGGCGGGGCCGGCGGGTTTCGCGGCGGGCTTGCCACCGCCAGGGCCTAGCTCACGTGGATCCTTTTGTGGGCCACGCGGCTGCGCGGCCAGATTCAGCGTGAAGAGGAAGGCGGCTACGACTGCGATGTTGGCGAGCGTCTGTTTCTTCATGGTTATCTCCTTTTCTATTTGATGTTGGACTTGCTTTTCTTATTTTCTGATCCCGTGTTTTTTCGGGCTTCACCTACTAATATGAAGCAGATTTGATTTTTTCCACAAAAAATGGAAAAAAGTTATAAAAAAAGTGATTTTATTGCAGTTTCTGGATCAGTTCGTCGATTTTCGCGCGTGTTTTCTCGATGACTTTCGGATCTTTCGTGAACTTCGTCCATGATTCGGACAATTCCGCAGGGACATTCACAAGTTCTTCCGCTTCAGCAAGAAGGGCCTTTTCTTCATCGTTTTTCGGCGTGAATTTGGCGGCGAGTTCCTGCAGGATGGCGAGAGCTTCATAGTCTTCGATACCGTCGCGGAGATTTTCGAGACGAGTGGAAGCGAGCGGCGTGGCGTCCGGGCCCGGATAGATGAGAATGCCGTCGGAGTTGGTATTGTAGGAGAAGCAGTTCCACGGTTCGTCGGGCCATTTGGGAGCGGCCATGTTCCAGTTTTTCGTCGGCTGGTAATGATTTATAAGGTAATAGAGGAAGCCAGTCAGTTTGTATTGGTAGAACTGCCATGGGAGGACGCGCGGGCAGACGCCGTCGAAGTCGATGAAGAAATTGGCGAATGGGCGGCCTGGTCCGCAGCAGACGTATGCCCAGGCTTCCTGCCCCTCGGCTTGCGCCTTGCGGTAGTTTTCGACCGTTTTATCGTTGATTTGCGACGTGACGGGCGTCCAGATGTCAAAATCATCCTTATGGCGTTCCATGTATGGATTGGCGGTTTCGCGTTTGATCCACGGAAACTTCTGCTTGATATGCTGATGAGTCGTCGTGATGGCGTAGTCCATGTGCTTTTTGCGTTCAGCCGGAAGCATTTCCGTTTCGTCGTAGGAATGGAGATACCATGTGAAATCCTTCCAATCCTTTTCTTTGACGAATTTCTCCCATTCGGACAGCCATCCATCGATGGCGTTGAGCGTTTCTTGTGCTTTCTGCGGATCTTCAGAGAGGTCGCCGATGCACATGAGACAGGTGGCGTTCATGCCGCGGTCATAGCAGTATTGCATGTCCTCCATGGCGGGAACGACGCGGGATTTGCCTTTCTTAAGGCCGGAGTAGATGACCGTCGGGCTGATGCGGTGGGCGAGTAGGAAGTCATACATTTCCAACCACTTGGCCTTTGGGAGGACGTCTTCGCATTCATAGGATGTGTAGAGAACGCCGTGGCCGGTCTGGTCGGTCATGTTGAGGCGTTTTTTCACTTCATCCGGCTTGTACCAGATTTCCCACATGCCAGGACAGATGCAGAAGGCGGTCTTCAACTTGCCACGGAGGGGGAGGCTGAATGGGCGGACCGTCAGCGAGAGTGACGCCATCTGCGGCTCCACGCCGTCGGCTTTGAATTCAATGAGGCCGCGATATTCGCCGGCGGCGGTGCCGTGGGGGACATCGACGGTGAACCACACGGGCTGGACGAAGCCTGGCTCGACATCGAACGGCTTGTACGGCAACAGCACGTCCGGCCACTGCCAGCCGGCCTTCGGGCCGACCGCTGTGCGGATGTAACCGATTGGATGGACGGAAATTCTGGATGCGGGGAAGGCGGGCAACTTGCCATTGACCGACTGCAGATCCGTTACGGAGACGGTGACGTTTTTCAACGGTTTGTCCAACGGGAAGACGACGAGCTGGAAGGATTCATGTTCACGCCCAGCGGCGGCGATGCGGATGTTGCGGCGGAAATCGCCTGAATAGAGTTGCGCTTCGCGGAAGATCTTCTGCATGGGGCTGGCATGGCCGAGCAGGAAATCGGTCCGTTTGTCCTTTTCGATGGGAGGATACTCTTCTCCAGCCGCAAGGCGGAGTTTTTCAATATCGGCGTATTGAATGTTTTCGAGCGAAATGGCGAGCCATGTGGTCTTGGAATTCGTGTCGCTGAAATCAGCAAGATTGATGGAAGGTTTGCCGCCGCCTGCGTTCCATGCGGGAACAGGAGAGGCGAGCTGCTCTTTGCCGTCAATCATCCATGAAGTGACGAGATGTTGTGAAAAATCGCATGTCATCGTGCAGGGCTTGCCTGCTTCGACTGCTGATTTCGCAACATGTTTGGCGTTGAGCGTGGGATGGACACCCGTCAGTTCAACGACCATGGCGGAACCGATGCGGAAGTCGTTGCCCCAACCGCCGATTTTCTGCGGGATGAACGTCCATGAAGCCCGTAAGATCTTGCCGTCGAATCCATTGGGAATCTGTGGAAGCGTTGTCGAAACAACGGTGACGGAGTGTGGCTTGTCAGCAACGGATTCCGTGACGAGACCTTCTTGCGTAAATTCGCTGACGCCTTTCAATTGGATGGTCTTTTTGACGTCATCCGTGAGATTTTTGAAATCAATCTGCCAGATGGGTTGGGCGGAGAGCAATGCGGCGGCGCAGATGGGAAGAATGGATAACACGAATCGTTTGTTCATGGTGCGATTCCTTTTTATAATATGGTATAGATTGAAAACGATGATTGGAAATGTATTGTTAAAAGTGTGGAAAGTCAATCCCAACCCATAATAAAATAGGAGTCAGGCATGAAAATGCGGATGTTTTTTGGAATGATGTTGGCCGTCGGGCTGTGCGGTGCGCAGAATCTGTTGGAGAACGGTGATTTTACCGTGCAGTACAAGCGGCTGAAAAGCCCCGCCGGATGGGACATGCAGTGCAGCGGCGACTGCAAGATGGAAATCGATAAAAACGTCACATATAACGGCAAGCCGAGTCTGCGCATTGAATTCGAAGGCAGCGGCGAGAAGCGTTGGAATTGGGTATGTCGTCCGTTGAAGGGAGCCATCGGAAAACGCGCCTATACGATCAGTGCGATGGTCAAGACGGAAGGGCTGGAGAATGGCTCATTGGCATATCTGTCACTGAATGGTTATGACGGCGGACAGCGCGTCATGACGAACGACAGCGTGCAGAAGCTGACGGGCACGAACGATTGGACGAAAATCACCTACACCGTGCCGCAAATGGTCGGCAGCGTGACGCAGATTATGGCTCATGCCTGTCTCTATGGCTATGGAAAAGCGTGGTTTACGAATATTCAAGTGGAAGTAGGGGAGACGGCGACGGAATTTCGCCCGTTCGAAACGGATGTCGTGACGGCGGGGCGGCTGGCGGAATTGTCCGCCGCGGCGACGGCGTGGCTGGAGAAGCAGCAATGGCGCGAACCGAAAGGGCCGAATCATCGTATCGCCGTGTTGGACATGGGACTGACGGCAGCGGACAGCGATGCAGGTTGTCCTGTTGATCCACAAAAAATCTGCGAGACGTTGAAGAATCTGCCGTTGGCGGATGGAGCCGTTGTGGAAGCGCAAGTCGTTACGGCGGAGGAATTGGCGAATCCTGAAATCTTCAACGTCGATCATTTTGCGATGATTGTTGTGCCGACGGGACGGTATTTTCCTGTGACAGCCGTGAGGACGCTGACGGATTTCCTTCAGGAAGGCGGCTTGATGGTGACGTGCGGCGGATATGCTTTCGACAGGCCAGTCATGAAAATCGATGGCCGTTGGATCGCTCCGGGCGAAATGAAAAAGGATGGTTTGAAAGGGACGCATCCGTTATCGCTTCCAGCGGCCAACTGGCGGGATGGCGGCGCTGGAAGTCCTACGGAAATCGTGGATTGCGATGGTCCCCAAGGGACGAAAGGCGTACGGATTTCGACGCCGCAAATGACGCTTTACAACAATGCGGCCATCAAGTTGCCCGATGATTTGCCGAAAGGTTGGTCCGTCATTCATTTCTGGGCGAAAGGCGATGAACAGACGACTTGTGCATGGTTTGAACTGGCGGAACAGGACAAATCTCGCTGGCATGTCGCAGTGGATTTGACTCCTGAATGGAAGGAATACGTGCTGACGCCAGTCGATTTCAAATATTGGCGGGACAATCCAAGCGTCGGCCGCGGTGGCGACGGCGATTTTCTGAAGCCTGAAAACGCTGCGAACATGATGTTCGGCGTGTCGTCTGACATTGAACGGCGGGACACCGCGCACAGCGTCTGCATCGCGGATGTGAAGGTTGGAATGGATACATTGCGGGCGTTGCGCGAGACGCCGATGCCGAACATCAACACACGTCATGCCCCCATTCGGGATGCGATGTGGCCGACGCCAATGCAGATCAATATTTTCGATCCGTCCTTCGAACTGCGCCATGTGGAGCGAATTGATGTCTGCCAGACAGCAGGCGTTTTCGATGTAACACAGCCATTGAAAGGAAATTGGAAAAACGCAAGTGGTTTTTCCGCCATTGGCCAGCTTGGCATTAACGGCCATGGCTTCGGCCCGAATCGCGCACGATGGATTCCGCTGTTGGAATGCTTTGACAGTGATGGCCGTAGCCGCGGCCATGCGGCGGCGATGATGCACCATTTCGCGAATGTCTTCGCTGGCTCCAGCTGGGCGTTCTTCGGAGTCGATAACATGGATCTGATGGCGGATGACGCGGAACGCGCGGCGTTGTTGCAGCCGATTGTGAAGGCGTTGTTCCGTCGCGTTTACATAAGTCGCACAATGACTGGCTACATGTGTTACCGAAAAGGAGAGGATGCGTCGTTGCAGACGATGGTTTCGAATTTCAGCGGAAAGGACTGCAACGGCCGTGTGCGGTTCGTTCTGACGGCTGAAAATGGCGCGGAAATCGCCGTGAAGGAAGCGTCGTTCACCGTGCCGAACGGTGGCGAGACGAAAGTCGAAGCCGTGTGGAACGTTCCACAGGATGCTCCAGATTATATATATGTAAAGGCGGAATTGATTTTGGGCGACGACATTGTCGATGCGGAGACGACATCCGTCGTTATTTGGGATGAAAATGTACAGGCAAAAGGCGTCCGCGTGAAGGCGGAGGGGACGCGGCTGACGATCAACGGCGAGTCTCATTTCTTCTTGGGCAACCAAAACTACTGGGGGCAGAACGGCTCCGTGACGGCGCGTTCGCCCATGCATTTCGACCGTGATTTCAAGATGATGCGTGAATATGGCCTGCGGTGGTCGCGCTGTTTCATTCCATTTGGATCGGAATTTGAAAAACGCGTCAGCGACGCCATCGTGCAATTGGCCCAGAAGCACGGGATCATCATGTACCATACGCCGAATTTGGGCAATACGGCGAACAAGAAGGAGTTGGAACGGCAGAAGGCGACGATGGCGGAAATCGCTGAACGGTATAGACATGCGCCTGGACTGGCCATCGACATCTGCAATGAACAATCCGTGAAATTTACATCGGATGACTACAAGGAGCTGCTTGGACAAGAGCCGAAGCCGCAGGGCGAATGGAATGATGCAGATGTCCAGAAGACGTATCGGGCGGCGACAAAACTGCAGTGCGACTGGACGGCAAACGCTACTGCTGGAACCCATGGTGCGCGGCCAGAAGTGCCTGTGTCCGCCGGTTGGCTGCAAGGCTGGGGTGGCGGAAATACCGCTATCGAACCACTGATCGCGTCATTGAGTCTTGACTTCACGGATCGCCACTACTACGGCAATCCTGTGAACATGATGCCATCCATTAAAGATTTGGATTTACGTGTTTTAGGCAAGCCGTTGCTCGTCGGCGAGTGCGGCGCGAAGAACCATCCGACGTTCAAGGCGAGCGACCCGTGGGGCAACGGCGACGACGACGAAAGCTACGACAAGCGTTTCCGCTATCTTGTCTCCCACGCCTTCGGCATGGGCTGCACGGCGTTGCTGTCGTGGCATTGGCGTGATCCAATGGAAGGCATCTTCCCGTGTGGCCTGATTCATTCCACATGGGTGCCGCGGCCGACGGCCGCGTTGTACAAGCGGATGGCGGAGACGTTTGGAAAGTTGGAACTTGCTGACAATCCCCCGGATACAGTTCTTGTTCTCGGCGACACCCTCCGTCATACGGCGTTGAGAGGGCGGATGATCGATGCGGCCCATCGTGCTTCCAAGACGCTGATGTGGCTTGGCGCGAATTATTCCGTGCTGCCGGATTCAGAGCTCGGCAAGCTACCTCCATCCGTGAAGGTCTTGATTTATCCTGTGCCGTATGTTGTGTCAGATGAGACATTGCAGGCATTAGATGCTTTCCTGCGACATGGCGGTACGCTATGGCTGACAGGAAGTCTATATCCATATCCAAAGATTACAGATGTCATGGAAGAGAAACGTTCATTCAATCGTTTTAGCAACGTGCTAGGAGTCAATGTGCAGGCATCGGCTCCATTGACCAAAGCCAAATACTTAGGGATGCACGCCATGTTCTCTACTAAAGAAATGGAGGGAACAAGCATTTTGAGAAGAATGGTCGTAACCTCAAGAAAGAATATCTGGTTGTGTCCGGATCCTTTGGAATTGGATGGCAAACGGGAAAAACTGTTGCGTGAACAATATAGTTTCCTCTTACAGTCTGCCAATGCAACCATGACGCGTCGTTCGGAAGATTCTGACAAGTTGGAGACGTTCCGCGTGCCAGGCAAAAAAGCGACGGGATGGGTCTTCTGGAATGGCGGTGCGGAAGATGTGACCGTCACGCGGGATGGCCATTCCATTACCATCCGTCCGAATCGCATCGGCTATCTGCAAATTGCTGACGATGGCACGCTGCAAGTGAAAGAAGAGCTGTAAATTCCGGGATATCAGTGTTGTCTGGGATATCTGGGGCTTTGCTTGTTTTTTAGAAATCCCAGATATCCCAGAAATCCCATGAACAAAAAACAAAAAAAATCTACAAAAATAGTTGTGATTTTATTTGACATCGTTAAAAACAGGGGTATATTTTATCTCGTGACCTTGAAATACAGCGTCTTTCGATTGAAATGAAACACAACCAAAACAAACACCATTAACCACAGGAGGGCATGATGAGCAACAAGACATACCACATCGAAACACTGGCGATTCATGCAGGACAGATTCCGGATCCGACGACGCTTTCCCGCGCCGTTCCTGTCTATCGCACGACGGCCTACGCATTCCGCAATTCAAAGCACGGGGCCGATTTGTTCGCGCTTCGTGAAAGCGGCAACATCTATGCCCGCCTGATGAATCCAACGGAAGACGTTTTGGAGAAACGTCTGGCTGCATTGGAAGGTGGCGCGGCCGCGTTGGCCGTGTCTTCCGGCACGGCAGCCATCTACTTCACGATTACGAACATCGCGAAGCAGGGCGATGAAATTGTCGCTGCAAACAACTTGTACGGAGGCACCTACACGCAGTTTGACGCCATCCTGCCGCAACAGGGCATCAAGGTGAATTTCACACCTGTCAACGATTTCATCGCCGTGGAGGCCGCCATCAACGACAAGACGCGCGCCATCTACATCGAAACAGTCGGCAATCCAGGCTTGGACATTGCGGACATCGAAGGCTACGCCGTCATCGCGAAAAAGCACCATCTGCCGTTGATCGTTGATTCGACGTTCACGCCGCCGACGTTGCTGCGGCCGATCGAACATGGCGCGAACATCGTCGTCCATTCGCTGTCGAAATGGATTGGCGGTCATGGCACGGCCATCGGCGGTGCTGTCATAGATGCGGGCAATTTCGATTGGACCGATCCAAAATTCGATCTCTACAACCAGCCCGACCGCGGCTACCACGGCCTGCGTTTCGCCCATGATCTCGGCGACGCGAATCCGCTTGCGTTCATTCTGCGTCTGCGTACGGTCGGCCTCCGCAACCAAGGCCCGACGTTGGCTCCCGACGCGGCGTGGATTTTCCTGCAAGGCCTTGAATCGCTGCCGCTTCGGTTGGCGAAACACAGCGAAAACGGCTTGGCCGTCGCAAACTTCCTGAAGAATCATCCGAAGGTCGCGTGGGTGAAATATCCTGGTTTCAACCCATTGGCCGCCAAGTACTTGCCGAATGGCGCGAACGGTATGGTCGTCTTCGGCGTGAAGGGTGGCGCGAAGGAAGCGCAGTATCTGGTGGACAATCTTGATTTGTTCACAATCATCGCGAACGTCGGCGATGCAAAGAGTCTCGCCATCCATCCCGCGAGCACGACACATTCGCAGCTTAGCGAAGAGGATCAAATCAAGGCAGGACTGCCGCCAGAATTGATCCGACTGTCCATCGGTTTGGAGAACATCGACGACATCATCGGCGCTCTGGACGATGCATTGAAGCTGATTTGAACCAAATTACAATTAACAATTAACAATTAATAATTTACAGAATAGCCGCCGCCGTGTGATACACTACGTCATATGGCGGCGGTTTTTACATGATTCATTATTTTTTCTGATTTTCCTGAAGCTTTTTCAGCCTCTCCTGCCAATATGGCTTGAAGGCGTTTGGAAAGCAGGAGATTTTTAGCAACTTTTCGCGTTCAGGAAGGTTTTCATAAGTGTCGGAGTAATAGAAAGGTTGGTCAGAGTTATCCTGTTCAACGTCAGGCGAGACGGGAGGCGGAAGAGGCGGCGTCACCACGTCGTCAGAATAAATCTGCGACAGGAATTTTTCCAACATGCGGTCGTTGTCGTGAAGAGTCTCGAATATAAAATTGAGGGGCAGGAACTTCTCGTCTTGCGGTTCTTTGGAAGGCTGAATGATCGCTTCCCTGTAAATGAGATGGAGAGCGTTGTATTCGGTCGGGCGGAGCAGGTAGTTGCAAAGACCGAAAACCATTCTCTCGGATTTATGATCGACGGAAATATTTTCGTCTGCCAGCTTGTCCAAGATAACTTCGGGGAGATTGTCGGGAAATTCATCCCTGTATTTTTCGAGAATGAATCCTACGGTTTGCCAATCCATGTCATCCGAAGGTAATTTACCTGTCTTGACGACATCAGCGACGAGAGCGATTACCGATTGTCTTTCATGGCTTTCGATAAAATCGAAGAGGTATTGGTTGAATTTCTTTTCATCATTAAAGAGATTGACAGATTCATTGTACGCCTTCTGGACCTCTTCTTGAGGCAAGTCGTTTTTTTCCAGAAAATCGAAAAAAATGGCGGACGCAAAAAGGAAATTATCATAGAATCCGCTGCTCACATCTTCAAAGAAATACCATTTCCATTCTTCAAAATGCCACCAGTCGTGTTTCTTGAAATCCGTGACGAAGCAAATAAAGTGATTATTGACGTATGAAGTTCCATTGGAGATCTTATAAAGCGGTTTGTCATGGCCGATATTGTATTTAACGTATAAATTGACATATCCGGGGCCATTGTCTTTCCGCCATGCGATCGTGCCGTCTTTCAGCAATTTGCATTCTGAAAACTTCCCATTCGCGTAATTGAATTCAGAGACGATATCATAATCGGATGTATGCGAATTTTTCTTCTGGCATATAATATAGCTATTAATGACAACTGGCCCAAACAGGATCAATACGATTAAGAGCCCCAGCAGAAACCCCAGCAGATAATTGTTGTTTGACTCGTGCATATTTCCCTTGAAAACATAAGGATAACTGAGATATGAACTGTAATATAAACTGTTTATTTTATACACGCAAGAAAATAATTACTTCTGAATCCAGTGGAAGCTTGGGAAACGTTAGTGGCGCCAAAGGCATGGAAGCGCAATAGTCACAATAGTAGTAGAAAAAAGATATTACCAAAATAATCAGGTTTTTAGAGAAGATAGGCAAAAGCAATCGTGCATGCCCTGAAAAAGACTTCTCTTTTTGCTGAAAACTTTTTCTATTCGGCTTGATTTTATGCTTTTGCGTGGCATAATAATGATGTCAACATTTATGGAGTAAAAAAGGGCAAGTATTATGAAAATCTCTACCAAAGGGCGTTACGGACTGCGGATTCTGGTCGATTTGGCGACACATGACGCGGAGAAGCCGCGTCTGATTCGCGACATCGCGGAATCGCAGGGCATATCTGAAAAATACATCAGCCGTCTGGTGATTGACTTGCGGAAGGCGAAGATGATCCGTTCCATCCGCGGCGTGAACGGCGGTTTCCATTTGGCGAAGGCTCCTGAGGAAATTACGCTTCTGGATGTGTTGGAAGCCATGGAAGGGCCGCTGTCCAT
>JAEEGF011012039.1_pt1 | contig 10742 bp, 7 predicted proteins | sample 9134171 | NCBI WGS metagenome assembly JAEEGF01 (sample SAMN16246542, study PRJNA631951) | gut metagenome | biome: gut microbiome; feature: rumen; material: AP-attached | host: Bos | place: Iran: Karaj | collected 2018-10 | reverse complement strand
GAGTAAGCTTCGGAGGCCTCCTTGAACTTTTCCTCGGCGGTCTTCTTCTCTGCTTCAGTGCCATCGACCCAGCGGTCAGGATGCCACTTCATGGCAGCCTTCCTGTAGGCCAGCTTTATCTCGTCGGCCGTTGCCGTCTTGGCAACGCCCAGGACTTCGTAGTAGTCTCTTTTTTCAGCCATTGCAGACAGTCTCCTATATTCCCACTACTACCTTGGCGTAGCGGATTACTTTTCCGGAGAGGGTGTAACCGGTCTGGACGACGTCGAAGACAAGTCCTTTCTTATCTTCTTCGCCAACCGGGATCTGGGCCACAGCCTCATGGAAATCAGTGTCAAACTTTTCGTCCTTGGCCTTGATCATTTCCAAGCCCTTGGTTTTCAGGTAACCCATGAGCTTGTTGTAGATGAGTTCAGTGCCTTCCAGAGCGACCTTGTCGTCAGCTTCGGAAAGCATCTTCATTGCCCTTTCGCAGTCGTCAAGGATGGGCAGCAGGCCTTTGATCGTGTCAGCTGAGGCAGAGTTGACAAGTTCGAGTTTAGACTCGGCTGCATGCCTGCGGAAATTCTCGAAGTCAGCCATCAGACGAAGGTAGTCATCCTTTTCCTTCGCAACGCTGGCCTTGAGTTCCTCATTCTCCTTCAGGAGTTCCTTAACCTTCTCCTCAGTCTCGTTGGCCTTGTCGGCCTTCTTGTTCTCTTCGACCTTAGCTTCTACTTCCTTGGCTTCTACTTCTTTGCCCTTCTGCTTCTTGCTCATATCTTTATTTTGCTTTTAACCATGTTTCGGACTGCAAAGATATCAAATTATCTGCCAATAGGGAATTGCTGACATTATGTCAGAGAAAAATGCTATATTTATATGTTCATTCTAAGATAACACTATCATGCCTTCTTTCATCAACGAAGATTTCATGCTGTCCACCAGGACGGCTTGCGAGCTTTACCACAGCTGCGCCGAGAACATGCCGATAATAGATTACCATTGCCATCTCGATCCCAAACAGATAGCTGAGAACATCCAGTTCCGGGACATTACCCAGCTCTGGCTTATCGACGGCAAGGCCGGCGACCATTACAAGTGGAGGGCGATGAGGGCCAACGGAGTCGATGAGAAATACATAACCAGGGGAGAGGCCTCTTCCTGGGAGACTTTCAGCAAATGGGCGGAGACCATGCCTTACCTGATGAGGAATCCTCTCTACCATTGGTCCCATCTGGAACTGAAGAGGGTATTTGGAATAGACAAGATACTGAGCCCTAAGACGGCACGTGACATTTACGAGGAGTGCAACGCAAAGCTGGCAACTGAGGAATTCAGGGGACAGGCACTGATTCGCAGGTTCAATGTGGAGACTGTCTGCACGACTGACGACCCGGCGGATGACCTCAGATGGCACAAAAAGATAGCAGAGAATCCTTTCGGAACCAAGGTGCTGCCCGCCTGGAGGCCTGACAAGGCAATGGCTATTGAGAATCCTTCAGCATACAAGGATTATCTCAAGAGGTTGGGAGAGGCGGCTGACAAGGAGATAGATTCTTATGCCGACCTTATGGACGCCCTCCAGAAGCGTCATGATTTCTTTGCAACCATGGGCTGCAAGCTTTCAGACCATGGCTTCGACACATTCTATGCAGACGATTACAAGCCGGTAGAGATTGAACTTATATTCAAGAAAGTCATTCTCGGAAAGGCTCCTACATTTGCTGAAAGCAGGAAGTTCCGGAGTGCCTTCCTCCATGACCAGGCAGTGATGGATGCCAATTCAGGATGGGCTCAGCAGTACCATGTCGGAGTGATCCGTAACAACAATTCGAAGATGTTCTCTCAGGCTGGTCCTGACACAGGCTATGATTCAATCCTTGACCTTGAGATGGCTGTGGCTGCGAACCGGTTCTTCGACCGTCTGGCATCTGAGGACAAACTAACCAAGACCATCCTCTACTGCCTCAATCCGAAGGACAACGATGTCATCATGACCACTGCGTACAACTTCAATGACGGTACTGTGCCAGGGAAGATGCAGTTCGGTTCCGGGTGGTGGTTCCTCGATCAGGAGATTGGAATGCGCCGCCAGCTGGATTCCCTGTCTATGCTGGGACTCCTCAGCCGTTTCGTCGGCATGCTGACTGATTCCAGGAGCTTTATCAGCTATCCGAGGCATGAATATTTCCGTCGCATCCTCTGCGACGTTATCGGACGTGACGTTGAAACGGGAAGGATCCCTGTGAGCGAGATGGAAGATGTCGCGAGGATGGTTCGCGACATCTCATACTTCAATGCCAAGAATTATTTTGATTTCTAGTCTTTCTTGACCAGATACTGTTCTGCACGGTAGGTGAGGGCCATGAGTATTATGGAGATCACACATGCCGCGAGGAATAGTACGAACACGGTGTCCAGTCCTGCGCTCTTCATGGTGAATCCGATAAGGATGTTTGCCAGGAGGGCGGTTCCCAGGACATATCCAAGGAAACCGGTGAGGCCGGCAGCAGTACCTGCTGCGTTCTTCGGGGCAAGGTCAAGGGCCTGGACGCCGATCAGCATTACAGGACCGTAGATAAAGAAACCGATTGCAATCAGGCAGGAAATGATGACGGTCAGGTTGTCGAGGTTCCTCCAGTAGATAAAAATCGCTACGCCAACAAGGGCCATGAATATTATTGTCGGCAGGGCCCTGCGTCCACGGAAAACCTTGTCACTGAGCCAGCCGCAGAAGAGGGTCCCCGGGATCGCTGCGAACTCATAGGCGAAATATGCCCATCCTGTGCTTGTCAGGTCTATACCTTTGTCAGTCAAGATCTTGGGAGCCCAGTCCAGGCATCCGTAACGGACCATATAGACGAAGGCGTTTGCGAAGGCGATGTACCAGAGCAACTTGTTGGAAAGTACGGTCTTGAAGATCTCTTTGACAGAGATGACTTCTTCGCTTTTTTCAGTATAGTGTCTTGAAGCGTGTCCGGACCATTTCTCGATGGAGGGTAGCCCGCATGACTGAGGCGTGTCCCTGATCAGGCACCAGGCTATGATCGCTATGAGTATTGCTACTGCAGCCGGAAATACGAAGGATCCGATAAGGAAATAGTGGTCTGAATGTGCTCCGTAGAACCATGAACCGAACCAGATTGCACCGTAAGTGGCCATAGGACCGACCAAGGCTCCTCCTACGTTGTGGGCGCAGTTCCAGACCGACATCCAGGTTCCCCTCTCCTTGATGGAGAACCATCTGGTCATAACCCTGCCGCATGGAGGCCATCCCATTCCGTTGAACCAGCCTACGAGGAAGTTGAGGAATGACATAAGTGCGATAGCCCAGCCCTTATGCTCAATCCCAAGCCATTGTACCGGAACGATCATGAAAGCCATGGAAAGGGCAGCCATAACCAGTCCCAAAGGGAGGAATTTCCGGGCATCGCTCCTGTCGGAGATGCTGGCCATCAGGAATTTGGAGAAACCGTAGGCAATTGCGTTCATCGACAGAACGACAGCAAGCTCCTCGGTGTTGAAACCGAGGGCCTCGAGCCCAGGAATGGCCATGGAAAAGTTCTTTCGGACTATGTAGAATCCTGCGTAGCCTATGAATATGCCCAGAAAAACCTGAAGACGTAATTTTTTGTAGTGCGAATCGACCTCTGGACCGGTCATTTCCTCCTTGAAAGGAGGTGGTGCTAGGAATGAACTCATGTACAAATATAATCATTCCGCATGAATTTTGTATATTTACACTTGTCATGGAATTATTAGATAATTACGATAAGTACAAAAAGTATTTCTCGGACGACCAGTTCTGGGGAAAACTGAAGAAGGTGGCCCGCAAGGCCGGTATCAAGGTGGTCTATGTGGCTCTACTGCTTTATTATGTTGTCAGGAATCCGGCTACTCCCAGGGCTGACAGGACCAAGATCCTTGGCGCCTTGGGTTATCTTCTCCTTCCAACCGACCTTATTCCCGACTTCCTGCCGATGGTTGGATATACCGATGACCTTGCTGCCTTGATGTGGGCTTTGTATTCGGTGGCCAAGAACATAACCCCAGAGGTCAAGATACAGGCAAGGGAAAAACTTGGTGAATGGTTCCGAAATTACGATGATTCTGATATCGAAGGCCTGTAGCAAAGCATGCCTAGCTATCTCCAAATAGAGAACATTTCCAAATCCTATGGCCCGAAGGTCCTCTTCGAGCGCATAGGCTTCAATGTAAATGAGGGTGACAAGATAGCCCTCATCGCCCCCAACGGCACCGGAAAGACAAGTCTTCTGAGGATCCTGGCCGGCAAGGACAGTTCAGATTCTGGAGGGAGGATCATATTCCTGAAAGACATACGCATAGCTTTCCTTGAGCAGGAATATGACTATGATCCCGATTCCACGGTCTGGGACCAGATAGTATCTGACAGCGTGAAATGGACGTCTCATCTCGATCCGGAGCATGTGGCTGCTTACGAATTGCGAATCCGCCAGTTGCTGTCCTCTTTCAAGATGGGGGATCCTATGAGGAAGATGGGTGATCTCTCCGGAGGCGAGATTAAGAGGGTGGCCATCATAGTGATGCTCTCCAGCGAAGCCGACTTCTATATAATGGATGAGCCTACCAACCATCTGGACATAGAAGCAATAGAATTCCTGGAGAACTATCTATCCCATGCACGCTGTACCCTGCTGATGGTTACCCACGACCGCTATTTCCTTGACAGCGTGGCGAATATGGTGATGGAACTGGACCATGGCCAGGTGTACATCTATCGAGGGGACTACCAGAACTATCTGGAAAAGAGGCAGGAGAGGATAGACAATTATAACGCTGAGACCGACAAGGTGAGAAACCTTCTCAGGCGTGAACTCGAATGGATGCATGCGAGTCCTTGCGCCCGTACAGGGAAAGCCAAGGCCAGGAAGAATGCATTCTATGAACTCAAGGACAGGGCTGGCCAGGAGTACAGGACCAACCAGATCAACCTGGATGAGATAGGGCAGGCGACCCGTCTGGGCACGAAGATTATCAATTGCAGGGACCTGGGCTTCAGCTATGGCGGGAAGACCCTGTTGAAGGGCTTCACCTATAATTTCCAGCGTTACGAGAGAGTCGGGATAGTCGGTGGCAATGGCTGCGGGAAAACTACCCTTATCAACATCCTGACCGGGCAGACAAGTGGTTTGGAGACTCTTGAGATCCAAGGATCTATCGAGAGGGGAGAGTCACTGAAGACTGGCTATTACCGACAGGAAGGAATAAGTTTCGACGAGGATCAGACTGTCCTTGAAACCGTCAATGACACTCATCTTCTCGGCCGTTTCATGTTCCCTCACGACATGCTGTCCAATAAGATCCACAAGCTGTCAGGAGGAGAGAAGCGGAGGCTTTACCTGCTTACGATACTCATGCGGCAGCCCAACCTGCTGGTGATGGACGAGCCGACAAATGACCTTGACATCGTGACCCTCAACGTGCTTGAGGAATATCTTAAAGAATTCAAGGGGACCTTGATCATCGTCTCACATGACCGCCACTTTCTTGACCGACTTGTGGATCATCTGTTCATCTTCCAGGAGGATGGCACCATCAAGGACTTCGTCGGCAGCTACAGCCAGTACCGGTCCCTGAGCTTGTCGAAGGGACAGTCGAAGAGTCAGTCGAAAGTTGGTTCGACAAGCTCACCAACCGTAGCCGGAAGCGTTGGTTCTGCCGGGGACGGCACCAGAGGCGATGCACCGGAGAGCGATTCTTCCAAGCCCCGCAAACTGACCTACAAGGAGCAGAGGGAACTAGAACAGTTGGAAAAGGATATTCAATCACTGACGGCTGAAAAAGCCGACCTGGAGTCAAAACTAAACGGCGGCTTGACTGACCATGAAGAACTACAGCGGGTTTCCGCCCGCTTTTCAGAAGTCTCGGATCTTCTCGATGCTGCCGAGACACGCTGGCTTGAACTTTCTATTTGAAAAATGCGTCCACTTCCTTGACTGCATGGGGAAGTGCGAAGACAACGACGCGGTCGTAAGCCTCAATCCTTGTTGTTCCTACGGCTATGGCCGACTCGTTTCCGCGGATATATCCACCGATGACGGAATCCTTTGGGAATGACAGGTCCTTCAATGCACCCTTCGTGATGGCACTTCCGGGAGCGACAGTATATTCAAGGATCTCGGCATTCGTTCCGCTCATGTATTTCACCAGCCTTGCCTTTCCGCTCAAAGTGAACTTGAACAGCCTGCCGGCAGTGATCAGCTTCTTGTTGATCACAGAGTCAACACCCATTTCTTCCGCAAGGTGGATGTACTCTATATTCTCAACTTCGGCGATGGTCCTTTCCACTCCGAACTTCTTGGCCACTACGCAGGCGAGGACATTAGCCTCATCCTTTCCGGTCAGGGCCAGGAAGGCATCATAGTCTTTTATTCCTTCCTCCACGAGTAGTTCGGAATTCCTTCCGTCACCGAGAACCACGATAACGTTGTCGTCCAGCTTTTCGGAAAGTGCCATTGCCCTCTCCTTATTCTTTTCAAGTATCTTTACCAGACTGATCTTCTTGCTGAGTTGGGCGGCTGCCAACTCCGCGATCTTGGAACCTCCCAGGATCATCACCTTGTCAGTCTCCACGGTGTTTTTCCCCAGGAACTTCATCAGGAACTGCATCCCATCACGAGTGGCAATGATGTACACGAGGTCATGGTAGAGGAGTTTGGTGTCGAACTTTGGCATTATGGTCTGTCCACCCCTGGAGATGGCAATAACCCTGAACTGAAGCTCGTCCCTGGTGGTGATGGCTGCGAATTCAGCAATCTTCATGTCCAGCAGGGGAGAGTCCTCTTCCAGTTTGAAGACCTCGACCTGAAGCCTTCCCCTTGCGAAATCCATAGACTCCGAAGATGATGAATGCTTCAGGAGATCGAAGATCTCATCTGCAGCAAGCCTTTCGGGATAGAACATCAATTCGATGCCCATCTGCTTGAAAATCAACTTATTTTCAGCAGTAAGGAAGTCGTTGTCGTCAATTCTTGCAGTTACCTTTTTTGCCCCGAGGTTCTTAGCGAGGAGGGCGCTCACAATATTGATGTCCTGGGGAACAAACGGCACAACGGAAATAAAGAGGTCCGCATTCTGAACTTCCGCCTCCCTCATGACGTTGAGGGAGGAAGGAGGTCCTTCGACAGTGACGACATCCGCAATATCGGTGATGTTGCGGAGCCTCTGGGGATCGTCGTCAATCACCGTTATGTCATTTGCTTCCTTGCTGAGCATCTTGGCCAGATGGGAACCGATTTCCCCTGCACCCTGGATGACGATCTTCATATCTTTTTCCTTATGAATGCGAATATACCATTTCCTTTGGACATAGCCAAAGGTACTATCCATTTCGGGAACAGGACGGGTGCCTCTATTCCTTTGTGAGTGAGGATATAATCTTCGACTTCGGCAACATCCGTACCAGTGCGGAGTCTCTTGAATTCCCTGTGTGCCTCGATAACGGACTTGAAATAATCGGCCTTGCCGGAAATGAGATAGACGACGGCGGAAAGCCGGTCGAGCATCATCCTTGTCAGGATGGTACGGGCCGCTTTCCTGACCGCCTTGGCGGCAGCCTTACGCGGTTCCATTTTATTGACTAGGTCCAGGGAATATGTTTTCGCGAGGTTGTTGTCGAGCATCAGGAGGTCGTTCCGGAAATTAAGCTTGAGTTTCCAGGGGGAGTCATTCGGCAGGGTGCCGCCTCCGACATGGTAAACGACAGATTCAGGAACCACCCAGACTTCCTTTCCCTGAAGCTGGAGTCTCCAGCAGAGATCTATCTCTTCCATGTGGGCGAAAAACCTGTCGTCCAGGCCTCCCATGGATGCAAAATCAGCGACACGTACCATAAGGCAGGCTCCGGTCGCCCAGAAAACCTTGGCCGGAATGTCATACTGCCCTTCATCTTTCTCCAGCCTCTTCATCACCCTTCCGCGGCAGAATGGATAGCCGAACTTGTCCAGAAGGCCCCCGGCAGCGCCTGCGTATTCAAAACTGTCCTTTTCGAACCAAGAATGGAGCTTCGGAGCGCACGCTGAACACTCAGGATGGGCATCCATCCATGAAACCAGAGGGGCAAGCCATCCCTCAGGGACTTCTATATCGGAATTGATCAGTACGAAATACTCCAGGTCAGAGGCTTCAGGCAATTCGCATACTGCCTTGAAAGCCCTGTTGTAGCCTCCGGTGAAACCATAGTTCTCTTCCAGTCTTATCTGTCTGATTCCAGGAAACTTATCATTAAGCAATTCCGTGGAACCGTCAGTGGAGGCACTATCTGCGACGATTATTTCAGTTGATACGTCTGAATTCTCGATAAGTCCCGGGAGGAACCTGTCGAGGAAATCCTTAGTGTTCCAATTCAGAATGACGACTGCGGTTTTCATGTTTACAAAATTAGAAAAAAACGTTAAAAATCATTATTTATGATTATCTTTGTGGTGAAACTTATGCAATAACCAACGATTCTCTTTATGTCTTTTCCAGATATTTCGGAGATAGTATTTCTATTCGATGGGCAGAATTTATCCACTCATTATTAAAACCTTTTAATCAATCAACGTATGTTAAACAAACATTCCTTGATCTTGACATTGATCCTGTCAGTGGTCACATCGTTCGGTCTGTTTGCACAGAACCGTACGGTGACCGGTGTGGTCCGTGACTCCAATGGCCAGCCCCTCATGGGAGCCGGCGTTGTCGTTGAAGGAACCACCAGGGGAACTGTTACAGATCTCAACGGAGCATTCAGCCTGTCTGTTCCGTCAGGTGCTGTTGTTCTCGACATCTCATCACTGGGTTATGTGAGCAAGAAGGTCAGCGTACCTTCCGCACAGTCCCAGGTGAACGTTGTCCTCGAGGATGACTCCCTTTCACTAAACGAGACGGTTGTCGTCGGTTACGGTACCCAGAAGAAGGTCAACCTTACCGGTGCCGTCGAGCAGGTCACCAGTGATGTTTTCGAGGGCCGTGCCGTTACCAACACCACCCAGATGCTTGAAGGTGCGATTCCAAACCTTAACATCGTGCTGGAAGACGGTAAGCCTGGCCGTACCGCCGACTTCAATGTCCGTGGTACCGGCTCGATCAACGGTGGCAGCGCACTGGTGCTCATCGACGGTGTCGAGGGTGACCCTTCGATGCTGAACCCTAACGATATCGAGACGGTGTCCGTCCTGAAGGATGCGGCTGCCTCTGCTATCTATGGAGCCCGTGCCCCTTACGGAGTCGTCCTGATCACCACGAAGGAAGCCTCCAAGGGCAAGCCCCAGATCAACTACACCGCCAACTTCTCGATCGAGACTCCCCAGAACAAGCCTGATGTCGTGACAGACGGTTACATCTGGGCGGAGCACTTCTACAAGGCCTACTCCTCATACAATGAAGGAGCGAAGCCTTCCGGTATCAACAAGACCCAGCAGTTCTCTCTTGCCTGGCTTGAAGAGTACAAGAGAAGGCATGACAGCGGAAACTTCGGAACCATCATCTCCGACGGATCGATGGGAACGACCAAGGGCCGTTACGTTTACTTCCCTGAGGAAGTAGACTATTTCAAGGCTCTCTACAAGGATTACGTTCCCAGTACCAACCATAACATTTCGATATCCGGAAGCGAAGGCAAGTTCGACTACTATCTTTCTGGACGATACCATCATTTTGACGGTCTGTTCAACAGCGACAAGCAGACTGACCGTTACAACTCCTACAACCTTAGGGCGAAGATGGGCTACCAGGCCCTTCCATGGTTGAAGATCACCAACAACCTGGACTACGGATTCAATAAGTACTACAATCCTATCACCTACTCTGAAGGATCCGGACTTATCTACCGTAACATTGCGGACGAGGGCCACCCTTCCGAGCCTCTTCTCAACCCTGACGGTACCCTGACTTACTCCGGTGTTTATTCTACTGCGGACCTCATCTACGGACAGAGCGGTATCGGTACCGTGAACGAGGTCCTGAAGAACACGACCGGCTTTGTCGCCCAGTGGTTCAACAACACCCTGCGTCTGAAGGGAGACTTCACCTACAGGAAGACCACCTATGAGAGGACGAAGAAGGAAGCCCGTACTCCTTATGCGAAATCTGTCGATGCAGACGGCAACAGTATCATCGAGTACATCAAGGACCCTGCCGGTAACAAGTTCTCCGAGACCAACACATGGAGGAGGTATCTCGCGACGAACATCTACTCCGAGTACGAGAACACCTTCGGCAAGCACTATGTGAAGGGAATGGTCGGTTGGAACTACGAGACCAGCCAGAACAAGGAGGTTTACGCAGCCAACACTGACTTCCTGACCCCTGATATCGAGAACTTGAACCTTACTCTTGGAACCGACAACAAGACCACGACCTCCAGCTGGTCAGCCTATCAGTTCGGCGGTGCGTTCTTCAGGTTCAACTACATCTTTGACGAGCGTTATCTGCTCGAGTTCAACGGCCGTTATGACGGTTCCTCCAGGTTCCCTGCACATCACCGCTGGGCCTTCTTCCCTTCTGTTTCTGCAGGATGGAGGGTTTCCCAGGAGCCTTGGTGGAATGTAAATCCCGCTTTTATATCCAATCTCAAGATTCGCGGTTCCTACGGATCTCTGGGTAATGCCAACGGTTTGGGTAACTACCAGTACAAGCAGACCTTGAGCGTTTCCACATCCAGCCGTCTCCTTGACGGTGTCAAGCAGCGCTACACCACCAGTCCATCCGCTCTTCCTGAGGACCTGACGTGGGAG
>JAEEGF012273003.1_pt1 | contig 10743 bp, 5 predicted proteins | sample 9134171 | NCBI WGS metagenome assembly JAEEGF01 (sample SAMN16246542, study PRJNA631951) | gut metagenome | biome: gut microbiome; feature: rumen; material: AP-attached | host: Bos | place: Iran: Karaj | collected 2018-10 | reverse complement strand
GGAACAGACTGGATAATACGAAGAATCTGCTCAGTGTTGGCAACATCAGTTGCATATCTTTTTCCATCCTTAGGTGACTTTAATTTCAGTTGCTGACAATTTGTCAGCAACTCATCTGCCCCCTCTTCTTTAAGTCTCTGCTTAAGTTTGGCCCAATAATTACTTGCACCTCTCGCATCAGGTTGTTCTGTCAACGCTCCTACTACATCTACTACTGAAAAATACCATTCCTCATCTTTCTCATCCCATGCAGTTCTGATAGGTTGATCCTCAAACAGCTGAATCCCTTCGTTTATATTCTCTTTATTCCCCATAACGTATTTCTCTCCCCAATCCATTGGATTCGATTTTATTATAATTATTCAATTATATGAATACTTTATCACTTTATCACTTTCTGTCAAGCCCTGTGTGTTATGCACAATTGTTCACAGAATCTTACGAGTACACGGTACCAGATTTGGATGTGTTAAAACTCACATACCTTTATTGGGTAGAATTTGTCATTATGGTTCGATTGAAATCAACCTCGCCAATAACTCTTTTACTATGCCGTATATGACAAATGTAGAATCATTTCAAGAATCAGTTACTATCCTGCAAACTGCCGCAAAAGAAAAACTCAACATGCAGAATGCTAAATACAATGCAGAGCACAACTTCTATATCATGGAAGAACAGACTATACGTGACGATGCAAGCCGTAGAAACGCAGCCCTGCTTCAGGGTCAAGCAATTGCAGCTGCTATTACACAAAGTCAGCAGCCTGTATTAGAAACCGCAGAACCCGCTTATATAGAAGCAAACTGATCAACAAAATATATCATGATACATCCGGGGTACTCAATCTTATATATGACTGAGCACCCCTGTTTTATGCTTAGACACCCCTTAACAAGCAAAAGACATCCAAACTTGGAGATACAAAATGAAAAAAGCATTAAAAAAGATTTTTATATTCCTGGTTATTTCAGTAGCCATCATGATAGCTATTCCTAAAGTCATAAACCTCATTAAGTATTCAGGATATACAGAGCCGAAATACGCTGCATTTACACCTGAAAGCATAGAAAAAAAGCTTGATGAGCAGCCATCAGATATCGAAGGCTGGTCAAATGGTGATAAGTTCAGAGCACACTTAAATCCACAGGACGGCTCTGATACAGATGGTGATGGCCTTACCGATAAGGAAGAGATTGAAGTCTATAACAGCGATCCAACCAAAACATCCACAGCCGGAGACCTTTATAAAGACGGCTACAAAGTAGAAAATGGCATGGACATCAACACCTTCTATGAAATGGAAAACGTTACTTTTGACCACAATGAATGTAAGGAAGTAGATCTAACAGCTACAGAAGTAAGCGATCTTTTTGCCCATGTAAGCGAGATGGACGCTCCTGACATTGATGGATATACAGTATATAAGGCTTACGACGTTTACTGCTATAACAACGAGCTCACTATTGATGTATCAGATATTGTCGAGAGTAACGATATTTCCGCTAAGGATGTTACTGTCCTTGTTGCACACTGGTACGGCGGAGACTGTGAGACACCCAAGACCAAGGCAGACGGAAACAATATCACAGTAAAGTACACATTTGAAGGTGAGAAGAGATACACAGTAATGGTTGCAAAAAAAGATGGCATTTTTTCTCCATCAAAGCCCTCGTACAAGATGTCCTTTAATTCAGACGACGGGGATATCCAGGATGATGCAAATTTTCTCTATGCGCACGTATTCAGTTTTAGAAACCTGTTTATGGATGCAAAGCCACACCTTTATTATGTTCCTACCGGGGATAGAAAAAAGGACCTTAACACAGTAAGATACCTTATGGCAATCAGTAGAAAGGTAACAGACGGCTATCACACAGATATCATGGACACAGACATCAAGGAAATTTCAGAAGTAAAGATGAAGGCTCTTAAGGGAGCACTTAGCCAGTTTTCAGCATTTGAGCTTACTCCTCAGCAGCCAAAGGTCGGTCCTAAGCACCTGCTCTTTGTCTACAATACACAGGTCATCCTTGACGCCGACATGTATAAAGCAGAGATTGGAAAGGTTGAGTCTGTCGCTTCATCAAACACAGGATTCAACATCGCAGAGGATGCGTTAAGATTCCCCAATTTTGGCAGTAAGTATGCTGCAGGGGGAAATTGCGCAGGTATCGCATATTACACTGCAAAGCTCTACAATACTGGCTCGTGGAACACCAATGGAGCATATGTATCTGGCAGATACGATGGTACTACTGAAAGCCTTTCATGGGACATTACGGCAGACAGTCAGAATACCACATTGCTCGACAAAGGACTCGGCGACTTCAAATCTGCATCATTCGTAAAAGACCATAAAGATGAAAACGGACTTCTTACAGGTCTTACAGCCGGAGAAGATGAGTTCGTGAAGATGATCGGCGCTAACTGGGCGCAGACCAATGATACCATGGCACCGGAAGACAAGCTGTATTTAATAAACGACACAACCGGTGTATATGACTGGAACATGATTAAGGCCATGGAGCAGAAGCTGGACAACAAGCAGATCCTAATTTTAGGAATGGCAAATAGCGACGGCAACGGGCATGCAGTTAATATCGTTGATTATAGAACCGCTGATAATGGCGATACAGTCTACTTCACACTCTATGACAATATGTTTCCATTAAACCAACGCAAAGGACAGCCAGTTAATAATGTTCTTATGGTAAAAAGAACCAGTTACGCTAACGGCATCACTGATTCCTTCATGTATGAGTATAAGCCATATTCAGATTGCAAATATATATACAGCTCTGAAATCTGTGCAAAAGGATATAAGGCGTTCATCGTAATGGACAGCGAATACAACATCATTAAGTAAAGGAAAAAATAAATCGAAAAAGACATGCAATAGACTCGAAAGTAGCAGGGTAAAATCCCTGCTATTTTCATACATCAAGAAAGTTTAGGTTATTTTTAGGAAACCCATATAAAATAGTATCAATGAACCAGTACCACCCCCAACAAAATTACATCTTTACTACCGGGATATGGAATAATAACACATTTAGTGCCTGTCACCACTTTCCCTAAGAAGTTGACGCTTCGCAGATTTTTCCTGTTTTTTATTGCGAAATTTTGAGCCGTTGGGGACTATTTCCACAAATTCCTTAGTGAAAGTGGTTAAAAATGTTCCTAATAGGCATCCCATATACGCTGTGACAGGCCTAGATCCCCATGGTAGTCAAGGGATGGCACTCGAGGTGCCATCCCGGAAGGTAAGGGTGTGACGCTCCATTCAGTCAAGGACTTTCGCGGCATAAATCCTCGCTCGGGGAAGTTCATGGCTTCTCATCATGCTATGGCGCTGCGGTTTATTCCACGGTTCCTTGACTTCATTCCCGCTCATGGGGTAAATGGCGTCTGAAGTAGCAGTGAATTCCCTTACTAAGAGCAAAATAGGATAAGATGCACCGATATGGTCCGTCTTATCCTATGTTTTATCGATATTGTAATAATTAAATATCGTGCACTCGAACTTTTTCAAAAATTATAGGATAAGACCATGAAAACTCATTGATCTTATCCTATTTTTCCAAGAAAAAACTAGGATAAAACGGCTAGAAACCTTCAATCTTATCCTATTTCCCTGATTTTTCCGGACCATAAACACGCAAAATTATAGAGATGTTATGAGCTCTGTGCGTGTGTTTAGTACAGAATCAGCAACAGATCAAACCTTTTCTTCATTTTTCACGCCACTTCCCGGAGCGGGAATGATGTCAAGGGACCGTGGAATAAACCGCAGCGCCAAAGGCTGGGCGGGGAGCCATATACTATCTCGCGCGAGGATTTATGCCGCGAAAGCCCTTGATATCATGACACGGACAAATCCTATTCCGGCGGGGGCCGGCTTCTTTTCTGCCGGCCCTCCTGCCTTCCGACGAGGACGGGTCTGGGCAGCGCCCAAGGATAAAGCTTACAGAGAGGATGCCCAAGTGGCGGAGGGAAACTTCTCGAAGGTTCCCTCCAAGAACGTCCTCCGGTCGTCAATGCACTTTGCCCGTGTCATCAAACGATACCCTGTTGTAATCAGCAAATTGATGTCAGGAAAAAGCGACCAATCTAAAATCTGATTTTAGATTGGTCGCTCAATAGTGTTATATCTTATTATACAAACATTTATCAGCTAATGGTGAACCTCTGAAGGTTTTCATTGATGGTATCAACAGCATCCGATACTGAGGTAGCTGCGTTGGCAACCAGCTCTGAAGAGGATGCAACACCCTGGGCTGCCTCTGTAACGCTCTCAACGTTCTCAGCGATTTCCTGGGTGGAAGCAGGAAGCGAGAAGAGCTCTTATGATGGCAAAGCTTCGCTTTCATATGTCTATAAGGTAGTAAATAAAAAATCTTTCAAAAAACAAGCCCATCGCACTTAGAAAATGCGATGGGCCTTTATTATTTATGTAATTACTGAACTACTACTTTGATTGTGAACTTCATTCCATTGATCCGTGTGGTTAAAGTAGCGGTTCCTTTGCCTCTGGCGCTTACAACACCGGCCTCGTCCACAAAGGCTATAGCAGCCTTATTGCTTGTGAAGATTGCAGGCTGATAAGTTCCATTAAGCTTAACTACAAACTTATCACCATCCTTAATCGTCAGGGTTGCGCCGGTCTTCTTGGCATTTACAGAAGACCATTTTCCTGTAGCACTGACATCAATTGTAGGATCCTCAACAAATACGATTGTGGAATAAACAATATTTTTTCCTGTATTATAAGGATCTACAGAGCACTTAACCAGTGCTTTTCCTGCTGATAAGCCTGTTACTTTTCCCTTAGTTCTGTCAAGATCGATATAGGTCATATCATCGGTGCTTCCATAGTTATAGGTGCCGTTCTTAACGTTGTAGTACTTAATGTTCTTTTTCTTGCCCTTATTCATGTAAACAACATTTGCAACGGGCTCCGGAACTGTTATCTTAACTTCAGCCTGGATATTGTTCTTATCTGTGGCTGTAAGTGTTGTTGTTCCTACGCCAACTGCGGTAACCTTACCTGCAGGTGTAATTCTTACTACATCGTTCTGATAGTAGCTTATCTTGTCGCTTCCGGATGCGAGTGTTCCGCTCTTGGTGTAAGCAGGAAGTGTCTGTCCGGCTTCATCTGCCCATACAAGGTTACTTGCCTTGAAGCCTGTGATCTTGAACTTAAGTGCAGCTGCCTGAAGAGGAGCAAGCGTGATCACAGATTTGCCTGTAATCTTAGCAGGAGTCTTGCTATTAACAACCTTAACGGTGCAGGTAAAGGCTTTACCATTTACAAAAGCAGATATCTTAGCTGATCCGGCACCTGATGCTGTTATAAGTCCGTCATCAGCACGTGCTATTTCAGCATCTGAGGTATTCCAGGATATATCATAGTAATCCTCGTAAGCTCCAAAGCCATCCATGTAAAGCTGTACTGTCTCGCCCTTAATAAGGTTGTAGGTCTTAAGAGCATCTGCTGTTCCATCCTTAAGCTTAGGATCTACGATATGGATTGCATATACATAATCACTTTCTGCGACGGTTGCCTTATCGGATACATAGATATCCTCCTCAGGGTCGGTGGCCAGAAGAGCTTTTGCCTTATAGCCGCTTGTGATCTTGATCACTGACTTGTCTGAAGTAGTCCAGCTGATCTTGGTTGAAGCATTAGCACTGGCGCTGTCTAAGTCGCCATACTTAACAGGGAATGAATAGGTCTGTCCCTTGACCATATATACGTCATAGAAATAGGTTGCGGTTATATCTGAATCTTCGCCCTCTTCTATGATCATTCCGGGGTCACGTCCTGATCCAGGATCTGAAGGATTGGTCTCACCGCCTGATGTGATATAGCGGGCCTCAAGATCAAGATTTCTGTTTACAGGAGCAGTAACATCCCAAAGGGTGCTGGTTCCGTCGATATACCATCCAAGGAATGTTGCTCCTTCAGGAATAAGCTCTACAATCTCAGCACTGTCGGGAAGGATATCTACGATTGTATCACCTGCCGCAATGGTTGCAGACTTAAACAATTCATCATATCCGTCAATGTAGAATTTAACTGTGTAATTGTCTTTTACCGGCTCAGGATCAGGTTCAGGTCCCGGTCCAGGCCCAGGTCCCGGTTCGTCGCTTTCTGTAACGGTAATACTGCAGGTTGCCTTGATCTTAGAGTCACTCTTAAGGGAGACAGTGATTGTTGCTGTACCCTTGGCTACTGCTGATACAGTACCTTCACTTACAGTTGCCACCGATGCCTTGTCTGTTACCCATACAACTTCTGTATCTGTGGCATTTTCAGGTGTAAATGAAACTGCAAGTTTTTCAGTCTTTCCTTTTTCCAGGGAAAGAGATGTCTTATTAAGTGCAATTGCGGTAGGCTTAACATCTTTCTCTGTTACTGTTACTTTACAGGTTGCTGTCTTGTTGCCATCTTCGGTAGTTACTGTGACGTTTGCTGTTCCTGCCTTAACTGCTGTAACCTTACCATTTGTATCTACTGTAGCAACTGAGGTGTCTGAGCTCTTCCAGGTTACTTTTTTATTGGTTGCGTTTACAGGAAGAACTGTAGCAGTAAGGGTCTCACTGTCACCAATCTTAAGGGTAAGGGTTTCCTTGTTGAGTGAAACACCTGTTACCGCAACTTCATCTGAAGGAGTAGGAAGCTCTTTTCCCACAAATTGCTTAAGCTGTGGATAGCCATCGTTTTCTGTGGAAGCGATGGACCAGGTCTTAGAGAAGTCCCAATCAACAAAAGTATCCTTGAGCTTCATATCCTCATCGCTCTTAGCTGTTCCACGATTCTTTGTATTAGTTCCTGAATAATTGCTGTAATAGCAACTATTAACTACTGCTGAATCACCAGCTGCTCCAACAAGTCCGCTCACATTATTTGTATGATTTTTGCTAACCTTGCCGTTTGCATAACAATTGGTCAATGTTATTTTGCTATTAGCAGCTCCAATCAGTCCGCCAACTCCATGATAGTAGTCAGTGGATGTGCTTATTGCATTTGCTCTTGAATAACAATTGCTAACCTTAGCACCATCCTGAGTATAGCCAATCATTCCACCAAGTTCTGAACTACCTTCAACAGATCCAAGGACTGCGCATCCCTCAACTACCCCGGTTCCTTTAAGGCCTCCGGTAAGAAGTCCTGCTGTAGTAACTGTTCCGCTTATCTTTCCTGATACACGGAGATTGCTTATCTTTCCTGATGTTGTACCAAACAGGCCTTCTTCTCCATAACCAGCATAAAGAATGCTAAGTCCCGAAATAGTATGTCCCTGTCCATCAAATTCTCCGCTGAATACACCTGCGCCATTACCACCGATAGGAGTCCAATATTCAGTTGAAAGATTCAAATCCTCTTCAAGAACATAGCATCCACCAAAACCCTTAGGACTCTCGCCACGTGCTACAGCTGCAAGTTCCTGCTCATTTGTTATGTAATAAGGTTCAACAGTACTTCCTGCTCCATCAAGTTCTATAGGCTGATATTCCTTTTTATATGTATGATATGGATAACCATTATTCTTTGAGCTATCCATTGCCCATACATTTGTGAAGTCCCAATAAACATATGGAGTAGCGCTCTTCATCTTTTCAGTGGAAATACCAAATCCTGCACCTTTTTCTTTTCTCTCAGATACAGTTATATCGTAAAAACAGTCTGCAACAAGAGCATCTCCGCCCTTAAATCCAACAAGTCCCCCTCTTCTATTAGTATCATTTGGCTTTTCTGCTTTTCCTGCAGCATAAGACGTTGCCAAAATACCATCACCGGAAAGTACGCCCACAAGTCCACCGACTCCGGCATAATAATCAGTAGAAGCTATCTCAGCATTAACTCTGGAATAGCAGTTTCTGATAAGGTATTTGCCATCTGCAGAACCAGCAATTCCGCCAACTTCACTATACCCTTTTATCTTTGATGTTATAGATCCGGTAGTAGAACAGGAAGATATTTCTCCCGCATCCTGATGTCCTGTAATACCACCTGCCTTGCAAGATTCAGCAATGCTTACTTCAACAGAAAGATTCTTTACCGTTCCTTTGTTTATATACCCAAATAATCCCTGCCATTCATAACCGGTGTATGCGATAGTCAGTCCTTTGATTGCATGACCTTTTCCATCAAACACACCTGAGAAAGATGAAGAACCATTTCCGGCAATCGGTGTCCAATATTGTCCGGGAATAGTAATATCATTTGTAAGAACATAGTATCCACTGTAATTGTTTGTTCCATACTCTCCCCTTGCAACAGCCGCAAGTTCTTCAGCGGATGAAATCTTATATGGGCTTGCTTTGGTTCCAAGTCCATTTGGTTCAACTGGCTTATACTCCGCAGTTCTCTTAAGATATGGGAAACCGCTGTTTACCTTTGAATCAATAGCCCAAACATTCGTAAAATCCCAGTAAGGATAAAGATCTTTTGATTTCATACTCCTACTATTAGATAAAAACCCTGCCTGAGTATCTTCACAGTCTGATCCCGCGCTGAAAAAGCAGTCGGCAATAAATGAGTCCCCGCCTTTAAATCCAACCAGTCCTCCTACTCTGTTTGTATTATTTGGTTTTGATACCTTTCCGGCTGAATAGGAAGTTGTCAGTGTACAATCATCAGCCAAAATACCAATCAGTCCACCTACTCCGGCATAGTAATCGCTAGACTCACCATGTACATTTGCTGTAGAATAGCAGTTTCTGATGGTAACTGAACCTGCAGTAGAGCCAATAAGGCCACCACCTTCTGTATAGCCGGTACCATTGGAATTAACTGTGCCTTTTGAAGAGCACGCAGATACCACACCGTTTATCACATGAGCTGCAAGAGCTCCTGCCTTTGTAGATTCAGCAATATTTGCTTCAATGTCCACATTCTTTATAACTGCTTTATCAGTTTCTCCGAAGAGTCCCTCAAATTCATATCCGTTGTAATTAAAATTAACACCGCTTATTGTATGGCCATTTCCATCAAAGGTTCCGGTGAATTTTTTTGCTCCGTTTCCTCCGATAGGTGTCCAATAATTACTCGTAAGCTCAATATCATTTCCCAGCTTATAGCACGCAGAATAATTGCTACTTCCATTAGTGCCCCATGCAAAGCCAAGAAGCTGCTCTTCAGTTTCTATAATATAAGGATCTGCCTCTAAACCATTGCCCTTCATTGTGATAGTGCGTTCTTCTGCAATTCTTGAAAGATAAGGATACCCACCATTTATTGAAGAACTAATTTTCCATACATTTTTAAAATCCCACCCCGCAAATGTATCTGCGACCATAAATTCATCGTTAGGAATTCTAAAACCTACATTTACGTCGCTCATCTTGGTAGACTCAGCGAAAAAGCAGCTAAAGAGCTGAGCATCACCGCCCTTGAATCCAGCGAATCCACCTCTTCTATTGGTTTGATTAGGTTTAGATACTGTACCTGTCGCATAACAGCATCTAATTGTAGAATCATCAGAAACTAATCCAACAAAACCACCACAACTATCATAATAATCATCCGATTTGTTCGTGACATCAACTCTTGCATAACAGTTAGTAATCACTGCGTTGTCTTCTACACCGCCAAGCAAACCGCCGACATGTGAACCACTCTTTTGCGAAGCTGTTATGGTACCTGTCGCAGAACATGAAGTAATTGTACCTCCGTGAACATATCCCACAAGAGCACCTGCTGTCTTGGCATCTGTAATCGTTATATCAACATCCACATTTTTGATGCGAGCATTCTTAGTATTTCCAAAAAGTCCTGCGTCAACTACACCTGATGCAACAACTTTATTGATGGTAATCTTATGTCCTGCTCCATCAAAAGATCCGATAAATGGATTCTTGTCTGTTCCTATCGGAGTCCATTCATCAGTTACTGTAATATCATTAGTCAGTACGTAATTGCCAGAAAGTGACATCGCCGCTAATTCAGCCGCAGTTGAAATAGTTGACTCAGAGCCTTGAAAAGACGTATCCTCAGCAGTCTCCTCTACATTCTCTTCTGTTACCGATATGTTTTCAGTAACATCCTCTGAATCGTCACTCTCAATGGCAATTTCTTCCCCTTCCAAATAGTCAGAAGAGTCATTCCTTTCGATGGCAAATTCCTGAACCAAAATAGGTTCATCCTCTCCCGCAAAACCAACGTCTCCAGGTTCCGCCGCCAGCGCAGCACTTGGTACTTGTGTCAGTGCAAGACACAGTCCTAGCATCGCAGCCAGCACTTTTTGTTTCATCATTCCACATTCCTCCTTCATAAAAAATTTAGCAGGTTAGTGTAATGTCACACCAAGAGCAGCCTGATTACTAGCCTGTTTTTCGCACATAAACACGCGTAAATAAATTATACACCCGAGGAATTTCTATGTAAATTTATTACAAAATGTTTGGAGAATGGTGAATGATATGAGTTTTTTCTTTATATCTTGGTTCCCATCGGTCCTTTATATTTTGTAATTCCGCCGATGCTTACAATGTTCTTGCGCCCATTTAGTGCCTGTCACCACTTCCCCTAAGAAGTTGACGCTTCGCAGATTTTTCCTGTTTTTTATTGCGAAATTTTGAGCCGTTGGGGACTATTTCCACAAATTCATTAGTGAAAGTGGTTAAAAATTTTCCTAATAAGCATCCCATATACGCTGTGACAGGCCTAGATCCCCATGGTAGTCAAGGGATGGCACTCGAGGTGCCATCCCGGAAGGTAAGGGTGTGACGCTC
>JAEEGF012384376.1_pt1 | contig 10744 bp, 10 predicted proteins | sample 9134171 | NCBI WGS metagenome assembly JAEEGF01 (sample SAMN16246542, study PRJNA631951) | gut metagenome | biome: gut microbiome; feature: rumen; material: AP-attached | host: Bos | place: Iran: Karaj | collected 2018-10 | reverse complement strand
GTAAGCTTCTGTACGATGTTTTCTTTCATATCAATTGGTAATTCATCCCATGTAAATGGCAAGGTTCTTGACTTCACAGCCCTTGTCCGTGTAGTAGGCAAGCATTTCCGGCATCTTCTTCAAGTCATAGCTGGTGACGCAGTCGGAGATGACATGCACGGCATATCCGGCCTTTGTCATGTTGAAGCAGGTGGATTTCACACAGGCCGTGGCATCCGCACCGGTAATGTAAAACTCCCGGAGATCCCTTGACCGGATGAATTCTGAAAATGCCTCGCTTGTCAAAGCGTTGGCTTTTGTCTTGACGAAGATATGATCCGAGACGATCTTGAGCTCCGGCACAAGTTCTGTTCCTTTTGTACCTGGCTTGAAAGTGCGAGTACCGGCGGACAGGTTATTGTGCTGAATATAAACGATTTCCACGCCGCTTTCCGCCGCCCATTCGATGGCGGCATTCAGTCTGTCAATGATGTCCCTGTAGTGCTTGGTGATATCATTTTGAATATCAATGACAACAAGGGCTTTATGGTTCATATCATTTTCCTCCAAGGTGTTCGATGCGTGCAAAAGCATTTTGGCACCAGGCGAACAGGGAAGTGAACGCCTGATCAAAATCGTAACCGTCCGGCAGATCGGCCAATTCCAGAACGATCCGGTCTTCCTCCGCAGCCGCTTCCTTCAGATCCGTCTTGCGCAGGATAAAGCACCCGCTTTCCAGAAAGTGCAGATTCTGGATCAGGTAAAACACGCTTTTGCAGGTCCCGCGGAATTTGGCTGTGTTCTTGTCCCTGTCCGCATGAATATAGCGATGACAGAGTTCGTGATACAGATTCCCCAGGCTCAAGTTGACATAGTTGATTTCGTCTTCCCGCGTCGCGGGCGGAAGATAATCCGTCAGTACGCCGACCAGGTCTTTCGTCGTATGACGCAGCTGGCATACCTCCAGAGGATTCCAGCGCTTCATTTCGTCTTTCCCGCAGATGAAACCGCAGGATCTCTCGTAGAAACCGATTTCCCTCAGAATTCCGCGGTATGTGTCCATATCCCGCACGGAGAACCGGTCAAGGATCACCATGATATCGATATCGCTGTTTTCATGAGCTTCACCGCGCAGCCAGCTGCCCTGAAGACCCATGTACAGCAGCCGCTCTCCGAAGGCCGACCGGCAGTTCAGGATCAGATCAGCCAGGTATTTGTCCAGATCAAACATGGTTACTTCACTCCATAGGCCGCAATAAAGTGTCTGCTGAACGCTTCGATTTGCGCGATCGCTCCTTCCGTTTTCTCCGGCTCCCGGTCGCACAGGTGGATCAGCGCTGAAATCGGCGTGGTATAGGCAAAGGCCAGCATGGCGGGGTCATCACGGAGGATCAAGCCCTTGTCCATCATCCCGGCAAAGATGTGCGTGAATATCTCCGTCAGCCCGGTCAGGAAATGTTTCGTCGCCAATTCCCGCGCGCGATCATCCCGGAACTGCTCCAGCGTCAGCACCTTGCGCGTCATGACGATCTTCTCATCATGAACGGTGATGTTCACCATCTGCATGGTCAGCCGGGTCAACGCCTCCAGCGAATCCGGCACAGGCGGAAGGTGCTCCGACGAGCCGAAATGCTCTCCGTAATAGGCGATCATCTGATCCAGCAGCGCATTCCAGATAGCTTCCTTGCTCTCATAGTGTTTATAGACCCCGGACTTCACAAGCCCGAGCGATGCGCTCAGTTCACGGATGTTTGTCCCTGCATAGCCGTTTTTTGAAAACATCTCCAATGCCGCAGCCAGGATTCTCTCTTTCGTGTCGTTCGCCATAAGTACCTCCCGTAACAGTTAAGTGACCTTTCGTTCACCTATTATAGTGAACGAAAGGTCACTTGTCAATGCCCTACATAATAACTAACAGTTCATTCTTACCAAAACGCCCCCGGACCTTATCGGCCCAGAGGCGTTACTTTTGAATTCACATCATCTTAAAATGCAAGAAAGCATCAATTATCGCCTCTTCCTTCTCCTTTGGAGTATCTGGCGACCGGCTGTTCTCACTCTTTGGCAGATTATAGTTCTGCCGCTCGATGATCCCACATTTCTGTTTTGTCTTCGCGATATTCAGGTGTGTCACATGAAAGCCGTACTTTTCCTGTATCCACTCCTGGATCTGCTCATATGTAGCACCTTGTTGAAAGCCGGACATATCCATGTCTTCGAGAGAGAATTCCACTCTGACATTCTTAGTCGATATATTTCCCTTGGAAAGTTGGACTACCGTCTCCACATGAACAGTAGGTGCAAAACGATCCACCGCAATACTGCTTTACCAGTATCGATTTCTACGTTCTTCCAGTTCAATAAGTGCATTATATAAACGTTCCTGCAGTTCTGCTTTCGAAAGGCTTTTTACATACTTTTGCAGATCTTCGTAATGCTGTTTCACTCTTTCCTCTTCCTCATGTTCCCATTGTTCTGCCTGCTTCAGGAAATTCTGCGCAGCCTCTGGTTCAGCAGTGAAATACAGTGCAATCATATGTTTGCATACCACCCGCCGTCCTTTGGCAAACGCGCAATTGCAAATGGATTTTCTTGGATGCAGTTTATCAATGTAAACGTTATAACTATCCCCGTTGCTTCCGGATACAACCCCTTCATATGTTGAATTCCCGGATTTATTCCAGGAAACTACTTTATGGTTTTCATAATAATCCATTCCTCTCCAGACGGAATTTCCACTGGCAATTTCAATCAGACCCATATGGTTTCCTTTCAGTATTATCTGTCTTTCTTTTCGCTAAGGCTTATTCTGTATTCCTCTTCAGCAATTTCTATCTGTTGCTGAATCTGCTCCGCAGTGGGCAGGTATTCCTGAATCTCCTGTATTTTCACATTATCGTATGTAGCCACGCCCATCGGAGTTGTAATTCCTTGAAACGCCAGCTGAACCTCCGTACGATCCATATCTTTGCAGATCAGAAGTCCGATCGTCTGATTGTCGCTATCCTTTCGGATGAACTCGTTTACAGCATTTACATAGAAGTTCAACTTCCCTGCGTATTCCGGATCGAAAGGCTTTACCTTCAGTTCCAGCACTACATAACATCGCAGGTAGATATGATAAAACAGCAAATCTATCTTTCTGGTTTTCCCAGAGATGATGATTTCTTTCTGTCTTCCTACAAAAGCCCAACCTTCACCAAGCTCTAGCAGGAACCTGGTCATCCTCTGCTCCAATACATCTTCTAATGCATTCTCATCATATTTTGGCGGTAAGCTGACAAATCCAAGGTCGTAATTGCTTTTCAATATCTCCTGCGCAAGTTCTCCCTGTGTTGTCGGAAGCTTCTCCGAAAAATTAGTCACTGCAGTACCAACCGCATGGTACATATCGGCACGAATGCAATTATCCAAAGTATTGCGGCTCCAGCCTTCTTCTATTGTTCTTCTTACGTAAAACAGAGCTTCATGCAAGTCCTTGCATTTAGTGATTATCTCAATATGATGTCCCCAAGGGATAAATCCGAATATCGCCGGGAATGGAATTTCTGCAACAACTTGTTGCAGTTTTTCTTCTGATGCCGTCTCCTGAATTTCTGCAGCAACCTGCTGCAGTTTTAAGCTGCTGATATCCATCTGGCCACTCAGAGCATTAACAGCGTCCCCGAAATCCTCATACGAAGTATAAAAAGAATACCATTTCTTCATGTTCCATGTCTGCTCAATACTTCTGTTATCATCCCGCAGAATCACAGGAAAAGCTCCTTCAGTCTTTCAGACATGTAACCGGAACAACATAGACTCCATCTTCCCTCTTATAGGCAAATGGTGCCACTCCGCATAGAACCATCATAAATGCCGGTTCAGACATTTTTTCTGTATCAATTCTGTCTGCCAGTTTCTTAAGGCTTGCAACGCCCTCCTCGATCAGTTTGTCTCCGCCAAGTTTCACTTCAATCAATCCATATCTGCCGTTTCTCAAATGAATTACAGCATCACATTCAAGACCTGTTTTATCTCTGTAGTGATAAACATTTCCATCCAATGCATCTGCATATATCCTGAGATCCCTGACGCACATGTTTTCAAATATTAAACCCATAAGCTCCAGATCATTGACCAGATCTAAGGGACCGATTCCAAGTGCAGCCGACGCCACCGAAGGATCAACAAAATACCTTGTATCTGAAGTGCGTATCGCTGTCTTGGAACGCAGATTAGGATTCCATGCAGGAGAGTCCTCGATTACAAAAATCCTCTTCAGAGCATTCAGATATCCATAAAGCGATTCCTTGTCGAACGCTTCTATATCATTACTTATCACATCTGTTCTGATTGTTTCCAGAGAAACCTGCGTTGATACATTTCTGGCATAGGATCTCATAATGCGCTTTGTTCTCTCTGAATCTCTTTTCAAACCGTCCACCCTTGAAATGTCGTCATTAACGACTGCATCATAATAGTCGAAAGCCTGCCTTAATGCGACTTTCTCAGTATGATTCAAAGCAGCCGGCCAGCCTCCCCGGCAAATCAGGAAAGCGATATCTTCAATACTGTGATTATCAATGGCAGATATTTCTTTCCCGTCAAACAAATCCATTAATGACACCTGTCCGCTTGAATCTCTGGATTCAAACAGTGACATGGGCCTCATTCGCATTCGAACGATACGACCCGTACCTGTGTGCATAGTATCATCCAAATCAGCAGGAACAGAAGAACCGGTGAGTATAAACTGACCGAATTCACCTCTGCGGTCAACCTCATAACGAACTGCATTCCAGATATTCGTTGCAATCTGCCATTCATCAATCAAATGGGGAACCTCTCCCTCAAGAAGATTCGAGGGCTTAATTCTAGCCATTTGCTGGTATTGTTCCGTCATATCAGGGCGATCCATTTCTATGACACTTTTTGCAATATGTTTTGCAGAGGTTGTTTTTCCGCACCATTTAGCCCCTTCAATCAGCACTGCTCCCTTGGACTCTAAATGATCCATCAGCACTTTATCTGAAACTCTTTGATAGTATTCTTTCACTACATATCTCCTTTTGCGGTTGAGACGATTGTGTGCATAAGTTGTGGCCGAGTATTCGTCTTGATTTTAGCCGAGTATTTGGCCTTATTTCAACCGAGTATTTGGCTATATTTTAACCGAGTATTTGGTTCTAGTCAATAATATAAAAGGACGCTTACTTACTGCGAAATGCAGAAAATAAACGTCCATAATCAACGTTGATATTTTATTGTCTATAAGTCCTCAAGTTTTGTGCCTACAGTGACGAGTTCTATTGCTATAGCCACCCGGACATACTTTTCGAGGCGTTTTCCGCGCTTCGACCAGTCAGTCTCACCGAAGGTGAAATGCTCGTAAAAGTGCTTAAAATAAAGGATTTCTACGAGTTCAACTTTTGTAGCAACACTATAGTCTCGACATGCACTGTCTGCGGGAACATATCCACCGGCTGTACACGTTCCAGCCGATAGCCGTTCTCACAAAGATACTTCAGATCTCTGGCAAGAGTCGCCGGATCGCAGGAGACATAGACGATCCGTTCCGGCGCGATTTCAGTCATGGTCCTGAGACAGTTTTCATCACAGCCTTTTCTGGGCGGATCGACAACAATGACATCGATCGTCTCCCCGGTTTTCATATATTCTTTTTCACACCATTCCGGCAGGACCTCCTCTGCCTTTCCGACGAAAAACTCAGCATTCCGGATCCCGTTTAGTTCCGCATTTTCTTTGGCATTCTCGATTGCCTCCGGAATGATTTCCACCCCGTATACCTTTGCTGCATGCCGGGCAAGAAAGAGGGAAATCGTTCCGACTCCGCAGTAGAGATCCCATACCGTTTCTCTGCCGCTTAAATCTGCGTAATCCAGGGCAGTGCTGTACAGCCGCTCCATCTGCTCCGAATTGACCTGGAAAAAGGACAGCGGTGAAATCCGGAACCGCACGGCAGGCTCTGTCCGGCTGCAGTGTTCGTGGATCTCGTCTTCAATATACCCGGGGCCCAGCAGATGGATCAGTTTTGTCCCCATGATCACATTCGTTTTTTCCCGGTTGACGGACAGAGAGAAGGATTTAAGCTGCGGAAGCTGTTCGCCGAGCTGTCTGCAGAGTGTTTCTCCGTGTTCCAGGCGTGCGGCGTTGATAACGATACAAACCATCAGTTCCCCAGTGAAGAATCCTTTCCGGATCAGGACATTTCTCACGATACCGCTGTGAGTTTCTTCATGATAAGGCTCGACCCCGTACTTTTCCATGAATCCGATGACCGTTTCCAGCACAGTCCGGTTTTCCTCCACTCCAAGCAGGCAGTCGGGGCATTCGATCACACTGTGTGTCCGTCCCGCAAAGAATCCGGCAATGATCCGGCCTTCTTTATTTCTCCTGATCGGATAGATTGCCTTGTTGCGGTAATGAAACGGTTCCGGCATACCGATGATCGGCCGGAACAGGCTTTCCGCGTCTTCAAAACCGCCGATCCTCTTCAGGTCGTTCAGGACCTTGTTCTCTTTGAATGCAAGCTGGGCCCGGTACTCCAGCTGCTGAAGCTGGCAGCCCCCGCAGCTGCGGGCGACGGGACAGGCGGGGGTGATACGGTCCGCCGAAGGTTCCAATACCCGGACCAGTCGTGCGAATCCATAGTTTTTCTTGACTTTCGTCGCAGCTGCAATTACCCGGTCTCCGATCACCGCATCCTTCACAAACCAAATGAAGCCGTCATTCTTCCCAATGCCGGCTCCGTCATCACTCATATCTGTAATTGTCAGTTCGAATTCATCGTTTTTCCTGATCATACACACCAGCTCTTTCCTGATTCCCGCGATTTCCTCAATACTCACTCATCGGCAGAGAGAAGGTGAATTCCGTACCGACGCCCTCCGTTGATACCACGTCGATCGTCTCTCCGTGCGCCTGGATGATTTCCCTGACAATGCTCAGGCCCAATCCGGTGCCTGTCTTATCCTGACCTCTGGATGTATCGGTCTTATAAAAACGCTCCCAGATTTTTTTCAGGGATTCCTTGGGGATGCCGATTCCGGTATCCTTGACCGACACAAAAATCTTCCTTCCTTTCTGCGCGCTGGAAATGTAGACGGTGGAATCTTTCTGTGAAAATTTAATTGCGTTATCAACCAGATTGTAAAGAACCCTTTGAATTTTCGGATAGTCCGCGTATACCATTTCGACAGCGTCTTCAAAAGTCAGTTCAAAGACGATTCCTTTCCGGGCACAGGCATTTTCATTGGCGCTGCAGACTCTACGGATCATTTCATTGATATCAAAGCTGGTCCGGTTAAGCTGTGTATTGCGGTCTATGGAGCTGACCGTCAGCATGCTTTCCGTCAGTTTACTGAGCCGCTCTGTCTCCGAAATGATGCGTTCCAGATAAACCGGGCTTTTTTCCGGCGGGATCGTACCATCCAGGATCGCCTCCAGATAGCCCTTGATCGAGGTCAGGGGAGAGCGGAAATCGTGGGAAACATTTGCAATGAACTCCCGCTGGTTCTTTTCGGAATTGGAAAGGTCATCCGCCATCATCTCCAGGGTTTCCGCAAGGGTGCCTACTTCATCATGGGGGAAATGCTGATCCGGCTTATAAGTAAGGTTGCCTGCGGCATATTCCTTGGCAGCTCTCGTGATACTGCGCATCGGAAAATAAACATAGTAGGTAAACACAAGCAGAATGATCAGGGACAGCACAAAAATAATCGCCGCTGTAATATATACAATGTTCAGAATCTCATTTTTGGAGGAAACCACACTGGACATCGGATAATGGATGATCAGATATCCGATCGGGGCGTAATTATGATTGATCGGTGCTTCCACAGACAGCATTTCCGTATCAAACAATCCGTGATAATACCCGATCCGGTGACTGGAGACAGCCGGATCGAAATTCTCTATCAGCCTGCCGTTGTGAACTTCGTCAGTATCCAGGATGATGCGGCCTTCGGCATTCGTGACCCAGATCCTCGCGTTCAGGAAATTGGCTACCAGCCTGATATCGCTGGAAATCGAAGCATTGATGTCGCCCATATAATAGCTGCTCTCTTCATAGCTGCCTGCCATGAAGGACGCTTCATCATACAGCTTGGATGCGTTCTGCCTGACCAGATAATCATAAGTCATGCGGTCAGAAAAAAGAGCGATCGTCAGAAAGCCGATCAGCCCGAACAGAATATACCCCAGTATGAATTTTGAATAAATCGATCTGAACATCTGCTGATAGAAATATATCTCTTTTATGATATAATCAGAAATATCGTAATCAATAGACCAAAGTCTGCGGACATTATACCACAACGCCCTATGGAAGACGAGAATAAGAAGAAACTGATCAATGAAAAAATCACCGGCAGAAAGCTGACTCCCGGCAGGGTGCTGAAGTATGCCGCCGTAGCCCTCCTGTGCGGATCGATCTTCGGCGCGGCTTCGGCTTATACCTCAGCTATCATCAGCCGGCGGGCCGAGACTGCGGAATCACAAAGCAGCACCCCCGAAGAAACCTTGCCATCCGAGTCATCGGAAACGGAAAGCACCGGGGAAAGCATTTCCGAGAGTTCCGTACCCGAATCCGGCGATGTTGAGGAGAGTTCCGGCGAAAGTGAAGGGGAATCCGAGACCGAATCCGAAGCGGAAACATCCGAAAGTGCTGATGAAAGTGAGTCTGAAACAGAGACCGAACCTGAAGAAAGTGCCTATACTTTTGAAAATCAGGAGGCTTTTCAGCAGGCTGTCCTTGATCTGGTTCCGGATGCGGTTGAGAAAGCGGCGCCCTATCTGGTCAGCATAACGGTTACGGCGGAGACTCCCACCTGGTTTGAAAGCAATACGGAACTTACCGAGACTTATGCCGGGATCGTTCTTTCCGCTGATGAGCAGGAGATCCTGATCCTGACGACCTGCATGGATTTTCATGATAAAACAATCAAAGCGGTTTTCCGGAACGGTAATTCTTCCGATGCCTATCTGAAACAGTATTCAGGCACGGACGGTCTATCTGTACTGGCTGTATCCGCAACAGAAGGGATCAGCGCAGAGACATTGGAATCTATTGCGCCTGTAGAATACGGAGACACAGAAAGCCTTCGCGGCGGAAGGAGTCTGGTCGCAGTCGGTGCTCCGATCGGCGTGACCGGATCGAGCACTTTGGGAAGGATCCTTTATATCAATCCGGCCGAGACTGCTGTCGACTGCCAGCAGCAGGTATTCTATTCAGATATCATCAGCAGTGAAAAAGGGAGTTATCTGATCGATTTTGAAGGGCGTCTGCTCGGCATTGCCGCCTCTGAAGCTTCTGAAATCAATGAAAGCGGCGGCCTGGCCAGGATCATCAGCATTTCCTCGCTTGAACCGGTCATCAAGGCGATGCTGTCAGGGGAAAAGAAAGCTTTCCTGGGCATCAACGGGGTCAGTGTGGATTTCAATATGAAATACAGTAATGTTCCGGAAGGAGTCTATGTCTCCAATGTCGTGCAGGACAGTCCCGCATATAACGCGGGGATCCGCCGCGGAGATGTGATTATCAATGTGACGGATGCGGCGTCCGACCGCAGCATTACGGATATGGACGTTCTGTCCAGAGCTGTCAATGCTGCCAGCCCGGGCGATGAAGTCCAGATCACGCTGATGCGGTCTGACGGCAGTGAATATCACGAACTGGAACTGCCGATCATATTTGGAGAGCGCTGAAGCTCCGGATAAATACAGAGCAAAGATAAAACTGCTGCTTCCCTGAAAAAGCAGCAGTTTCTTTCAATTACATTCTAATGATTCAAAGTTAGTGGTCAATATGTCAGAGTATAAGAAAAATAATCGCAAGTTCAGTGGACTGTGTAAAGCAGAAAAATACTGCGGCGGTTGCCAGTATCTCGGCTTGCCGTATGAGGAACAGCTGAAGAAAAAACAAGCCGTTATGGACAGCCTGTTTTCGGAATATGTCAAGGTCAAGCCGGTCATCGGCATGGAAGATCCCAGGTATTATCGTAATAAAGTGCATCACGCCTTTGGACGAGGAAAAGGCGGCGAGATTATTTCCGGCAGCTATTCTGCCGACTCTCACTGGATCGTAAGCTCCGACGACTGCCTCCTGGAAGACCGCAAGTGCCAGGAAATCATGGCGACGATCCGAAAACTCGCAAAATCTTTCAAACTCAGGATTTATGACGAAGACCGGGGAGACGGTCTGCTTCGGCATGTCCTGCTCCGCAGGGGCTTTGCGAGCGGGGAGATCCTGGTGGTACTCGTCCTCACGTCTCCGATCCTGCCCGGTAAGAACAACTTCATTAAAGCTCTCAGGACAGAACACCCGGAAATCAAAAGTATTGTGATCAACGTCAATGACCAGGATACTTCCATGGTTCTCGGAGAGAGAAATATCACGATTTACGGTCCGGATTTTATCCGGGATACGCTCTGCGGCCTGAGCTTCCGAATTTCTCCTTCTTCCTTCTATCAGGTCAATCCGGTCCAGACGGAAAAACTCTACAAAACCGCTGTCCAGTTTGCTGATCTGAAAGGAAAAGAGACTGTCATTGACGCTTACTGCGGGATCGGCACGATCGGCCTTACTGCGGCTGCAAAGGCGAAAAAGGTGATCGGCATTGAACTGAATCCCGATGCTGTCAAAGACGCAAAGATCAATGCGAAAGATAATAAAATAGAAAATGCCGAGTTTTTGGCCGGGGATGCAACCGATTTTATGACGGAACTGGTCGAAGAGGGAGGTCATGCGGATGTGGTTTTTCTG
>JAEEGF012056772.1_pt1 | contig 10745 bp, 7 predicted proteins | sample 9134171 | NCBI WGS metagenome assembly JAEEGF01 (sample SAMN16246542, study PRJNA631951) | gut metagenome | biome: gut microbiome; feature: rumen; material: AP-attached | host: Bos | place: Iran: Karaj | collected 2018-10 | reverse complement strand
TTGGGAGTCTGGAAAACAAAAACCTCGGCTCCGTAAGGCGGAAGATCAAATGTTATGCTGTAGTCCTTGTAATCACAAAGACCCTTGACCGATTTTATCTTCTGCGGAATGTTGCTGCCGGAGCCTCCAAAGCGCTCCTCGGCACTGTCAAGGATATGTGTATAGGTTCCTGCAAACGGAACTCCTACCATAAACCCTTTTCTCTCCATAGGTGTCATGTTGAGCACAAAGAGAATGTTGTCTTTGCCGTTTGATGCTCTTCTGTAGAAGCTATATGTGCTTCTTTCTTTGTCATCGGCATTGATCCACTCAAATCCGCCCCAGTCATCATCCACTTCATAGAGAGCGGGATACTTTCTGTATATCTCAAGGAGCTGACCTACATAATCTTTCATGCCCTTATTGAGGTCGTTATCAAGAAGGAACCAGTCAAGTTCTCTCTTTTCGCTCCACTCTCTCTCCTGTCCGAAATCCTGTCCCATGAAGAGGAGCTTTTTGCCGGAATGACCAAACATATATGTATAGCCCACACGAAGGTTGGCGTACTTATCAACCTTATAGCCGGGCATCTTCTCAACCATTGAGCACTTAAGGTGAACAACTTCATCGTGAGAAAGAGGCAGGATATAATTCTCCGCATTGTTGTAGCTCATGGCAAAAGTCATCATGTAATGAGCTCCCTGCCTGAAATACGGATCCAGCTTCATGTACTCACAGAAGTCATGCATCCATCCCATATTCCACTTAAATGCAAAGCCCAGTCCGTCGTCCTCAGGACGTGCTGTAACCTTCGGCCAGGCTGTAGACTCCTCAGCAATTGTGAGGACCTCGGGATAAGTTCCTCTTACCACACTGTTAAAGTGCTTGAAGAATTCAATAGCCTCAAGATTCTTGTTGTCACCGTACTTATTGGGAACCCACTGTCCGTCCTTCTTGCCATAGTCGAGATACAGCATGGAAGCAACAGCATCTACTCTGAGTCCGTCTATATGGAACTTGCGGATCCAGTAAAGAGCGTTTGCAATAAGGAAGTTCTTAACTTCCGGCTTCTCAAGATTAAATATCTTGGTTCCCCAGTCGGGATGTTCACCCTTCCTTGGGTCCGGATGCTCATAGATACATGTTCCGTCAAAGCATGCAAGGCCGAACTCATCCGGGCAGAAGTGAGCCGGTACCCAGTCAAGGATAACTCCTATACCGTTTTTATGGAGCTTGTTAACAAGGTACATAAAGTCTGTCGGCTCTCCATACCTTGAAGTTGGTGCATAATAACCTGTTACCTGATATCCCCAGGATCCGTCAAAAGGATGCTCTGCAATACCGATAAGCTCGATGTGGGTATACTTCATCTCCTTAAGGTATTCCACGATCCTGTCAGCGAACTGTCTGTATGTATAAAAACCGTCCTCTGTTCCGTCAGGATGTTTCATCCAGGATCCGATATGGCACTCATAGATAGCAATGGGCATGCGCTTCATTTCCTTGCCCTTGATGCTGTCATACCATTTCTTGTCTGACCACTTAAAGCCTGAAAGGTCAGTTGTTCTTGATGCATTGCCGGGACGAAGCTCAGCAAAGTTGGCATATGGATCAGCCTTGTATATCTTTCTTCCGTCCTGAGCAGTGATAAGGAACTTATAAAGCTCACCTATTCCAACTCCGGGAATAAAGAGAGTCCAGATGTTTCCTGTCTTAGACCTGTTCATCCCGTGGGCGTTCTCATCCCATCCGTTGAAATCTCCGACAACATGAACATCAGCAGCATTTGGTGCCCATACAGCAAAAAAGTAGCCTTTCTTGCCCTTCTCTTCTGAAGGATGAGCTCCGAGTTTCTCATATATATCGTAATGTGTACCCTGTCCGAATAAATACTCGTCGTCCTCTGAAATAAATACCTTCTGACTCATTTGTGCCCCCTAAAGAAATTTTAGTCATGCATAAAGTCTTTTTCTCTAAGTATTATCATATCATTTTCATCGTACCTTTTGTGAACTAATACATCAACAAAATGACCGACAGTTCGTTTTTCTGCGTAGTATATAGCATCATCCACAATGTCTTTCACCTCGGATACTGTAACATCGTGGTCCAGGGTCTGCCTCTCGGAGATTCTGGTGTGAAGCGCCAGTATTCCAAGATTATCGATAGCATACTCTTTTTCCAGAGCATACTGTCTTGCATAGGCTACAAGAGAATCGTCATCAAGAGCCTCGATATCAACTCTGACATTAAAGCTCTGTTTAAGGGATGGATTCTTATCGAGGAATCTGTCCATATCCTCTCTGGTATCTTCCATAACGATGACCAGTCCCTTGTTCTCCTGCTGAAGGATCTTAAGGAGCTCACTGACAGTCTCCTGTGTAAGGTCTGCTGCCCTCTGGATTATCAGTGCTCCGTTGGCGAGCTTGTCAAAGATACCTGCAGTACTCTTTTTGTTGAGAGTATTGGCTGTGATCTTGGCAACTTTACCACTGAAGTTGGAATCAGACGCCTGCATTGCCTTGATAAGGCCCTTGGCAAGACTGACTGTGCCTGCGCCCTCCTCGCCGGTAACAATGGCATTTCCGGAGAACGGATCCATGCTGAGGTTATCTATAGCATTGATGATCTGTCTTCTTGATTTCTTATGGTGGATATATGGTCCAAAGAGCTCCTTCTCCTCGGGAGTCATGCTTCTTACACGCTCCTCAAGCTCTCTGTTGCCGATATGATGCTTCTTTTTCTCGACAGGCTTTGGCTGCTTTTTAGGCTCAGGCTGTGGAGCTTTAGCTGAAGCAGGCTCTTCTTCCTCGTCCTCATCCTCACCTTCGGCCTCATCTGCCTCTGCTTCAGGCTCAGCCTCAGGGATCTCTTCCTCTTTAGTTTCGGTCTCCTCAGGCTCTTTTGCTGCTTCCTCAGCTACAAGCTCTGCATTTATCGTAGCTGTATCTGCATCAACTTCCTCAGGAAGCTCATCAGGTATTTCCTCTAAAAGCTGCTCTTCTGAAGGCTCGGGTTTAGCTTCCTCATCCATAACCTCATCTACAGCTGCGTTAATAACATCTTCTTTCTTGACGCTCCAGTCGCCTCTGCCGGAAGCTTTCTCATAGCTGTCCTTATTGATGGCGTCAGTGATAGCCTTCTCAAGCTTCTCCTGAAGGCCTGCTCTTGTCTTTGAATCAAACTCGGCAAACATATCGCCGGTCTGGTCCATGACCCTTTTCTTGACGCTCTCGTACTGCTTCTGCTGCTGGCTCTTCTTAAATGCTTCCCAGTTATTGAGGTACTCTTCTATACTGATCTGGCCTGTGATCTGCTTCTCAACTTCAGGCTCAGGCTCAACAGCCATACTGATCTGGCCGTCGGATTCCTGTGACAGCATAGTCTCAAACTGGCTGTGCATCTGATAGCTTGCATTTGGATGGATAACGGCTCCGGGAACTTCGTCCTCGAGAGGCTTCTCCTCATAGTTAAAGGACTTGAAGGGCTGGATGACAGGGTTCTCTTCCTTAACCTCTTCTTCCTCAGGCTCCTCGGTATTATCAGACTCAGGCTCTGAAGCAGCTGTAGCCATAATGGCCGGCTCCTCGGGAGTAATAACCTTCTCCTCGCCAAGAATAGGTCCGTTTCCGCCATACTTGATCTCAATTCCCATCTTGGGATCCGTATCGAAAAAGACCTCCTGCATGCCGGAAGCTACCGGCTCAAATACTCTTGTGTCGCTGTCATCTACAGACGCCTCCCCGGCACTCTCCTGCTCCTGAGCATCCGGATCAACGGGCTTGTAGATTATGGTTGCCTCAGCTTCCTCTGCTGCCTTAACGATCTCATCCTCGGGAAGTTCCTCGGAGATCTCCTCCGGAAGCACATACTCAGGCTCTTCGTCCTCATAAATCTCCTCTGTAATAGGCTGAACCGCGTTCTGGACAGGCTCTTCCTGTACAGGCTCAAAGATCTTTGTGTCGTCGTTTTGATCCTCGTCCTGATCTCCTATGATCTCCTGGAGACCGGCTGCAATGGCTTTCTGAAGATTGACTGTGTTATATGAGCTGACATCTACAGAAGGCTCTTTTATCTCGCTGATATTCGGGTAGACAATCCTGTCGAACTCTCTGGTCTCGCCAAGATCCTCCTCTATGGGCTGCTGCTCAGCCTCCGGAAGAGTACCCTCATTATATGAATTTATGACAGACTCTGTTACAGGAGGCATCTCCTTGGTGGGCTGTTTGATCTCGACTGTTCTGGTCTCGTCCTTGCCCACTTCGTCCTTCTCAGAGACTATAGATGGATCCACTGCTCCGCCGTGCTTCTCTTTGTATCTGAGATAACGGTCCTGCTGCTCCGGTGAAAGAGGCTCATGAAGTGCCTTGAGCTCCAATGCCTTCATGACATATCTGCCCTCACCAAACCAGAGGAACATCTCGTCACATTCCTCTATGCACTCGGTAGTAAGCCCTACTCTGTGGTAGAGATAAGCAAGCTCGTATGCCCATCTCTCCCTGTAATCATGCTTTTTAAACTCTTCAAGTACTGCGATCCTCTCTTCAAGACTTACTTCCTGAGCCTCGTAGAGCTTGTACTGAAGAATGTATCTTCCTGTGTCCCTTGGAGCAATCCTGACAAATTCCTTGTAGTACTCAACTGCCTGTACAAACTCTCCCATCTTGATGGCCAATTCGCACAGTGAATATACAATTGCCCTTCCCGTAGGGTATCTGTCATAGGCCATAAGGAGAACATCTCTGCTCTCCGTAAAGCGCCTGTTTATCTTGTACAGATCACTGATAGTGCAGAGCATCTGAACGCTCTTAACACGCTTCCAGTCGATCGTATCTGCAATCTTAACCGCTTCGGCAAATCTGCCTTCCCCTATCAAAGCCTTAATTTCATCGGCTCTGATTCTATACTCAACTTTATCCAAAATATCCACCTCTTTGGAACCAACAATACAATATCTAGTAGTAAGTTTAACATAGCACCCTAGCTTTGTAAAATGTCAGAAAGCTCTGCAAACTGCTCAAGAGTAAGCGTTTCTCCTCTTGCCCTCTCATCAATCCCCATTGAAACGAGGGCTCTTGTCACATCATCCCTTGAAACACCCAGTGATGCGTTGTTTGACAGGGAATTGGACAAGGTCTTTCTCCTCTGGTTAAAGGAGGTTCTTATGATCTCAAACAGATACCCGGAATCTCTTACCCTGACCTTGGGTTCTGTGTACCTTGTCAGCCTGACAACAGCCGATCCCACATTGGGCTGCGGAATAAAGCTGCTCGGAGGAACATCCATGACAGTATGTGCCGCAGCATAAAACCCGACTGCCAGGGAGAGTGATCCGTAGTCTTTATTGCCGGGGCCTGCTGCCATTCTGTCGGCTACTTCTTTCTGTACCATTACAGTGATGCTCTCGATCAGCGCTCCGCTTTCAAAGAGCTTCATTATGATCGGAGTTGTTATGTAGTAAGGAAGATTAGCCACCACCTTGATAGGTCGTCCCTCGTTGTACTCTTCCACAATCCCGTCAATGTCTACCTTGAGCACGTCGTTATTGATGATAGTGACATTGTCATATTCCGAAAGGGTATCATCAAGAACAGGTAAAAGAGTCTTATCAATCTCCACGGCAACTACTCTTCCTGCCGCCTCTGCCAGATACTGAGTAAGACTTCCTATTCCGGGGCCTATCTCAAGAACGCAGTCCTTATCAGTTATCCCTGCAGCTTCTACGATACCTTCCAGGACATTTCCATCTATAAGGAAGTTCTGTCCGAACTTCTTCTTGGCGCTCATGTTGTACCTTGCAAGAACTTCCTTGGTACGGGCGCTGTTTCCCAAATATGCCATATGATCCTCTCTCAGGCTGTCAGCCTATACATCTTTTTCGCGTTATCTTCAGTGATCTTAATTACTTCTTCCTCTGAAATACCCTTTATCTGAGCCATGGCCGTTACTACATATGGCAGGTACAAAGAGCTGTTTCGCTTTCCTCTAAAGGGTTCAGGTGCAAGATAGGGACAATCCGTCTCCAGGATGATCCTGTCCATAGGGATCGTCTCAACCACTTCTCTCATCTTACGTCCGTTCTTAAAGGTGAGAACTCCTCCTATTCCTATATAGAACCCCATCTTAACGCATTCCTCTGCTATTTCCTTTGAATATGAAAAGCAGTGTACAACGCCTCCGAGCTCTCCGGCATTCTCGCTCTTTAATATGCTTACCGTGTCGGCAGCAGCATCTCTTGAATGGACAATGATAGGCAGCTTAACTTCCCTCGCAAGAGCTATCTGTCTCTTAAACCATTTCTTCTGAAGCTCATGATCTGGTTCCGGCCAATAATAATCAAGACCTATCTCCCCGATCGCAACGCATTTGGGAAAAGAGCTCATTCCTTTAAGAAGCTCTATCTTCTCATCGTCAAGCTCTGCGCAGTCACTTGGGTGTACCCCCACTGCAGCATACATAAACTCGTACTGCTCTGCCAGATCAAGGGACCTCTGTGAGCTTGCCATATTGGCTCCGATATTTACAATATTTCCAATGCCCGCCTCCTTCATGGATGCAAGAAGGGCATCTCTGTCTTCATCAAAACGCTCATCGTCATAATGAGCATGGGTGTCAAAAATCATTCAAACCCGCTCCTTTTATACTAATTCACACTATTTTATCATATTTACAAAAAAAATTTTAAAAAATTTGAAAAAAGTACTTGCATTTTATTTTAGGCCGTAGTAAGATATCACTTGTCGTTAAGAACGGCACAAACAAATAAATGCACCGCTAGCTCAGTTGGTAGAGCACCTGACTCTTAATCAGGTTGTCCAGGGTTCGAGACCCTGGCGGTGCACGCCGAGTACTGTTTTCGTGGGTATATCCCATGGGGATGGTACTTTTTTTCGCGTTAAAGTGAGCCACGCAATACAAAAGAGATACTAAGATGCCCGTGATGAGCTTGTTCATCTAAGGGTATCTTAGTATCTCTTTTTGTTTATGCGGCGAACGCCGCGTAAACGAGAAATTTGCAAAGCAAATTTCGAGTATTGCGTGGCTCACTTTAACGCGAGTCTGTCGGCATGGCTTACTCTATTTCACGTTTCGAGTGGCGCTGCTCATTGTTTTTCAACCTCGAACGCCGCGTAAACGAGAAATTTGCGAAGAAAATTTCGAGTATTGTGTGGCTCACTTTACCGCGAGTCTGTCGGCATGGCTTACTTTTGCTCTGCAAATTTCAAGTATTGCCCAGCTCATTTCATCAAGTCCCTGCCAGCTTATCTCGCCCTCCACTTCAATTCCTGCTAAGGTCATGCAAAATCGCATTCTCCCGTCCTAGCATGACTTTTTTCTCTTCATAAGTCATGCTCCAAAAAGAAAACCTCTTTGCGCATGACCTTCTATTCATGCTAATTACGAAGATCCCTCTTCAGCATGACTTTTTACAATTTCAAAGTCATGCACAAATCAAATTTCCCAAATCTGCATGACAGCGCCCTAAGCAGACATCATGCAAAATCGCATTTTCCCCTTTCAGCATGACCATGATGCACTTAATAGCGACAAAAACATACCGCAACAAAAAAACATGCCGTAAGTTCCGGCATAACGCCTTTCCTTACAACATGTCTCACCAATCATCCTTTTGCCTTCTCGGGATTTTCTATCATCTCTTTCATGGTTCTCCATCCCAGCACAGCGCATTTAACTCTGGCCGGCATGTGAGCCACATCCTGAAGAGCTGCTGCCTCATCAAGGCTCTCAATGCTCTCCTCATCAGTAACTTCTCCCTTTATCATTCCCATAAAGGTTTCGGCAAGTTTAACTGCCTCTTCTGTCTTCTTACCAATGATCTGGTCTACCATCATATCCACAGAAGCCTGTGAAATGGCACATCCCGATCCCTCGTATCCGCCGTCTTCAATGACTCCGTCCTTGATCTTAAGGCTCAGTGTAATGTCGTCTCCGCAACTGGGATTAACTCCTCTGAGTACAAGATCCGGGTTCTCGATGGCTTTCTTGTGAACCGGATGAAGATTGTGTTCATTAACTATCTCACGATAAAGCTGCTTAAGCTCCATATCCCATGACCTCCCTTACCTTAGACAGTCTTTCAAGGAACTGTTTAACCTCGTCCTCGGTATTGTAGAAATATACGCTGGCTCTTGCTGTAGAGCCTGCTCCGATAAACTGCATAAGGGGCTGAGCGCAGTGATGTCCTGCTCTGATGCATACCTTGTCATCATTAAGCACCGATGCCAGATCATGAGGATGAACTCCGTCCATAGTAAATGTTACGATTCCGCAGTGCTTCTTTGGGTCTTTTGAGCCATATACCTTGATATAAGGCATTTTTGCAAGGCCTTCCATAAGAAGGGTTGTAAGCCTGACTTCCTGTGCCTCTATGGCCTCAAATCCGACGTTTTTAATATACTTGATGGCCGCCTCAAGTCCCACAGCATCTCCCGCATTAACGGTACCTGCCTCGAACTTGTGAGGAAGCTCTGCATAGGTTGCATCTTCCCTTGTAACATATTCTATCATCTCGCCGCCGCGCAGGAAAGGCTGCATGTTATCAAGAAGCTCTCTCCTTCCGTAGAGCGCTCCAATTCCCATGGGTGCCAGCATTTTGTGACCGGAAAGAGCAAAGAAGTCGCATCCGAGCTCCTTTACATCAACAGCCATATGAGGCGCTGACTGTGCTCCGTCCACAACTACAACGGCTCCCTTGGAATGTGCATACTCCGCAATCTCTTTTACCGGATTGGTAACACCGAACACGTTGGAAACATGTCCAATGGCCACAATCCTGGTCTTATCCGTAATCTTGGAGGTATATTCCTCCCTGGTGATAACGCCCTCCTCTGTAGGCTCCATATAAACAAGCTTTGCACCGTTCTTTTTGGCAACCATCTGCCAAGGAAGCATGTTGCTGTGGTGCTCCATAACGGTAATTACGATCTCGTCACCCTCATGGACATTCTCAAGTCCGTAGCTGTAAGCTACAAGGTTCAAAGACTCTGTGGTATTCCTTGTAAAGATGATCTCCTCTGCATGATCTGCTCCGATAAAGTCTGCAACAGTCTTTCTGGCATTCTCATACGCATCTGTTGCAGCCATGCTCCAGTCATAGAGTCCTCTTAAGGGATTGGCATTGGCTGTGTTGTAGAAATCAGATACTGCCTCAAGTACCTGCCTTGGGCGCTGTGATGTGGCAGCATTGTCAAAGTATATGTACTCGCCGGACTTTAATATCTCAAAGTCCTTACGAAAATCGCTTGGTGAACTCATGGTTTTCCTCTCATACTACGTTCTGAATATAATAAAGTGTCTTCTGCATGATCTCGGGGTCCGGGATAAGCTTTGCCACACTGTCCAGCCTTGCCTTGATCATGATCCTCTTGGCCTCTTCTTCATCAATACCACGGGTCTGCATGTAGAAGAGAATATCCTCGCCAAGTTCACCAATGGTTGCTCCGTGCCTTCCTTCAACATCCTCTTCCTGACAAAGGATCACGGGCATTGTCTTATTTACAACATCCTCGCTGAGAAGCAGGGCATCTTCCTGTTCATCACCAACAGAACCGGCGCTTCCCTTCTTGAAATCAATGGTTCCTCTGAAGGCTTTTTTAGCCGAGTCCATAAGAACTCCTTTAAACTGCATTGAGGCTTCTGTCTTCTTGCCCCTGTGATCAGCCACATAGTTGATATCAAGGTCGTGATCGCCTCTTACCAGATAACCCATATTGCTTGTAAATACTGTACTCTTCTCAGCCAGATTCACATATGCACTTGAAAAGACTCTGCATCCTCCAAGCTCAAGAGTTACAAGATCGATCTTGCCATCCTTCAGACATGCTCCGCCTATATCATCAAAATGAACAAAGCCATCACCGAGGATCTGGGATTTAATAAGGTTTATCCTGGCTCCTTCCTCAGCAAGAAGTCTTGTGCTTACGCCCTGAAAGCCCTTTGCATCCTTATCTGATGTGTAGGCAATTATTACGGTTACTTCAGAATCCTTACGTGCATGGATGACCTGTCCCGAAAGAGATGCATCACCATCTTTCATATCATAGTTTAAGATGATGGGCTTATCCGCCTTAACTCCCTCTTCTACAGTATAGATGTCAACTGTAGCTCCCATGCTGATCATGAGGCCGTCTACATCTGCTCCCATTCCTGTCCTTAAGGCCTGATCCTTATCTCTTGCGGAAGTATCTCCGTTTGGATCAACGTGACCGTCAATAGGAGCGAGGATCCTGTCATTGTTTTTTCTGAATATCTCTCCCGCTTCAGCAAAAGGAACAGCCTTCTGCACAGTAACGCCTGCCGGAAGCTCTTTTGCCAAAGGAGACTTATTGTCTGATATATTAAAATCGTTTATCTGAAGGGTGCTGTCATTTACATGCAGGAAATTGTATGTAAGAACCGGCAGCACATTGACCTTCATGTTTAAATCATTACTCATCTGCTCTTCCCCTTATCAGCCGTTTCCGCTCATCTCGAGCTTGATCAGATTGTTCATCTCTACCGCATATTCCAGAGGCAGTTCCTTGGAAACAGGATTTGCAAAGCCGCTTACGATCATGGCCTTGGCATCCTCTTCGCTAATTCCTCTGCTCATCAGGTAGAAGATTGCTTCATCACTGATTCTTCCAATCTTAGCCTCGTGTCCTACATCTGCATCATTTGTACGGATATCCATTCCGGGGATCGTGTCTGCTCTGGAAATTGAATCCAGCATAAGTGAGTCACAGGAAACAGATGCCTTGGCTCTC
>JAEEGF011952677.1_pt1 | contig 10746 bp, 13 predicted proteins | sample 9134171 | NCBI WGS metagenome assembly JAEEGF01 (sample SAMN16246542, study PRJNA631951) | gut metagenome | biome: gut microbiome; feature: rumen; material: AP-attached | host: Bos | place: Iran: Karaj | collected 2018-10 | reverse complement strand
TTTAATACCAGCGGTCTTAAGTACAAGGAGCTGCTACTTAAAGATAGGCTGCCTGCCATGAACAATGAGGAGCAGTTTAAACTTCTTGCTACCGACGGTATGCTTGTTAAGAGGCCTATTCTTATAGATGGAGATACTGTGCTTGTGGGCTTTAAAGAGGCTGAATGGCAGCAAGCGTTAAAAAGGTAGTGCAGGTTAATAACTAGAGGTTTACGAAAGGGGTAAGGTTTATGAACACAAAAGCAATGTACAAGCTTTCTTATGGGCTTTTTGTCCTAACGGCGAAGGTGGGTGACAAGATTAACGGCTGTATTACCAACACCGCCATACAGGTGGCGTCTGAGCCGAATCAGATCTCATTTGCGGTTAATAAAGCGAATTACACACACGAGATGCTTATGAAGTCCGATGTGTGCAACATCTCCGTAATAAGCGAAGAGGCGGGCTTTGAGCTTTTTAAACGTTTTGGTTTTCAATCTGGGCGTGAGGTGGATAAATTTGCAGGGTTTACGGATTTTGTGCTGGCAGAAAACGGCGTGCCGTATATTACGAAGGGGACGAATGCGTACTTTTCTATCGTTATAAAGCAACGTGTGGACCTTGGGTCGCATACTTTGTTTATCGGGGAGCTGGCGGCGATGGAGGTGCTTTCGAGCGTGCCTTCTGCTACTTATAGCTTCTATCAGGCAAATATCAAGCCAAAGCCGGCAGCGGAAGCAAAGCCTTCAGATGTTCCTGAGGGCATGCATAAGTGGCGCTGTAAAATCTGCGGTTATGAGTATGTGGGGGTAAGTCTACCGGAGGATTTCATTTGTCCTGTTTGCAAGCATCCGGCGGAGGATTTTGAACAGGTGTATTGATTTGCATATACGGTAAGCGCTTTATATTAACCCGTATGGGTTTATACACATAAATCTGAAATAATGATAGTGACTGAATGATTGGAGCATTTTGTTCTAATTAAATTTGAAAATCGTCCGAATGCTGACATGTCAGACGAGGAGTTTGAGGCTCTTGCTCCTTGGAGTAAAATAGTCCAAACTAAATGTAAAAATGAAGTGGAGTAAAATGCTCCAAATATATCAAAATGTCTGGCATCCTGATGGGATGCCAATATTTTTGTCAATACGGTGTAAGATTAAGCGCTTACATTACATTGAGATAATCGCTAAAAATGTAGAATTCTACAATTTTGTTGATTATGACAATATAAAGTTGAAGGTACCAGCTACCGTTAAGAAAATATTACATAATTATTACAAAAGTATTAAATGCAAAGCCGGCAATTTTTTTGTTGACTTTGCATTTTAAAAGTGATAAGATTCAGATAATTGAAAAATTCACGGAGCAGTGAAACTACAGAAAGGGATTGTATTGCCAAGAAAGAAGAGAGTTTGGTATCCCGGGGCCATTTATCACGTGATGAGCCGCGGGAACAGGAGAGGGAAGATTTTTAAAGATGAGTACGACTACGTGGAGTTTTTAGAGGAGCTTCTGCTGGTGAAGGACATTTACCCGTTTAAGATCCACTCCATGTGTCTTATGTCGAATCATTTTCACATTTTGATAGAGACTGAAGGGACGGAGCTTTGGAGGATCATGTTCAAGGTCCTGAAGATGTATGCGTCGAATTTCAACTTGAAGTACAGGCTTACGGGACATCTGTTTGAGAGCAGATACACGGCGCAGATCGTGGAGGATGAGCCGTATTTCCTTGAGGTAAGCAGATATATTCATTTGAACCCGGTGAAGGCAAAGATGGTGCAAAGTCCACGGGATTATGTGTACAGCAGTTTTGGACTTTTTGTGGATGATCAGCATTCCGCAAGGGACAGTGAGGCCGAAGTCAGGGCTCATGAGTTGATCGCGAAGCTGGTTGATACTGAGAGGGTGCTGGATTATTTTAATCACGGCAGCAAGGATATGTATCACAATTTTGTGGAGAGCAAGATTTCTCATGTTGAGCAGGAGAGGCTGATCAGAAAGAGTATGAACGAAGAAGATCTGTCGGCGTGATCAAAAGGAGGGTGTATTTATGACTATCAGCGAAAGAATCATTGAACGTATGCAGCAGCTTTCCATGAGTCAGAGGGAGTTCGCAGCAAAGACAGGTGTTAGAGAAAGTACTATAAGCGAATGGAAGAAGAATAAGACGAATCCTTCTTCTGAGAAAATCCTTGCCATCTGTAATGCGCTTGACGTATCGCCGGAGTGGCTGCTTTCGGGAGTTGATCCGGCGGCGAGCAGAGTAAAGAACCGAGATTATTATGTAGTGGATCCTAATACAGAAATTGGAATGCTTATTGGGGCATATAATAATCTTGAAAAGTCTCAAAGAGATCGAATTTTGGGATATGTAGAGGCATTTGCAGCGTTTAGCAAGGATAAATTGGAGAAATAGGAGGTTAAACGATGGGGATTGAGGAAAGGGTTGCGGAGGCAGAGAAAACAGACTGGCTTACAGAGGGCATGTCTGAGTCTGAAGTGAAATCTTTAGTTGAACTCGCAAAAATATCAGCGCGAATTGAAAGATGCCGACTGGATATGGGTATGACTCAGATGGAGTTTGCCCAATATATGGGTGTGACACAGGCTATGGTATCTAAGTGGGAGAGCAGGGAATATAACTTTTCCATAAAAACGTTGAACGACATTTGCCAAAAGCTTGGAATTTCTATGACTATCAATCTTGAGAAAACTAATCCAAAAACAAATTACAGAATATATGAAGAGATTTTGGGATAGCGGCGAATATTACATTTGGTTTAGGAGAATTATCATGAGCAAAAAATTCATTTCTAAGGACGACGGCTTCATTGTGCCGGTATTCTTTTGGGTTTTTCATTTTTTAGAGATGGTTTCGGTGTTTTACTGGGTTCGGAGGATCAACAGGTTCTTCTTTGAGCACAGGAAAAACAAGAATGACGGAAAAGATAAGCCGTTTACTTCGGAGTATATTTTTCCGGAGTTGTGGCTGTGTTTTAATATGCTGCTTGCAGGGACGGTAAGCCCGCTTATACTTAAGGAGACAGGCTCAGTCGTTGCGGCTTGGATCCTTATGGTATACTCTATGCTGCGAGTGCTTGAACTTGTGGTGTACCAGATTAATGTGCTGTTTTTCCACAGGCTTAACGGATATTACCTGGGCGGCGGAAATGCGGCAGGAAGCACAAAGCCTACCGAGTATATGATAAAGTCTGCCACTCGTACGGTCATTATGCTGGTGCTTAATATGATCGAGTACGTGCTGCAGTTTGTGGTGATGTTTACAGCTATAGAGCTCATAACCGGCATTCAGGGTCCTTCTGTTTCGGTACTGGATTCATTTGAGCTGTTTATGAATTCTTCAAATCTTGAGATGTACCGCGAGAGCCCACTGTTCTTCCAGGCGTATATAGAGACGATAATCGGCATTTTCATGAATATCGTTTGCCTTGCAAGATTTATCGGGGCTCTGCCGGAGGTAAAGACGAAGGATAACAGGTGAGCGCGAGGAACATTTAAGAATAGGCATTAATAATATGATCATGGAGATTCCCCATGTGTTATGCACTACATATTATGTTATCCTTGACATTTCAGCCGGTGTAGAATACTATTAAATCAGTGATCGTGTTACGAATGCTTGTGGGGCTCGTAACCAAGAGGAGCTCCTGCGGGGGCTTTTCTTTATATATGTAGAAGACATTTTGGAGAAGTGAATTAAAAAAAGATTAGGAAGAAGCTAAATGGAACACGGTATTTCGAGCAGGCTTTGCAGAGAGATTGGAAAGTTTGCGAAAGAAGCGAATATAGACAAAGTTATTCTCTTTGGTTCAAGAGCAAGGAAAACTCATAGGGAGAAGAGTGATATTGATCTTGCTGTATATGGAGGGGATTTTGATTCTTTTTATGAATGCGTAAATAACTGTGCGCATACCCTTTTGAGATTTGATATTGTTAATATTGACAAAAACACAAAGGAAGAACTTTTGAAAGAAATAGAAAAAGATGGGGTGACTATTTATGAAAAAATATGATAATTTTGTAAACTGCCTTGAAATATTAAAAACAGCGGATTTTGATATGGCAGAGGAAAATGAGATATACAGGATGGGAATAGTTGGTCAGTTTAATCTCTCTTTTGAACTGGCCTGGAAGGCTTTACAAGAAACACTAAGGCTTCACTCGGTTTCAGGGGCAGAAAGCGGATCTCCGCTGGAAATTATAAAACTTGCTTACGCCAATGGTTTTATTGATGATGCTGCTGTATGGCAGGTTATGTTAAAAAAACGTAACTCGTCAACACATGTCTATGATGAGGATGAAGTGGAAGAACTTATGGTGCTTATTAAAGATTCTTTTATTTCGGCTTTTGAGAAGCTAAGTGTGACGTTAAAAGATAAGATCAAAGAGACCGAGGAAGATAGTTGGGGTTAAATTTCAAAGTGATAGGAGGAGCTAAAATGGAAGAGACCAGACCTTTTGTACCTTGGGATATGATGAATTCCTTTATGATCGACGTGTTTGAAAAGTACGGTGTGCCAAGGGAGGATGCCGCCATTTGCGCGGATGTGCTTCTTGAGAGTGACCGCAGGGGCATAGAGAGCCACGGTTGCAACAGATTTAAACCGATCTATCTTGACAGGATCAAAAATGGGACGCTGCTTCCTGTTACGAAGATCGACATTGTAAAAGAGACACCTACCACGGTGGTTATGGATGCAGGTAACGGCATGGGTATGGTGGCCAGCTACCACATGATGGAGATGCTTATTGATAAGGCGAAAAAGTGCGGTATGGCGGGTGGCACTATTTTTAATTCCACTCACTATGGCATTGCCGGCTATTGGACCACCATGGCGGAAAAGGAGGGCCTCATTGGCATTTCGGGTACCAATGCGAGACCTTCGGTGGCGCCTACTTTTGGCGTGGAGCCGATGATGGGTACCAATCCGTTCACATTTACCATGCCTACGGATGAGGAGTTCCCGTTTAATTTTGACTGCGCCACCAGTATAGTGCAGAACGGTAAGATCGAGTATTATGAGAGGTCAGGTAAGGACACGCCTGCAGGCCTTGTGGTTACCAAGGATGGGGGCACCCTTACGGATTCCGGCAAGATCTTAAAGGATATGCGCGCGGGGGATTGTGCGCTGCTTTCTATCGGCGGCCTGGGTGAGGAGACCGGTGGCTACAAGGGCTACGGCTTTACTACTATCGTGGAGATCCTCTCTGCTGCGCTTTCAGGCGGGCCGTACCTTAAGGAGCTTAGCGGGGTGGATGAGGACGGTAATAAGAAGATGTACCGCCTTGGACATTTCTTCTTTGTGATCAATCCGGAGTTCTTTATGGGGCTTGATACTTTTAAGGAGACCACGGGTGGCATCTTAAGAGGGCTTCGAGGCTCCCGCAAGGCCCCGGGCGCTGAGCGTATCTATACCGCCGGTGAAAAAGAGTGGATCGCCTGGAACGAACGCAAGGACAAGGGCGTACCGGTGGGGGAGAGCATACAGAGGGAGATAGTGGAGTTGAGAGATGAATATAAGTTACCATATAGGTTCCCATTTGAAGGATAGCGGTGAATATTACATCTGATTTGGGAGATATTATCATGAGCAAAAAATTCATTTCTAAGGACGACGGCTTCATTGTGCCGGTATTCTTTTGGGTTTTTCATTTTTTAGAGGTGGTTTCGGTGTTTTACTTATGCTCCTTTGCGCAGTGTGTCTGTGCAGCGGGCAGTTTATTTGGAAGATGTATGATGGACTTATCATGGTGGCAGTTGGGTAAACTTCCCTGACAATAATCCTAAAACACGGGGCTCCCCCGTGTTTTTTTATTGTTTGTTGTTGACAATTATTTTTTGACAAGTTATAATAAATTAACTAAAAGGTTAATTTTAAATTCAGGGGAAGGTTCTTTGATCGTAAAATATGTTAACAGGAAAGTGGAGAAATGTTTTAATGACTATTCTAGGATGCAGAGGGTAATACCGATTGATTGGGTCAGGACTATCAAGAAGCATATAGACAGGCTTGAAGCAGCAGAGTGTTTTGGCGATTTTTTGAGGCTCGGACTTGGAAAGCCGGAGATGCTGAGTGGTCCGGGAGGAATAAGGTATTCTTTGCACGTTGTAGCAAATGTCAGACTTATATTATTACTTGATGCAGACAAAGAGTCAGTTAATGATTGCAGAGAATTAGAAGTGGAAGGAGTGTGCGATTATCATGGCGGAAAAGAAAACTGGTATATCCCGTGAGCTTTTGATACATCCGGGAGAGACTATCGCAGATGTGCTTGAAGAACGTGGAATTTCTCAGCTTGAGCTTGCTGCAAGTACAGGGGTTTCTGCGGCCTATGTCAGCAGCGTTATCGCAGGTAAGAAAGATATTTCTGCGAAGTTTGCTTTTGCGCTTGAGTATGTTCTGGGGGTTCCGAAGTCTTTTTGGCTTAATCTGCAGGCAAATTATGACGCCGAGTTGCTTGAGTATAATGAGTTAAATACTATAACTGACGAGGAAAGACATGCAAGGGAAGCTTTGAAAGAAGTGGTAAACTACCTTAGAGATCTTAGCAAAATTCCAACAAATGAGAAAAAGGAAGCCTCAATCATTTCTCTTAGAAAAGAACTTAGAGTCAGCAACCTTGTTAATCTAAAAGACGTTATCCCTTTGGGAGAATTTAGAATAACAGGCTCAAAGCAGTTAAATCCTTATGTGCTTGGCGCATGGATAAGGTTATGTCAGATTTCAGGGGAAAGCAGAACTGTAGCGGGAAAATATAACCCTTTTAAGGTTAAGGATCTTGTACGCAAGATCAAAAGTGAAATGATGGGGAATAAGACAGATGCAGTTGATAGACTTAAAACTGTTTTCTCTGAATACGGCATTGATTTTTCGGTTGGCAAAAGCTTTAAAGCAGCGCCGGTTCAAGGCTACGTTGCGCCAAAAGCTGATGGCTCATATCAGATGGTTATTACTGATAAAGACTCTACGGAAGACAATTTCTGGTTCTCTCTCTTTCACGAGTTGGGACATATAGTAAATGGCGACGTCGGCAGAAGAAACAAATTCTTGGATTATGGACTTGATAAAGAAAAAGAAACAGCAGCAGATGACTTTGCAAAAAACTGCCTCTTTAATGCGCATGACTACGAAGCTTTTGTGGACGGAAACAGTTTTCAGATAGAGTCTATAAGAAGGTTTGCAAAAACTCAGAACGTGCTGCCTTATATAGTGATTGGAATTCTTCAAAAAGAAAAGAGGATAGACCTTAAGGAATTTGAGGAATATCTGATTTCTGAAAACGAAAAAAATGATTAGCTTTTTTCTGACAAATGCGATATAATTAGTGCAGATGCCACCCTTGCATCTGCACTTTTTTTAGGGGTTTATTACATGATAAATTTATGGAGGTATTTTTATGGAAATGAGATTTTACCGCTGCGCTCATTGCGGCCAGATCGTTGCTATTGTTAAGCCTACGGGCGCCCCGATCGTTTGCTGCGGGGAACCTATGAAAGAGATCATACCGGGTACTTCTGACGGTGCTGCTGAAAAGCATGTTCCTGTATATGAAGTTAAAGACGGAAAGGTAACCGTATGTGTTGGCTCCGTAGAGCATCCAATGCTCCCTGAGCACTATATCGAGTGGATCGCTATCCAGACTAAGACCGGAAATCAGAGAAAAGCCCTTAAGGCAGGAGATGCGCCTAAGGCTGAGTTTTACATTGCGCCTGATGATGAGGTTGTGGCAGTGTATGCATATTGTAATTTGCATAGTCTGTGGAAGGCGTAAAAAAGACTTCCACTTGGCTTGTAGCCACGTAGGGGCTAGAAGCTTAGAGAAAAAAATGTCAAACGGGGACGGAGTCAATGTCATATTGACTCCGTACCCATTCAACATTTTTGCTCTACGCTACATCTCTACTTCTACAGTGTTTTCTGCTTTCAGGTCCTCAGGTCTTATCAAATTTCCTTCTATCTCTTTACCGTTTACCGTTACTTTCCTAACGCCGCTCTCAGCCCCGCTTGGGTTCTTTACGGTTATGTAAAGCTTCTTGCCTCTGAAGGTCTTTTCCATAGTAAATTCTTTCCAGGCCTTTGGTACGGCAGGGCTTATAACGAGTCCTTCAGGAGTTGGTCTCATACCGCATATTCCTTCTACGCACCCTACCATAACAGTCGAAGCCGTTCCTGTAAGCCAGTGTACATTTGCTCTTCCTGCAAACGGCGATCTGGTGCTTTCTACAAACTGGCCGTGTACGTAAGGCTCAAGTACTCGCTGCTCAGCCCTTTCGTTCATAGAAGCAGGGCTGCTCTCAAGGAAATACTTAAATGCGCGCTCGCCCTCGCCAAGAAGGCTCTCTGCAAGGATCAGCCAGCCCTGGCTCTGGGAGAAGATTCCGCCGTTTTCCTTGGTATCAGGGTTAAATATGTGCATGAGAGCTCCCGGGAATGCATGGTCAATATATGGCGGCTCAAGGAGCTTAGCGCCGTAAGGCGTATCAAGTATGCGCTCTACGCTGTTCATTGAGGTCTTGGCCTGTTCTTTGGTGGCAAAATTTGAAATGATGGCCCAGCTTTGCGGGTTAAGCCACATATTTGCCTCCGGGTCTTTCTTTGCGCCGACTATAACGCCGTCTTCGCGTATTCCTCGTATAAATCTGTCCTCATCCCAGCATGTGGAAAGGGTCTTACTAAGCTTTTCTTTTACCTCATTTAAGAATTTGATATACTCGCTATCGCCCTTTGACGCAGCGATCTCAAGCATCATATCAAGTGCGTAATAAAGCTGGAAAGCCACGAATGTGGACTCGCCTTTTGCGCCAAGCCTTAAGCAGTCGTTCCAGTCTGCATGAAGGCCTGCAGGCATGTTGTGTGCGCCCATGTGGTTCATAGAAAAATCGATGGCGCGTTTAAGGTGTCCGTAAACAGTATCTGTGCCCTTATTTGCGTAAGGGATCTCTTCGTCTAAAAATGCGGTATCGCCGGTCTCAGCAACGTACTTGTATACAGTCGGGAAGAGCCAGAGGGCATCATCTGCCCTGTATGAAGGGTGGCCTGTCTCGCGTACATAGCTCTCATCGTCCGGCGTATCCTCGTGGCCTGCCTTGTGGTCGTATTTTACAAGAGGAAGGCCGGCACCGTTATCTACCTGAGCCGAGATCATAAAGCGGATCTGCTCTGCCGCCATCTGCGGGTCAAGGTGAATGATGCCTTGTATGTCCTGTACGGTGTCGCGGTATCCGTAGCCGTTTCGCTGTCCGCAGTAAATAAGGGAAGCAGCTCTGCTCCATGTAAATGTGATAAAGCACTGGTAAGCGTTCCATACATTTACCATGTTGTTAAATTCAGGAGATGGCGTGTTAACCTTGAAATTATCAAGCTTAGCGTGCCAGTAAGCCTTAAGCTCAGCAACCTCTTTTTCAACTACCGAGTAGTCCTTGTAGCCTGCGAGGATCTCCTCAGCCTCTTCGTTATTATAATGGCCGAGAGCATATATAAATGTCTTAGTTTCGCCGGGAGCAAGAGTAAAGTCGCTTTGCAGCGCGCCGCAGGAGTTCTGGTTGTAATTAAGCTTGCCGCCGCATTTACCGGTTTCTACGGCCTGCGGATTTGCAAAGGTTCTGTATGGGCCCACAAAATCAGCAAGGCTTCCTGCGAAGTCACTTACTTTCGCATTTGCAAGGCCAAAGAAACGCTCGGCGTGGTTTGAACCCTTTGCATCGCGCTCGGAATTCTCATTTATGTGCTGAACTATCTTATTTCCCTCAAATGAGGTACGTGAGATAAACAGGGTGTACTGCAGGTTTACCTGATCCTGCTCGTAGTTGTTCTCATTTGTAAATTCCACAAAGCCAAATGTACTGAGCTTTCTTTCTGTTTTGCCCTCATTTGTAACTTTTGCGGCCCATACCTCGTAGGTCTTATCCTTTGGTACGTAGTAGGTTACTTCAGAGGCGATATCGCGGTACTGCGCCGAGATCACGGTGTAAGCCGTGCCGTGGCGGCAGACGTTTTTATAGGTAGAAAGGTCTTTTCCCACAGGCTGCCAGCTTGCGCTCCAGTAGTCGCCGTCCGCATTGTCACGGATGTAGATAAAGCGGCCGGGAAGGCTCTGCGTGTCGTTAAAGCGGTACCTTGTGATACGGCCGTTGGCGCCGCTCTTTACAAAGCTGTAGCCAAAGGCGTTGTTGCTTATTATAGCGCCGTAAGCCGGGCTTCCGAGGTAGTTACACCATGGGGCCGGGGTGTCAGGCCTTGTAATAACGTATTCCTTATTTTCAAGGTCAAAATGTCCAAATTGCATCTTAAGATCCTCCAATCGCATTATAAAAAATCGTTTTTATTGCTACTTGCTATCCTAAATTTTAGCATGAGAATGTATGGGTTTCAAGTGGATTTTACGCATATACAGCAGGTTTGTTAATGCTGAAAAATTAAGCAGAAAAAAGAGAAGACAAAACATATGTGCTGTGTTATAATTGAGGGTGCGAAATAGAAAATAAAAGAGGTAGCAAATGAAGATAATCCACACTGCAGATCTGCACCTTGACTCAAGGCTTTCTGCAAATCTGCCGGCTGATAAAAGAAAAATAAGAAAGGCTGAAGTGCTGCGTTCTTTCGCGCGGCTTTGCGAGTACGCTGCCGCAAATGAGGTAGAGGCGGTGCTTATAGCAGGCGACCTTTTTGATAATGCCGCTGTAAGCAGGGCGGCAAGAGACGCTGTGCTTGCGGCTGTTAAAGGTGCGCCGGGCGTGCA
>JAEEGF011386000.1_pt1 | contig 10748 bp, 13 predicted proteins | sample 9134171 | NCBI WGS metagenome assembly JAEEGF01 (sample SAMN16246542, study PRJNA631951) | gut metagenome | biome: gut microbiome; feature: rumen; material: AP-attached | host: Bos | place: Iran: Karaj | collected 2018-10 | reverse complement strand
TCATGGTTGCTTTCCTCGTCTGGATGGACAACGCAGAGAGAAGACTTCCCGTGCAGTATGCAAAAAGAGTTGTCGGCAGAAAGATGTACGGCGGTCAGAATACCCATATGCCTATCAAGGTTAATATGTGCGGCGTTCTTCCCATCATCTTTGCTTCCTCAATTCTTTCATTACCGCCCACAATCAATATGTTTGTTCATGTAAAGGAAGGCGGCTTCTGGGAAGGCTTCTTCAAGATTTTTGAGCAGACTCACTGGGCATATGCAATTATGTATTTTGCATTGATTATATTCTTTGCATACTTCTATTCAGCAATCCAGTACAATCCCATTGAAATGGCTAATAACATCCGTAAGAACAGCGGCGCTGTTCCGGGTATCCGTCCCGGCAAGCCCACTTCGGACTATATTACCAAGGTTTTGTCAAGACTTACGCTTGTCGGCGCATTGCTTCTCTCGGTAGTTGCTTTGTATCCCATTCTGTTCTCACAGATTACGGCAGCCTTCAAGCATCCCGTAAGCCTTTCACTCGGCGGTACATCAATAATCATTCTGGTCGGTGTTGCTCTTGAAACAGTTAAGCAGCTTGAAAGCCAGATGATGATGCGTCATTACAAGGGATTCCTTGACTGATAAAAGGAGATTGTTATGAACCTTATACTTTTAGGCGCTCCCGGAGCAGGAAAGGGCACACAGGCTGAAAAAATCTGTGAACATCTTTCAATTCCTGCAATTTCGACGGGCAACATACTCCGTGAAGCTATGGCTAACGGAACAGAGATGGGGCTTAAAGCAAAATCCTTTATTGATGCCGGCGCTCTCGTTCCAGACGAGGTCGTAATAGGTATCATAAACGACAGACTTAAAGAAGACGACTGTAAAAACGGTTTTATTCTTGACGGTTTTCCGAGAACAATTCCTCAGGCAGAGGCTCTTGATAAGATGCAGGTCAGAATTGACCGCGTAATCGATATCGAGGTTCCCGATGAGAAAATTGCTTCAAGACTTTCAGGCAGACGCGTATGCTTAAAGTGCGGAGCAACCTACCATATGGAATATAAGCAGCCCGTAACCGAAGGAATTTGTGATGTTTGCGGTGAAAAATTAGTTCAGCGCAAGGACGATATGCCCGAAACGGTGCTCGACAGATTGAAAACATATCACGAGCAGACAGAACCGTTAAAGGGTTACTATGAGAAGAAGGGAATTCTTCACATAGTTGAAGGACAGGAGAAGGTAGAAGATACTACAGCTCTTACCTTCAAAGCATTGGAGGATTAAGCATGATAGTGCTGAAAACCGCAAGAGAATTAGAGCTTATAAGAAAGGCTTGTATAATCTCGGCGGAAGCATTACAGGTGGCAGGCGAGGCAGTAAAGCCCGGTGTTACAACCTGGGAAATTGACAAAATTGCGTACGATTACATCAAAAAGCAAGGCGCAGAGCCGAACTTCCTTAATCTGTACGGGTTCCCTGCCACTGCATGCATTTCCATAAATGACGAGGTCATTCACGGCATTCCGAGCAAAAAGTGCGTGATTAAAGAGGGCGATATCGTCAGTATCGACCTCGGAGCTAAGGTCGATGGCTATAACGGCGACAATGCTGCCACATTTGCGGCAGGTGAAATTTCACCCAATGCGAAGCGGCTGTGCGATGTGACTGAGAAAAGCCTTTATTTAGGTATTGAACAGGCAATCGCGGGCAACAGAATCGGCGACATAGCGTGGGCTATCCAGAGCTTTTGCGAGGAAAACGGTTACGGCGTTATACGGGAATATACCGGTCACGGCGTCGGAGCCAAGCTGCATGAGGACCCCAGCGTACCGAATTTCGGCACTCCCGGCAGAGGAGTGCGCCTGTTACCGGGAATGGTTATTGCAATAGAGCCGATGATTACAGAAGGCTCAAGGGCAATAAAGCAGTTGTCTGACGGCTGGACCGTCAAGACAAAGGACGGTAAGCTCGCAGCGCATTTTGAGCATACAATAGCAATTACCCCAAGCGGTCCGCAGATATTGACTAAAATCAATTAGGTGGCTTATGTTAAAACGAGGTTCGGTTGTTATTTCTCTCAAAGGTAAGGATAAAGACTTACTTTTATGTGTTGCGTCGCTAAGCGAAAAAGGTGTATTGGTGTGCGACGGCAAAAAACGGCGTCTGGACAATCCTAAGCTGAAAAACCCGAAGCACCTCAAAGCACTTGACAAGGTATTATCCGAAGAGCAGATGCGAACGGATAAACAGTTAAGAAAAGCGTTAAACTTTAATCCGGAGGCTTAAACAATGTCAAAACAGGATATGATTGAAATTGAAGGTACAGTCGTTGAAGCATTACCTAACGCAGTGTTTCAGGTAGAGCTTGAAAACGGTCACCAAATCATGGCTCACATTTCCGGCAAGTTAAGGATGAATTTCATCCGCATACTTCCGGGCGACAAAGTGACGGTTGAAATTTCGCCATATGACCTCACTCGTGGGCGTATTACATGGCGTTCAAAGTAAGAAACAGTAATTTATTAGGAGGTATTCAAAAATGAAAGTCAGACCTTCTGTCAAAAAAATGTGTGATAAGTGCAAAATCATCAAGCGCAAGGGCAAGATCATGGTTATCTGTGAGAACCCGAAGCACAAGCAGCGTCAAGGCTGATTGAAGCTGATGACTGTATCGTTGTTAAAGATCTAAACAACGATATTAAGCTTATCTCGGACAAAGAAATGGGTTTAACCCAACATATTTAATGGAGGTGCAACTCTAAATGGCACGTATTTCAGGTGTTGATTTACCGAGAGACAAGAGAGTCGAGATCGGACTCACATATATCTACGGTATCGGCAGAAAAACTGCAAGCGACATTATTGCCGCAACAGGTGTAAATCCCGACACCCGTGTTAAGGATTTAACCGAAGAGGATGTAGCAAAGCTTCGTGAGTACATTGAGCACAATGTTAAGGTTGAAGGTGACCTTCGCCGTGACACAGCTTTCGACATTAAGAGATTGGTAGAAATCGGTTGCTACCGCGGTATCCGTCATCGCAAGGGTCTCCCCGTAAGAGGTCAGACCTCTAAGAACAATGCGCGTACACGCAAGGGCCCGAAGAAGACAATCGCTAACAAGAAGAAGTAAGAGGAGGGAATTGTAAATGGCTACCAAAGCAACAGCTAAAAAGGGTTCGCGCAAACGTCGTGAACGCAAGAATATTGAAAAAGGTGCAGCTCATATTCAATCCACCTTCAACAACACAATAGTTACCATCACCGACACTCAGGGCAACGCAGTTTCATGGGCATCGGCAGGTGAGATGGGCTTCAGAGGATCCAAGAAGTCTACTCCCTTCGCAGCTCAGACAGCAGCCGAGACAGCAGCTAAAATCGCTGTTGACCACGGTATGAAGACTATTGAGGTTTACGTCAAAGGCCCCGGCTCAGGACGTGAAGCAGCTATCCGTGCGCTTCAGGCAGCAGGCTTGGAAGTAACTATGATTAAAGACGTTACCCCCATTCCTCACAACGGATGCCGTCCGCCCAAGAGAAGACGCGTTTGATTTTATAAGGAGGAATTGTTAAATGGCCAGAAACACATCGCCAGTTGCAAAGCGCTGCAAGGCTCTCGGTCTTTCTCCGGCTACCCTCGGTTACGCTAAGAAGGAAACTAACCGTAACCCCAAGGGCACTATGAGAAGAAAGCAGTCTGAATACGCTACTCAGCTCAACGAAAAGCAAAAGGTTAAGTTTATATACGGTATGCTTGAAAAGCAGTTCCGTTCATATTATGAAAAGGCAGCCAAGATGCCCGGCAAGACCGGTGAAAATCTTCTCGCTCTCTGCGAGCGCCGCCTTGACAACGTTGTATTCCACCTCGGTTTCGCTACTACCCGCCGTCAGGCCCGTCAGTTAGTAACTCACGGTCACTTCACGGTTGACGGTAAGAAGGTTGATATCCCTTCATACCAGGTTAAGCCCGGCCAGGTTATCGCAGTCAAGGAGAAGAGCCGTTCTTCAAGCATATTCCAGCGCCTTACCGGTGAGGACGCAGCGTTCGTAACCGTACCCGCTTGGATGGAAAAGGATGAAAACGAGCTCAAGGGCAAGATCGTAAGAATGCCCACACGCGAGGACATCGACTATCCCGTCGAGGAGCACCTCATCGTCGAGCTTTATTCGAAATAATAACCTTTCGCTATTTTCAAAATTTAAATATTTCATTTGTTCACCTTTGGTGAGCAGAGTTTAGGAGGCTTTTTATGATAGGAATTGATAAGCCCAGCATTGAAGCTCTCGATTTAACCGATGACGGCGTATACGGTAAGTTCGTCATGGAACCGCTCGAGAGAGGTTACGGCACAACTATCGGCAACTCGCTTCGCCGCGTTCTGCTTTCCTCTCTGCCCGGATATGCGATTACATCCGTTAAGATTGACGGTGTTCTTCACGAGTTTTCCGCTATTGACGGAGTAAAGGAAGACGTTACCGAAATCGTTCTTAACCTTAAGGGCGTAATCCTTAAGATTCACGGCGACGGTCCCAAGACCATCTATATCGACGCTAACGGTAAATGCGAAGTTACAGCAGCAGATATTAAGGCTGATTCAGACGTTGAAATCCTTAACCCCGAGCACCATATCGCGACTCTGTCCGACGGCGCTTCGCTTAAGATGGAAATGACTGCCGACAAGGGCAGAGGCTATGTTTCCGCTGAGAGAAACAAGCAGATGATGCAGCCGATTATCGGCGTTATTGCTATCGACTCAATTTACACACCCGTGTTAAAGGTCAACTATACAGTTGAGAATACCCGTGTAGGTCAGATTACCGACTTTGACAAGCTTTCGCTTGAGTGCTGGACCGACGGTACGATTTCCGCCAAGGAAGCCGTATCACTCGGCGCCAAGATTCTCAACGAGCACCTTAATCTCTTCATCGAGCTTTCCGAAGAGGCAGGCAACACAGAGGTTATGGTTGTTAAGTCTGACGACGGCAAGGGCAAGACTCTCGAGATGACTATTGAAGAACTCGACCTTTCGGTACGTTCGTTCAACTGCCTGAAGAGAGCCGGCATCAACACGGTTGAAGATCTTATCAGCAAGACAGAAGAAGATATGATGAAGGTGAGAAACCTTGGCAGAAAGTCCCTCGACGAGGTTGTTGCCAAGCTCGATTCACTCGGCTTCAATCTTCGCAAGGAAGACGAATAAAAGGAGGTATTTGAAATGCCCGGTACAAGAAAACTCGGCAGACCTACCGATCACCGCAGAGCTATGCTCAGAGGCTTGGTAACATACTTGCTTGAAAACGGCAAGGTTGAAACTACTGTTACAAGGGCTAAAGAGGTTCGCGCAATGGCTGAGAAAATGATCACCATTGCTAAAGATAATACTTTGCACGCAAGAAGACAGGTACTTGCTTACGTTACCATCGAGGACGTAGTCAAGAAGCTGTTCGACGAAATTGCTCCCAAGTATCAGGATGTTAACGGCGGTTACACCCGCATTATAAAGACAGGCACACGCCGCGGCGACGCAGCAGAGATGGCTATCATCGAGCTCGTTGAGCCCAAGGCGGAGGAAAAGAAGCCTGCCAAGAAGACTCCCGCTAAGGCGGCAGCCAAGAAGACAACCTCGACCAAGAAGGCTGCTCCCAAGGCAGAGGAAAAGGTTGAGGAAGTTAAGGAAGAGGCCGAGGCAGCCGTTGAGGCAGTCGAGGAAGCTCCCGCAGCAGTCGAAGAGGCAGCAGAGGCTGTTGAAGAGACCGCTGAAGCAGCAGTTGAGGAAGCAGCAGAAGTTGTTGAAGAAGCAGCTGAAGCAGCAACCGAGGAGACCGCTGAATAATTCAATCATTAAAAACCCCCGTTCTTTTGAACGGGGACTTTTTTAGGCGAAGGACGGTTTCTGTTAATTTAAGCCGCCCTTCCTTGACAATAAATACGGCGGATATTATAATCAAATTATGACAATTTGTTTTGGCGGAGGACGGCAAAAAAATGAAAAAAACAATCGCAAAGCTTTTATGTACATTACTGGTTTTAGCCCTTTTGATTCCAATTGCGGCTTTGCCTGTTTCTGCCTCGGATGACGGGCTCTTTTTCGTATATTGCGGTGAAAAGAGTTTGTTGCGCTTCCCTGTTGACGACGCATATTTTCCCGAGAAAGACGGCAGTCATTATACTGTAAACCGATTCTATTCCAATCCGAATTCGGACGTTACGTTCTTTTCTCAGCTTTCGAGCGCTCAGAAGAGAATCTATAACGCTCTGCTGAATTCGAGGATGGGACTTGACGCGCCCGAATTCGAGCAGGACGGCACCGTATTGGGCAGACGTATAGATATTCCGTTTTCCGACTTTAAGCTGGCATCCACCAGCTATGAGACCTTGATGAGCATCATCGACAGGAACGTTGTTTTTGCAATTTCCTCACTTATGGAGGACTACCCCGAATTCTTCTGGGTAGGCGGCTATGGCTACGGTATGGCGCTGGGATACAGAAACGGTCAGTACTACCTTGATACGCTGGTACTGATATTAATGGCTAATCCCTATGCGTATGAAAACTGGGACAGCATTGAAGACGACTATAATTACCTTAACACTAAAATCGATGAGTTTGAAATTGAGGGTAATACGCGTTACGAAAAGCTTCTCTCGATTCACGACAGTATATGTGAGCAGGCTGATTATGACTTCACGTTTGTTCTTCCTCACGCTTATGATCCGTTAGGCATATTTGTCGATCCGAACGATTTTGTTTGCGAAGGATATTCGGAAATATTCAAGCTTCTTTGCGACCGTGAGGGGATTCCCTGTGTTTGCGTTGTCGGAGAAGGCGGCTATGGGGACAACACGGGCGCACACAAATGGAACTATGTCCAGATGGAGGACGGTCAATGGTACGGTGTTGACGTAACCTGGGACGATCAGGATGAAATATTACACGATTATTTCCTTGTCGGCAGCGAATCAAGAAGCGAAGCCTATTTCGGACATCATATGTTTTCCGAGGAGCATGTAGCTTCGGGCGCTCTGTTTATGGGGGTCAGATACCGATTAAGTTACCCGACACTGAGCAAAACGGGTTACTACTGTCAGGACGGAAGACCCGTGAGTTCGGACGGACTCTGGCGTTATCAGATGCTTGACGACGGCACAGTTTCAATATGCTCCGGTGTTTGCGACACGAAGGCATATCTTGGCAGCGCACAGGATGTTACCGTTCCGACGGAAATAGACGGATATACCGTCAGCGAGCTTGGAACCTCGGCTTTTGCTCACTGTGAAAATGTGCGAAGCGTAACTGTTCCGGATTCGATTAAGTCAATCGGCAGATTTTCTTTTGAGGGCAGCAGTGTCGAGCGGGTTGTTCTTCCGCAGGGTATAAAAAGCATACCGTTCGGCGCATTTTCGGACTGTTCTCTTAAGGAAATAACTGTACCCGACAGTGTTGAAACGATTGAAAGGCAAGCATTTGAGAAATGCGATTTGCTGAAAACGGTTATTCTCCCGGATGCCGTTACCGATATTCCTGATTTCGCCTTTTCGGGATGCAGCTCACTGACGAGTATTCGTTTGGGAGAGTCAACGTCCTCAATCGGACAGTCCGCTTTTGAGGGTTGTAAAAAGCTTCAATCTGTTGACATTAGCGGTGTATCTTCAATCGGACCGAACGCTTTTGCCGGATGCGCGGCACTTGAGAGCATCGCCTTATCAGCCGCTTTAACAACAATTGAAACGAAGGCATTCTGCGAGTGCAGCAGCCTGCGCGACGTAACATTGCCTGACTCGCTTGAATCAATCGGCGATGCTGCGTTTTACAAATGCGTTGCACTCGAGAAAATTTATATTCCGGCGGGTGTTGCCGAAATTCCGAAATCCGCTTTTCTGAAGTCGGGACTCAAAGAGATATACGGCTATCACGGCACGGGCGCCGAAACGTATTCGAGTGCATACGGTATTAGTTTTATACCGCTTGACGATTACGACTGTGAGGCGGGCATACACTGTTACAAATCTCACCGCAGCCCCGACGAAACCGTCTATGAATGCCTGCTCTGTTCAGACAGCTATACCGAGCCTTTGCCTGAACTCAGTGTTGACGGCAGTGTAACGGTAAACGCCGATATCGACTGCAAAGACGAGAATCAGATTTACTATATTTGCTTTGAGCCCGACAATGACGGCTTGTATGAGTTTTCATTTGATGGAACGGATGTTAGTTTTGAGGTCGTAAACGGCAAAGAGACCGTCAGCCCGTCGCAGGATAACCGATACAGACTTGAAAAGGGCGCTGACTGCCTTATTATCGTCAGCCTTAACGATGCTGACGGCGGCAGCTTTACCGTGACGGCTAAGTATAAGGAAGAACCGAAGGAGTATTCCTTCCCCGACGTTCAGAAAGATGCATGGTACTATGAAGCTGTTCAGTACAACGCTTCCCACGGCTATATTACAGGTTTCAAAGACGGAACCTTCGGACCCGATAAACAGCTTACGCGTCAGGACTTCGTTGTAATTCTTGCAAGGATTGCGGGCGCTGACCTTTCGTCTTATGAGAACGCTCAGAGTAAAATGCCCGACGTAATCAAGGGCTCATACTACGCGGCAGCTGTTAACTGGGCAGTAGCAAACAATATTATAAAGGGCTACAACAACGGAAAATTCGGTGTAGGCGACCCTATAACGAGAGAGCAGGTTTGCGTAATACTTTACAGATATATGAATTCACCCGCAGTAACGGGCGCTGACGCAACTCTCGCACCCTTCGCGGACGCTGGCAAGATAAGCTCCTTCGCAAAGGACGCAGTTGTATGGGCAATTCAGAACGGCGTTATCTCCGGCAAGAAGGCCGATACGCTTGCACCCACAGTTACGGCTTCGCGTGCGGAAATCGCAACTATAGTTATGCGTATGGATAAAGCAGGTATGTTTGAATAATCTATATTATAATAATAAAAGCGTGGAGTCCTCCACGCTTTTTGTTTGCGAAATTGCGGTTGTAAATGTCAAAGTATTATTGTATAATATGTATATCTTAATTAAACGGGGTTTATTATGGACAGTTATTCAAAGTTTCTGATACTGATGAACGTCTACTACTCAATACTGATTTTTATTTTCGGCATCTGCATAGGCAGTTTTCTTAACGTGCTCGTTTACCGTATTCCGCTCGGTCTTGACTTCAAGGCGGGCTCGTCCTTCTGCCCGAAATGCAAGCACGAATTAAAATGGTACGACCTGTTTCCGCTTTTTTCGTGGTTATTCCTTCGCGGCAAGTGCCGCTACTGCAGGGCGCCGATTTCCCCGATATATCCGATAGGCGAATCGGTCACGGGACTGATGTTCGTAGCGTCCTTTGTCTTCGGCACGAACTGTAAATTCTGTCTGTCGCTTTTAGGTTATTTTATGATTTGCGCGGCGCTGTTTGTGCTTTTCTGCATTGACTGGAAATATATGATGATTCCCGACTCAATGTGGGTGACGATTCTTGTCGGCGGTGTAGTGCTGTATATCGACACTCTGATTCATAACGGCTGGGACAAGAGCGAGCTTATTTCGCGTATTATCGGCGCACTTGCCGTAAGCGTACTGTTCTTCCTCGTTGACTATCTCAAGCCCGATTCGATAGGCGGCGGCGATATTAAGCTTATGTTCGCGGCGGGCTTTGCATTAGGCTGGGTTAAGACAATGTTCTCGCTGCTAATTGCTGGACTTGTGGGAACCGTTTTTCTGCTCGTCACGAATTCTCTTAAGAAGGAAAATATGAAAAAGCAGGTGCCCTTCGGTCCGCATCTTGCAGTCGGCATCTTTGTCGCAATGCTTTTCGGAGACCTGCTTATAAAGTGGTATATGGCAAAATTCGGAATCAAGATATAAACAATAAGCGGAGAGTATTCTCCGCTTGATTTTTAGAGTATGAGTAAAAAAGAAAACAATTTGATATGTCCCTACCGCAAGCGCTGCGGCGGATGTCAGCTGCTCAATATGAGCTACGCCGAACAGCTCTCGCATAAGCAGAAGACGGAAATCAGGCTTCTGGGCAGCTTCTGCCATGTGGACGAGATTATCGGTATGGAAACGCCGTATCACTACCGCAACAAGGCGCAGTATGCCTTTTCGTACTACGGCGGCAAGATACTCTGCGGCGTGTATCAGTCGTCAACTCATCGGGTTGTCGATATCGACTCATGCCTTATCACGACCGAAAAGGCGGACGAAATCGCACAGACCGTCAAGAAGCTGACGAAGAGCTTCAAGCTTAAAACCTACGACGAGAAAACGGGTCAGGGCTTTATGCGCCACGTACTCGTCAAGACGGGCTTCAGGTCGGGCGAGATTATGGTTGTGCTTGTCACGGGCACACAGGAATTCCCGAAAAAGCGCTCGTTCGTCAACGCACTTCTGAAGGCGCATCCCGAAATCACAACCGTAGTGCAGAACGTCAACAACCGCTTTACGAGTATGGTGCTCGGCGACAAAAGCACGGTGCTTTACGGCGACGGAAAGATAACCGAGGAGCTTTGCGGCCTTCGCTTCCGCATTTCACCGAAGGCGTTTTATCAGATTAACCCGATACAGACGGAAATTCTGTACTCGAAGGCGCTTGAATTTGCCGCCTTTAAGGGCGACGAAACAATAATCGACGCCTATTGCGGCACGGGTACGATAGGACTTATCGCCTCAAAGAGCGTTAAAAAGGTTATCGGCGTTGAAATAAACCCCGACGCCGTGAGGGATGCAAAGGAAAACGCAAAAATTA
>JAEEGF011741938.1_pt1 | contig 10749 bp, 14 predicted proteins | sample 9134171 | NCBI WGS metagenome assembly JAEEGF01 (sample SAMN16246542, study PRJNA631951) | gut metagenome | biome: gut microbiome; feature: rumen; material: AP-attached | host: Bos | place: Iran: Karaj | collected 2018-10 | reverse complement strand
ACCTGCTCATTAAACTGGCGCGTTTCTTGTTGTCAAATGGATCCTTTCCATTACAACAGCGCTTTACATAATAGTTGTATGCATCAAAATCTTCATAGACATTCAGGTAGAGGTTATCAAAGATGTCCTGCTGAAGGCCATCCGCCCACCTTTCAGGCAGATGCTTTATCAGAGCCTGGCGCCATCTGACTACCTCTGCACGAAGCTCATTTATCTCATCGACCATTGCGTCTGTGAGCTTCAGAAAATCGCTTATATCAGAGCATACAGAACAGTAATCGGGATATTCTCCGGGCTCATGTTCTTCGCTCTCTGGTATTGCAGCATTGCTGCTCAAAAAGCTTACGTCATCAAACGGAAGCTCTGGTACATTGAAAACTGCATCATTGTTATCCATTTGCAACCTCTTGATCATTGCAGACTGACACGCCCACGTTAATACTTGATTCCCTCAGACGGTTGTTTCCACCGGGAAAGAGTAGCGTAAAGGGGTCTGACCCCATATGCTCATCAAGACTCAAAAAGAGCCTACTCCTTCAAAGAGGAATAGACTCTTTAAGCCTTTATCCAGTTTTACCTGTTCTTGTCCTTAGGCGGACATGGATCATTGCCATAGCTGTTGCAGGTACGAAATTTTCCATCACGACCCTGGACGCGCATTTCAGACTTATTATTAATTGCTATGTCCCTGGCTATCCTAATGGCTTCTGCCTGAGTAGATGTCACCCTCGTGGCCTTACCATTACCTGAGCCTCTGACAGCCCAATCGTTACCATGCCTTACTACAAATTGATCTTTATTCATATTCTTACACCTCCACAGTGAATAAGAGATGCAAGAATGAACCATCCAACATTCTTGCTTTGGTTTACAAGTTACTTTACAGGTATCTTAAATACCCTTGCATTTTTAGGATAAATCCTGATGCCATTCTTGGTTATATATCTTCTGAAGATATACGCCTGTGGCTCTTTTTCCAACTTTGCTAAACTAAGTTTGATTTCTTAAAAGTGTAGCGGATGGTTAAACTCCTCCGTGAGCTTTACCAGAAGCATAAGGTTGCAGCCTTATGCTTCTTTTATTATGAAAAACAGTTTCCTGTTCATCATCACTAAAGTACCATATATCACGGGATTAATCAATATCATGATTATTTTGTGCCGTTATCCACAATATGTTGTGGTTTTTCAACAAAATCCACCAAGTACTGCAGATTCAACGGAGAGTTTTCAACAATCTTCTGAAAGTCCAGACTCTCGATCATATTCTCAGCTTTGTCACCCTCATGATATGCCCTTCCACAAGATCTAAATAAAGCTTTCATCTTGGCTTTTCCCTTGCGGCCCTGAAGCTTGTCGGGTATTGCAACATCTAAATACCTGCAGATACCGGCAATATCATAAAGCAATATATCTTCTATATCGGCACTGGCTGCAAGATCAATAATTTCCTCGGCCTTGGCCCTCTTCAGATCACTTCGAAGGATCTTCCAATCATCCTCATAGAATTTTGAAATATCATTCATCGAGTTGTCAGTATCGTAACAAAGAAAGACCTTCCATGGTATCTTGTATTCCTTTGAACATTTACTGAAAAACCACTTGGCAGAATGTGAAACCTGAGTTACTGTTCCTACAACATTAAACTTGATCAGAATCTTCTCTGAACCATTGTCCCACACAAAATATATATCTCCATTTTCAAGGTCTTCCCCTTTTTCAAAGGTACACTGTTTCTGCTCGGCAATCCATTTCAAGAACGACCTGTAGAAAACTTTTTCTGTTGCTCCTTCCATTATAAAGGCCATGCCTCTAGAATAACCCCCGCACAAACTCAATTCACCTCCAGATAACTCTTAAGTATCTCATATGAGTCTGAATCACCAGATAACAGCTCGAAGAGGTATTCTCCTACAGAAAGTCCTAGATCCCGGGCATTAGCAACTATTTTTTTTACTTTATTCTTTTGTACCCTTCTAAACTCAGCCACACCATCTTCATTAGGCACACCTATATAAATCTTCTCCGGCTTAATATACTGAACAAGATAAGGAGAATGGCTGGAAACAATCAGAGGGGCATCCCCCAGCACATCATTTATTACCTCAAGAAGGTTTTTCATCATCCCTGGATGTATGCTGGTTTCTATCTCCTCAATTCCTATCATGCCTGCGTTAACAAGGTTAGCAACAAAAGCATTGGTCAAAAGCCAGACTGCACGCTTTGTACCAGTAGACATATTTGCCATACTGACAGGTTGATTCATATAAGTGCACTTAACAAAAAGTCTGTATATATGTTCACGAATCTTAAATGGTATTTCTTCCTGTATTTTATCAGCAGACTGGGAAGTATGCTCAACCTTGACCATAATCTGCTGTTCTGTATTCTGATCTGATAATGTATACTCATTCAGACTGATTGACGAAAACTCAGGAAACAACGTATACACTGATTCTTCAAACAGCTTATACAGCTCGGGATTCTTCTTTTTCAGTATATATAGTGCCTTGGGCACATCAGAGTCATCAAACCTTATCACCTCATCCTCATCCTCAATATATTCCAAAGGTGATGGTTGATACCTGTCTCTAAGGTCCAGTGAAGAACATATTCTGAAAGAAATGTCATGAATATCCTTTATCACTTCTGAGATATCTATATCTTCTATGAGGGTAAGGACGTCAACAGCCAGCTGTAACTCATCCAGATCAATCTTTCTAAAAGCGATTGTATCCTTCCCTTTACGATATTTTCCTTCATCCCTCTTGAGATAAGAAACATATCTTACGCTTGTATTCTCTCTGGCCTCAATCCACTCATTTGTTATAACTTCACCAGTTTCATCATCGCGATGCCACTTGAAAGAATATCCATATTTTACATATTGATATTCTCCAAGCCTTTCATCCTGAAACTCAATTTCAAATGAGTATTCATCATCCTGCATGGCTGTGCAAAGGGGAATTCCCTTTATCCAGGACATCATATTCTTACGACCTTTTCTTGACTCATGAATAAAATCAAACCCAAAGGCGATAGCTTCTATGAGGTTAGACTTCCCATAATTATTTGCGGATATTAAAGCACAGATGCCATCCAGCTCTAACCTTGTCTTTTTAACATTTTTGAATCCGGAAACTGTTATACTGTTAATCTTCACCACATTGCCTCCTACCTTGATTCAAGAGTATCATTAATCCAAAACAAATTCAACCTTTTGCTTTGATTCATTTTATAATTTTATATCATATTTAGTCATTTTTTGTAATGTAAGTTACTTTTTGATTTAATTTGATAAGCACATTCATTAAAATATTTTTACAGCTATTATAGTCAAGATTAATATCATTTCAAATAATTATGAAAGAACTTTAAATTATATAACTTTATTGTTAAATATCTATCAATGTATATTTCATTTTCAAAACCCCCTAAATAATCACCCATTTTTAAAATGAATTATACTTTTTGAACTCCAAAAGTTTAATTCATTTTAAAAATTGCAAAAAACATAAAAATTAAACAGCAAGCAATCTTTATATTTTGGTAGCACCATATGTGCAAAATAATATAGCAGCTACGGATCAAATCATTCCGCAGCTGCCTATTTTTTTATAATCAGTATCCAGTTCATTGTCAAGATCATATAGCTCCAATTCACTTTCTGGAACCGGAATCATGTGGCTAATTCTTAGTGTTCCCTTGAGCTGCTTAATTCCATTGCTTTTCTCTATTATACGTATAATTGGTACTATACTTTTCTTTATCACAAGGCTATTTCCCGCCTTCTGATAATCAGAATCTTTAGGAGAAGACATCGGAATAAAATATTTCATATTGTTTATTTCCAAAACTGTTCCTATGTATTTTCTTGTATGCGTTCTATTATCCTGCTTGTTCGAATATACATTTGGTTCAGCCACTCTCAAATAATTTATGTATTCGTCAGTTATGCTGTATATTTTATATTCATCCATCAAATAAACTCCAAAAACAATTTAAGAGGACTGTAACCACAGCCCTCTTAGAGTTTAAGCTTTCCCACTTATATGGCAGGGAATCTCCCGAGTTTAAACTTCTCCACTTATATGGCAGGAGCTCTCCCGAGTAATTATATTCTAGCATCAGAACTCTAAAAGTCAATTATACAGATATTTATTTTTCTTAAAAAATTTCTTATTTATATATCCATTAGGCTTTGTAATAAACATCTTGCTTTTTATGCATATGCCTCATGAACCACCACAATTTCCCTCTCATATCTCTTCCCATTTTCTACAGTTGTTTCTGTTCCACTTTTCCTACCTGCATCGACAACATAAATTCTGTCCGAAAGTGCTGCAATCAGGCGATTTCGTTTAGGAAAATAGTATTCCTTGGGCTTTGTTCCCGGTGGATATTCCGATAGTATACATCCGTGAGATGCAATCTCTTCATACAGTTTTTCATGCTCACTTGGGTAACATATATCAACGCCGTTACCTAGTACCGCAATAGTATAATCTCCTGATTTTATTGCAGCAGTATGTGCATACGAGTCGATTCCTTTTGCCATGCCGCTTATAATTGCAGCATCATTGCGCGCAGCCTCAATTGCTATATCTATAGCTATCTTCTTCCCTTCCGCGGAGCATCTCCTTGCACCGACAATTCCATCAGACTGAGCAAACTCATTGATTTTCAACTCTCCTTTGTAATACAGAAGAATAGGCATATCCGGTATGTTTCTGAATCTATCGGGAAAAGAAACATCTTCGCGGGTAGCGATACTAATACCTTTTATCACGCATTCCTCCAATATTCCTTCGGACAATCTTCTGATCCCTTCATCGTTTCTTTGGTATAAGAATAGGCTGATTCTCTTCTCCCCTACCTTTTTAGCCACATCAGTATCATAGAAAGCGTCATGTTCCATTTCAAAACATTTATCTATGCCACCACAGGCGTCCAACAGTGCATTCTGCGTTACCGGCCCAAGCCCCTTCATCTGCGTGAGCATTATATATCTGATTATCTTCTCTTCTCCAAAACCTTTCATTTCTTATGCTTATGCTATCGCATACATTTGGCTGCTGGACACGTCCAGGTCTCGACAGCCAAGTACCCTTGTGATATCTTCCCTCCTGATATTTTCTGCACCATCAAGATCCGCGCTTGTTCTGGCAAGACGCAGAAGCTTATGGATTACTCTTGCACTGGTAATGGGGTCTGACCCCATTACTGGCAAACAATAACGAAATGCTATAATCGAACACTGGCATAACACTTGTCTAAATGGCATTGCACGGTTACCGGATCTTAGCATTTACCGCTACTAGAGGATTTATAAAGGGACATATTATAATTGCTCCATCTCATTTCTCACGTTTGCAATGTTATACATAGCACTTTCGGCAGCTTCCTTTGTGTCAAAAGTGTCATCTAAATAATAAGTTCTAGTAACCTTCACTTTAAACTTATCACCAATCTCCTCTACTGACATATCTATATTTAAATCCAAAATATCTTTAATTCTGACGTTGCCATCCTTGTCTCTTAATCCTATCAACATGCTATTTATCCTCGTGCTTTGTTGTTATTCGCTCTATCTGCAACATTAATTCTTCTAAACTTAGTGATTCTTGTTGACCTTCCAGTTGCTCCTGATTTTGTTGGAAACAATACTATGTTTTGAGATTCTAGAAGCTGCATATATGCTTCATCTGAATATGAAATAGTATAATTGTCATCCGGCAGCTCATTATTTGGAATATTCCCCTCATGGAACACAGTATATTTCATTTCGCCGGATTCTTTCTCTGCAAGGATAACATCTTTTTTTCTCTTGAACAGATCATTTATGTGGACACTATTTGTGATGAGATCTACTAATTCTAAATTTGTAACTTCAGTGACCAGCCAGGATGTTTCTGAAATAGCATCCGTACAATGACAAATATATCTTTTACATTTCGAATTTAAACATACAAATGTTATGTCTATGCCATCATATCTGAATAACACTTTTTCTATGCTCATCGGCCCATATTCATAAAAATTATTGCTCCATATTTTGGGTACCATCATACACCTCAAACGCTCTAGCAGCTTCTTGCATTTCTTCTTTAAAAATCCACCAGTCTATATGATTTGGATCTGTGTAATCATCATCGTAGTCCATAGTATGTACTGACAATCCGTGGCCTGTCTGACCAATGCGAATAACTGGTCTGGGATACTTTTCTCGAATCTTTCCCTTTAACGATTTTATAAATCTGTCACACGGATCAGGGACGTCATATACACTGGTTGAATATGTACCAGGCCTAGTTTCATCGAATCGTCCAGGAAACTCTTTAAAGCTCGACCAAAGGAACTCCTCTGATAAATCACCCTTCTTGTCAACTCTATAAACTGGCTTAATCTCATTTGAAGAAGCTATCTCAACTATTCTTTTCTTTATTTCAAAAGGAATATTCTCAGCAAGCTTTTCCAATATCAATTGCTTTGAATGATTCCCATTCTCCATCCTTTGTTTAGATGTTCCCATCAGTCGTTTTATTTCCCTTCTATGTGTAAATTATAACATTGGTAAAAATTCCTCTCAACATTGCCAATGCAGTCTAGCTTTATGCTAATCTGCTGACGAACTGTCAGCGTTTATATATTCTGTAATGTCTGTTACCAAGGCAACCACATATCGTCTTCCTTCATATCCTTCTGTATCAGCATCTCCTGCTCTGCATGAGATATCTTTCCTTCAACAAACATGCGGTACTGCTCTTTGGGATTATTTCTAAATCCGGATAGGACACGTGTTGTATCTACTAATTCATCAATATACTTATCAATTTTCCTTTGCGCTTCATTATCCACTTGGTTTACAAAAAGCTTATAGCTGCTGTAGTCGTATGCAAGCGGCTCTCTGACCATTGATGCCTTGACAGGATTCAGATGGATATATCTGCTCACTTCCAGAAAATATCTCTCATCTTCTACAAGACATGCCGTATAACGTCCCTCGAATAAATGTCCAGTATAGCCATGTCTGTAGTTGAATTCCTCTGCATACACGCTTAATATCTTCTGCATTATCTTCCACAATTCAGTATCCACTGTCTCTAATGACATATGAAAATGATTACTCATAAGACACAATGAATGTATCTTGAAGGGATATAATTCCTTAGCTTTGCTGACTAACTCAAGGAAATACAGATAATCTGCGTGATCTTGAAATATTGCAGTTCGCCTGTTCCCACGGCTCATTACATGATATGTAGCACCCGGATACCATACTCTTCTTTTTCTTGCCATATTATCTATTTTATGCACAAATCCATTTATACGAATCTTGCGTCAAAATTTTTACTCCTCCTTCTTAATGCTCATGATTGCCTCCATATATCCCATCAGTCTTTCTCGCTGCTTTTCATCCATGGAGTGGTAGTTCTTTATTATTTCTCCCATTTCTGTATCCTTGTCTATGACATACCAATCCAAGGCATTTCCCCTTTCTCCGGTTTTCTCAATACCGGAAAGTAACCATTCGGGTGTAACTTTAAGCTCGTTACAGATCACCATTATCTTTTCAGATGTTGGATTGGTTCCCTTGCTCTTCCATTCACTTATTGTGCTCTGTGATATTCCGGTATTTTCTGAAAAAGTACGTTGTGTCATTCCTAACTGCTTTAGTCTGTCAAAAATCCTGTCACTTATTGTCATAACCTTGCCTCACCATGTGGCATCTGTGTTTCCTGTCTCTGTATCATGTACATTATATAATATCCATCGATGCAACACATGTCAATATGTATTTGTTCATAAATACGAATCGAGGCTCATAAATTTAATTGTTACATTTCCCGTAAAGGGGTCTGACCCCAATGTTTAAGTTAGTGCATATGGGGTCAGACCCCAATGTGGTCGAAATATTTTCAGTTGTACACAGCATTACATTCCAGTTAGAAATCAACGTATATTATGCGAAATATATGTCAACAGAACCTCTCTATGAGCTTCACATTCCACATAATTCCTTAACATATTCAGGCCAAAGGGTCTGCTATACATCTTTATCCCCAAATCCTTAATTCCAATTTTTTTTAAAGCCTTAAATATAACGTTATCTCCATGTACAGCCATCAAATACTTATTTGCATTATCATTAACAAAGCTAATGTATTTTTCCTTCACAAAAACATCACTTTTTATTTCTTCAGACCTTTTGTAAAACCCCTCCAACACATCATTATTATCTATTGTTATTCTATTTTTTTCCTTAATAAAAGGAATGTAATCTATTGTACTACCGTTTTTATTTATGTCACATTTTATAAGCAATCCTGAATTCCAATATTCATCATTTCCACCATCAAAAATAAAATTACCTTGGCCATAAATAAGTATACTACCCATATATTCTTCCTTGGACCCAACACAGTGTGTATGTTGCGCTACCACTAAGTCTGCACCTGATTCAGCCATCTTTCGAAATGCGCTTCGAAGACCAGGTGACGGATATCTATAATACTCCTTCCCCCCATGATACAGGACAATTACGTAATCTGCTTGCTTCTTACATTCCTTAATTTCATCAAAAGTAGTTAATGGATCATATGGATTGGCACCAGGTATGGATTCTGTTGCAACTGAAAACTCATGCTCAGTACATACGTATATACCAACTTTAACATTTGAGTCATCAATTATGTGCATTTTTTTAACTGAATCTATACTTGAGCCCACTCCCACAAATGAGATACCATTTTTTGATAGAATCTCTGTTGTCTTTTCATATCCACTTTTACCGAAATCCATAATATGGTTATTAGCAAGGGTTAATAATGAAGGATTTAGCTGTATTATCCCGCGTATACTACTTGTAGGCATTTTGATATTAGGCCCACATTTCTTTATTGCCACACCATCATCTACAAGTGGTCCTTCTAAATTGAATATTCTTTTATCAGCTTTTGATATCTCCATAAAGATATCTTTATCGATCAATTCTTCTATCTTCCCATTGCAAAAAATCTCTCTGTTACTGTCTGTCACGCATATGTCAGCACCAATTATTATTCTCATATCCTTTTTTCTGGCAGCTTGAGCCATTCTCCTAATTTATAATCCCATTCGACTGGTTGAAATGCTTCAAATCCATCTCCTGGATACAGTGTCAGTTCACCAAAAAACGGTTTTCCCCCTACTTCATAAAAATCAACCCTCACAAATGGTATATCTTTTGCCAAAGTTTCAGCCAACTTAATCATTAAATCAAACGAATTCGGTTTTGAAATAGGTACTTTACTGCAAGGATGACTTCTTTCAAACGGCATGACTTTCCAATCATTGTCAAAAAAGGTAACTTTTAATCCCTCGTCTGAGAAACGTTCAGAGCATACAAATGAGCACTTTACTTTTCCGTTAAAACACATCAGCTTGTAATCACGCAAACTATTACATAACAAATCATCAACGGCCGGGCGAATATATATGATTATATTACCGTTACTTATTACCCCCCCCTTGGGAAGTTTAAGCCATTCTCCAAGCTTGTAGTCAAATGTTATATTCGAAAACTTTTCAAAACCCGAACCAGGATATAATGTCAATTCTCCAAATAAAACTTTATCATCAATACAATAAAAATCTGTACGTACAAACGAAATTCCATCAGAAAGAATCCGGGCCATATTCTTCATAGTATTCAATGCTGCCGGTTTATCAATTACTTGTTCTGGCTCATTATCATATGTCAGTTTTTCATTTATAAACTCCCAATCCTCAGAATATAGTTTTCGCTTATGATTCGTAAACCTTACGTAGTCATACTGTATTAGTTTTGTCTCTCCATCAAAATTAAATAGCTTATAATCCCTTAATTCTGTCCCAGAATCATCAACTAAATACTCTTCTGCAATTATTCTTGGCTGAACATTTTTGTAAGGCCATTCACGTCCCACATAATAAAAGTTCTTTTTCAAACTATTTTCGAGTTTCTCTTTTGCCTTTTGTTTATCGAGTTTTTCCTTTTCCTTTACAATAACTATGCCTCCAGAATCATGTGTGCATTTTAATACAAACTGTTCAGGAAGTTTATCAAAATCTATATCGTCAAATTTATCCCACACGCCTAAAGTTGGAATAACAAATTCTTCTCCTATCATATCTCCAACATATTTTTTCACTTCATATTTATCAACTAGTGTTGTATAAAATGGATTTCTATCATACAGTTTAAGCCATTGTAACTTGGCATTAAAGGTCTTAGGATCATTTAAATCAAGCTTTTCATGAAATAACCTATAATAGTAGTTTTTCAAAAATAATTTATCAGGTAAATATCTATGATATGCTTCTTTAAGGATTGCCTTTATCATATTGTTTCTCTCTCCAAAATATTGTTTATCGTATCATTGATAATTTAGAACTATTCCTTCTTAATAATTAACTAGCTTTTGAAAATGCAAGTAGTTTCTTGATTCGCTTCTTGATTCGATCATTTATCGCTTCTACGGAAAGAATGTAAAACGCAAAACCATAGTTATTTTTTGAAATGTACGTTAATGCTTTTTTTTCTGTCCACTTAAATTCATTATTATCATCGAAAACGTCACTTTTGTTCATATAGCTTTTTGTAAAGATGCAATACTCCTCTTTTCTCTTATACAAAGCATCTTTATTATTTTCATGAAAAAAAGTATGCATACATATTTCAAAGTAAATCATTAAGTATAAATATCTCAAATCTTGTTTTGCCATATTA
>JAEEGF010295971.1_pt1 | contig 10750 bp, 9 predicted proteins | sample 9134171 | NCBI WGS metagenome assembly JAEEGF01 (sample SAMN16246542, study PRJNA631951) | gut metagenome | biome: gut microbiome; feature: rumen; material: AP-attached | host: Bos | place: Iran: Karaj | collected 2018-10 | reverse complement strand
TTTCCTTCTTAACCTTTACAGGAACAGGAACGATCTCGTCCTTGAACTTGCCTGCCTTCTGTGCTGCTTCGCACTTCTGCTGGCTGTTAAGTGCAAACTCATCAAGCTCTTCTCTTGTAAGCTTCCACTGCTCTGCTACGTTATCAGCAGTCTTGATCATGTGGTAATCGTTGAATGCATCCCAAAGAGCATCGTTTACCATACAATCCTTTAATACACCATTATTCATACGATAACCGAAACGAGCCTTGTCAAGTGCGAAAGGAGCCATAGACATGTTCTCCATACCACCTGCAACTACGATATCTGCGCTGCCTGAAATAATCTTCTCTGCAGCCATGTTCACGCAGTTAAGACCTGAACCGCAAACAACATTGATAGTAACTGCGGGTACCTCAACAGGAAGACCTGCCTTGATTGAAGCCTGACGTGCTACGTTCTGACCAAGACCTGCCTGGATAACGCAACCCATAAGAACCTCGTCTACCTGCTCAGGCTTAACGCCTGCTCTGTTAAGTGCTTCCTTGATTACGATTGAACCAAGTTCTGCTGCCGGTGTGTTTGAAAGGGCTCCACCCATCTTACCGATTGCTGTTCTGCAAGCGCCTGCCAATACTACCTTTTGTGCCATAGATGCTACCTCCGTTTCGGGACAACTGTCCGCAATTTTATATTATTTTTTGTTGCTTGTTATTTTTTTGTCACAACGAATATATTATAGCATGTGTGCGATTTTCTATGCAAGGAAAAGCACAGTCAATATATCTATTTTTTGTGATTTTTTTGTGAAGCTGTCATATTTGCACATAAATTAAAAAGTCAATATAAAAAATTTAAATAAATTTTAGAAATATTTTAAAAGTTATCCACATTTTCAAAAATGGGAATGCCTAATTTACGACTTATACACGAAGTTATCCACATTATCCACTTTTATCCACAATAAAAATGATTTTTCCACCATCAAAAGGCAAACATATTTTTTGTATGACTTTCACAAAGATTAAAGATTTCTAAACTAAGATTGAATAAATTGATTATACACATAAATAAATGTTATAATTTAAACAATTAAGAATAAGCAAAGTCCTTGATTTTCCAAGTGCTTGTTCTTTGGCTATACAATAAAACTGCAAAGGGGATGATTGCATGAAATTCACTATTATTGGTAAGAACATCGATGTAACACCCGGACTGAGAGCCGCTGTGGAGGAAAAGATCGGAAAGTTAGAGAAGTACTTCACTCCGGAGACCAATGTCAACGTAACTTTAACCGCTGACAAGGATCGTCATAAGATCGAGGTTACTATTCCTGTTAAGGGAAAGATAATCAGATCCGAACAGGTCAGCAATGATATGTATGTTTCAATAGATCTGGTGGAGGAGATCATTGAACGCCAGCTGAAAAAATATAAGAGTAAGCTTGTTAACAAACATCAGACTGAGATCAGCAACTTCAAGAAAGAGTACATTGAAAACGAAGAGTTTGATGATGAAGAGATCAGGATTGAGAGAGTTAAGAAATTCGATCTTAAGCCCATGTATGTAGAGGATGCTGCAATCCAGATGGAGCTTCTCGGACATAACTTCTTCGTATTCATCAATGCTGAGACTGATCAGCCTAACGTAGTTTATAAACGTAAGGGTAACACCTATGGCCTGATCGAGCCCGACTAAAATATTGCAAATGCACCCCGGGAATTTCCCGGGGTATTTTATTGCCTCAAAGCAAAATAAAAACGCCAAATGGATTCATCATCCATCTGGCGTTATTTTTCTTAGATTAGAAGATCCTTCGAACTGAAAGAACCTGTCTGTAGCTTGCGTTAGAAATCTTGATACCGGTCTTAGCTGAAGAAGCATGTACGATGTTTCCTCCGCCGATGTAGATACCTACGTGACCTGAGTAACATACGATATCACCGGGCTGTGCATTAGCAAGTCCATCAACTGCTGCTCCGACGCTTCTGTCCGCACCACTTGAGTGAGGAAGGCTTACACCGAAGTTAGCATATACACTCATAACGAAACCTGAGCAGTCTGCACCGTTTGTAAGACTGGTTCCGCCGTATACATACGGGTTACCAACGAACTGCTGTGCATAAGATGCAACTGCAGAACCAATTGAGCTTGACTGTGTAGTATAACTTGCAGCTGAGTTGTAGCTCTTGGATGAGCTTCCGTCACCCTTGTCAGAAGAGCTCTTAGTGTTCTTCTTAGCCTGAGCAAGAGCTGCCTGACGAGCCTCTTCCTCTTTCTTAAGACGAGCTTCCTCTTCTTCCTTAGACTCAGCTTCTACGAACTCTGTTGAAAGCTCTACGTAATCCATTGATACGTAACCTTCACCTTCTTCGATGCTGACCTTAACCCAGCCATCCATCTCCTCGGTTACTACGAGTTCGTCCTCTATCGGAACAAGTCCAAGCACTTCATCATCTGTGCTGGGGCCACTTCTTACTTTAAGTGTTGTTGTTGTAACAGTAGCAATTCTCTTACCAACTTCCTTGGCAAGTTCAACTGCATCCTCACCTGTTACACAATACTCAGCCTTAACGTAACCCTCAACTCGACCAGACTTAATCTTGTACCATCCGTCGGTCTCCTCAATGAAAGTACCTACTGAATCATCATAAAGCTTACCGATGATTTCGCCGTCATCTTCACTCGGGTTATCACGTACGTTTACATAATCATTGACGTTAGCAATAACGAGAGACTTGAAACGCTCTTCTTCCTTCTGCTCGTCTGTAAGCTCCTCTTCTGATTCCTCAGTGTCCTCACCGGTTCCGGGCTCTTCAGCCGGGATTGTAGCTCCGGTAGCTTTCTGAATATCGTTAAGGATGTTCTCCTGCAATGTTGATGCAAGAGGTGTAGTCTCTGTAATAGTCACTGCAGAATCCTGAATATCATTCTCTGCAAGCTTATCATCTGTATTATCACCTGCAAGGTTAGAAAGAGATACTGAATCTCCTGTCAGCGCGTAGCTGATACCTGCGGAAGGCAAAACCGTTGTTACCTTAGATGCTGAAGCATTAGCATCAATACCTGTTCCTCCAACTGTTACCGCAGCAGCAACCCCCATTGCTATTAACTGCATTCTAGTCTTTCGCAAAACAAACCTCCAAAATATATGTTACGAATTTGTTACATCTTTTAAAAATATACATTGTCATTATCATTTTGTCAACCTCACATATCCAATTTGTCCAAAATTGCGTGGCTCAACAAAGCCATTTTTGAAATTGGCAAATCTATTAAAGCAATTTAAAACAAGAAAACAGCCAGTGTTTATGCGGTTTCTGGCTGTTTTCAATATATTGTGTTCTGAACAATTTTCAATACAAGAAATAGTTAACAAAATTTACAGAGTGATTTTTGTGCAAGATTTTTTATACTTATTTTATAGATATTTTATTTTTTACCAACCAGATAGTCCTGCACGGAGGTCACTGCATTAGCCCCATCTGCAACAGCTGTAACAATTTGTCTTAGTCTCTTCTTTCTTGAGTCACCTGCAACAAATATTCCGGGGGTTGATGTTGCACCGCTCTCATCGGCGATTATATAGCCGTTATCGTCCATATCAGCAAGTCCTTCGAAGCTCTCTGTAAGAGGATGGATTCCTATTGCCACGAAAAGGGCATCTGTTTCCACGTCCTTAGTTTCACCTGTCTTAACATTTTTAACAGATACGGCAGTAACCTTGTTATCGCCCTTAACCTCTTCTATTACGCTGTCCCATATAACTTCTACATTAGGAAGTGATAAAAGCTCCTCCTGAAGGATCTTGGCAGCACGAAGCTCATCTCTTCTGTGAACAAGGTAAACCTTGCTGCAGCCTCTTGCCAGGAAAATAGCATCCTCTACAGCCACATCTCCGCCGCCGTTAACAACTGCAACCTTATTTCTGAAAAATGCACCGTCGCAGGTAGCACAATATGAAACACCGCGTCCTGTAAATTCCTCTTCACCCTTTACTCCAAGCTTGTTGTGTGTCGCGCCGGTTGCAAGAAGAACTGTCTTCGTTTCGTACTCACCCTGGTCTGTTACTACTTTATATATAGAAGATTCTTTTTCGTTTCCTTCTTTCACCTTTAATATAGAAGAAACACATCCTTCTGCGAATTCAGCACCGAGCTTATCAGCATGCTCACGGAACTTCATTCCCATATCAAAACCGTTAATTCCGGGAAGTCCAAGATAGTTATCTACTTCATAAGTAATAAGAATCTGGCCGCCGCTGACAGGATCCTTCTCGATCACGAGTGTATCAAGTCCTGCTCTCTTAGCATAAACAGCTGCAGAAAGTCCGGCAGGTCCGGAACCGATAATAACTAAATCTCTCATTGTAAAACCTCCTTGCGATACTTTTTATTTATAAATTAGATTGCGTGCAATTCATTTATTGAACACATAATAACCCCAAAATATAAATTTGTAAATAGCTTTTTATGTTAAGATGATACTGGAATTAAAATACTTATAAATAATATCATTCCCTAAGGAGAATAATAATGTCAGATAAATGTACTGCTTTGATCACAGGCGCCTCAAGAGGCATTGGAAAAGCAATTGCCGCTGAGTTTGCAAAAAATAATTACAATCTTTATCTGTGCTGCAAAAGCCATGTAGACTCACTAAAAGCCTATGCCGCAGAGCTGTCTGCCGAATATGGCATCACAGCCATCGCCGTAGCCTGTGACGTATCTGATGAAGCGGACGTAAGCTCACTTTTTGACATAATAGATAAATCTCCCATAGGCGCTCCCGAGGTTGTTATAAATAACGTGGGGATAGCCTGGTATGGACTTTTGACCGATATGAGCTCCGATGAATGGCACCAGATGATCGGTACTAACCTTGATTCAGTTTTCTATATCTGTAAAAAAGCCGTTCCTTATATGATAAGAAACGGTCATGGAAAAATCATCAATATATCCTCTGTATGGGGCCAGGTAGGTGCCTCCTGTGAAGTTGCATATTCAACTTCAAAAGGCGGCGTAAATGCCTTCACAAAAGCCCTTGCAAAGGAAGTGGCACCAAGCGGTGTTCAGGTAAACGCCATAGCCTGCGGAGTCATCGATACGGAAATGAACAGCTCTCATCTCTCAGAGGATGAGCTTTCTGAGCTCGCATCGGAAATCCCTGCCGACAGACTGGGCCGTCCCGAGGAAGTGGCGGAACTTGCGCTTAGCATCGCCCGCTCACCCTCCTATCTCACAGGACAGATAATCACCATCGATGGTGGTTGGATTTAAAATCTCATCTCAAGCTTCGGAGCGATTTTTGCAAGAATAAGTCCGATTGCTACCATCACAACAGAGATGATCTGTGATGTTGATAAAACTCCGATGCTTCCTCTGTAATCCGCACGGAAGAACTCGATGCAGAATCTGCCGATGCCGTAAAGCACCAGGTACATGGCTGCTGTTCTGCCCTTTACCTCCGTCTTATTGGAATACCAGATAAGGAACGCTCCAATAAGGAAGTCTCCAGCTGATGACATCAGCTGCGTAGGAATAAGCGGAACCCCGTTCGGTGCAAAATCGGAATGAGTAAAGACTACATGAAAGGGACTTGTGGTCTCTGCTCCGTAGCAGCATCCCGCACAGAAGCACCCTATTCTTCCAAAGCCCTGCGCAATTGCAACCGCAGGCATAACTACATCAAAGTACTTGAGGAACTCTTCATGTCTTCTTTTTGTCACGTAGAAATAAGCAGAAACTATTCCACCGATTATTCCTCCGTACACAACATATCCGTTTGCAAAATCCCACAATATCGAAGGGTCCTTCAGGATATCTTTAAATTCAACAATATAAAACAGAAGCCTGCATCCCAGCAGGCCTCCGATAATAGCACAATAAAAAATGCCATAAATGGTATCTTCAGATAAGCCCTTCTTTTTTCCTCTCTTAAGTACAATCATGAGTGCTGCCAAAAAACCAACAGCTATCATAAGGCCGTACATGTGTAATGTAACAGGACCTATCCTAATATCATTAAACATATTTCTCCATTTCCAACAGTTAACTCTTCAACACTTTATCTATTGCAGAGATAACTGTATTCTCATCAAGCGGCTTTGTAACAAACTCAACCGCTCCGTTCTCCACAGCTTCCACAACCTTTTCATTCTGTCCGGCAGCTGTAATCATTATCACCTTTGCATCCGGATAAGCCTTGCGAATAAGCTTAAGTCCCTCAATACCATCCATTACAGGCATTGTAATGTCCATTGTAACAATATCAGGCTTAAATTTGCCATAGTCGTCAAAGCCTTCCTGGCCATTTGTAGCTTCATGTACAACTGAATGTCCATGTCTCTCGAGCATGTCCTTCAGCACTCTTCTGGATGTTCTGGAATCATCAACTATTAGAATGTTTGCCATAGTCCCTTCTCCTTATTTAACAGTCACTTCTGAATTCACAGCGACAACAAGACGAATATCTGCATCACAGCAGTTAACAGTCATTACATGAATATCATCACCTGAAATCTCACCAAACTTAGTGATGAAATAAGGCGGATCAAGTTCAATCTTCTTACCCTGTTTACTCCTGTCTGTTGCATACAAACCATTTATGCAGTTTATGAGCTCGCACATAGCATCAAGAGCATCTTCCTCGGTCTCAATAAATTCCTCCTTGGTGTAGCTCTTAGCCAGCTTCTGCAAATCCTCATTCTTGCCAATAAGTGCAACAGTTGCTTTGACATCCCCTGAAAAGGACTGATACGCAATGCACTGATCCTTGATGTTGTTTGTAGTATAAACACGATCGATGGAAAGGTGCGTATCCACTAGTCTGTATATATTTTTAACTCCATATCTGTAAAGAGCGTTGTACTCCGGATCATCCGTACCTGTAAAAAGCGGCACTATAAAATCAGGATCTCCGTTTTTAAGCGCAGACATCTGTTCATCTGTAAGATTCTTCTCCTGCTGGAAAGCTCCAAGAACATCATCCACATCCTCTAGTGTCATAATGCCTTTCTCAACAAGTGCAGATGTGAATGTCTGGAATTCATTCCCCTGAAGAGACAACAGATAACCAAGCTGTATCTCAGTAATATAGCCTCTCTCTATAGCCAGGTCGCCGAAACGTTTATCCTTCGTGGCCTGAAGTGCATTAATTTCCTCAGCCTGAGCAACCGTCATAAGCTTCTCAGTAACCGCTATTACTCCAAGTTTAGCTCTTCTCGACTCCATAACCTGATAAGCCGTATATAACTGTGCTTTAGTAATAGTCCCCCTGTCGAGGAGGTATTTTCCCATTATTCGGTCAAACATAATACCCTCCAATTCATAAGAAAAACATAAGAAAAAAACACAATCAAGTTAATAACAATTTTAACACAAAACAGCCTTGAATAATACCTAATAGAGCGAAGCTATGCCTTTGTTTTTGATAATTATTCTTCAGGTTCTTCTTCCACTTCCGTCTTAGCTGCTATTCCTTTTCCGCTCATAGCTGACTGAACCGCTGCCTCTGTCTCTGAGAGCTTCTTCTTTGCAGGCTTCTTACCGGCGTTCTTGCCTGCAGATGCAGCCTGTGCAGCCATCTGAAGAGCAAGCATACGGTCTCTGGGAATCATAATCTTCTGTCCGCCGGGATTGATTATGATACCATCCTTCTCACCCACAAACTTAAGAATATCTCCGAATCCGAAAACAGCTCCCTTGTACTCAGAATTCCTGAAGGCCTTGGTGAACTCTATTCCATCTGTGAAAACAGGAAGGAAGTGCTTTTCATCAGGACTCTTGATCTCAGGGAATCTGATCTTGGTGTCGGCAGTGAACTTAAATCTGCCATCCTCTAATACTTCAACAGGTCCCTCATGCTGCATGGGAACGATATAGTTAGCTGCCTGTGCAGCCTGAGCCATACGCATTTCCTTAGCTGTGAGAACCTCGTTTCTCTTTTCATATTTAACAGGCCATCTCACCTCTCCGAGGAAATCAAGAATGGCAAATACGAGAGTAGGATTCTTGGGAGATTTGTCTCCGCCGTTACCCCAGTCTCCGGGTGCTGCCACGATCTCGTTTCTCTTAAAGTGTGCTCTGTAATAGCCGTTATCAACTATGAAGTGCTCAATTCCAAGATAGTAGAGATAATCGAAGAATGTTCTTCTCTCGCTTGCAGACTCTGCTGCGTTATCAGCCTTGCATGCGCGGACAGCCAGTTTTCTGAACTGCTTTGCAAATACCTTAACAGCAGCCTCAGCATACTCCTGAGATGAATAGATATTGATATATCCATGATCAATGAAGGGATAGCCTGTCTGCATGTCAAAGAGCACGTAAAGCATCTTGGCGTCGCGGACTCTTCCGAGGATCTCGTTGTACACCTTTCTGTGATTAGCTTCATAACCAGGAATAGGCGCAACCTTCTGGAACCTCTCCTGAACTGTCAGAAGGAAAAGAAGCTCCTGCATGGATAAGAACTTGATTGAATCGATATTAAGCTCCTCTTCATAAATGAGCTCTCCAATCTCAGCCTTGCGCTCCTCTGTGAGGGGATCCTCAAATTCTCCGTCCTCTTCCTGTCCCTCAATCTTTATAGGATTAAGCTTGCCGGGAACAGGCCAGCCAAGCTCCTTGTGCTTTTCCTTAAGCTCAGCAATCTGCTCAGCCTTCTTCTCGGCCTCCTGCTGCTCTTCAAGAAGTGCAGCCTCCTCCGCTTTCTTTTTACCACCCAAAAAATCCAAAATTCCCATTAAAATATCTCTCCGTTCTTAATACTACTTAAAACTTTATAAGGCCGTTTTACGCCTGAATGTCAGCCTCAAAGAATGTCTTTGAAAATGCTATCAGATAATCAACATCCTGCACGCCGGCTGTCTCATAAGGTGAATGCATTGCAAGCTGTGCCATACCTATATCCACTGTTCTGACCGCAACCTGTGTACCTGATATATTACCAAGTGTTGAACCACCTGCTACGTCTGAGCGATTAGTGAAGGTCTGGAAAGGAACCTTTGCCTTCTCACAGATGAGCTTGCAGACAGCACCTGAAGCAGCATCTGTTGTGTACTTCTGATTAGCATTGTACTTGATTACAATGCCCTTGTTCATCTGAGGTCTGTTTACAGGATCTGCCTTCTCAACATAGTTAGGATGAACTGCGTGAGCATTGTCAGCAGAAACCATAAAGCTCTCTGCCAGTGATACAAGATAATCCTCTTTGCTCTTACCAAAAGCATCATTTATTCTCACAAGTGTATCCTTAAGGAATGTGGATGCAGCGCCCTGTCTTGTGGTACTGCCAACCTCCTCATTATCAAATACAACATGCATGATAACGTTCTTCTTATTCTCAGCCTTTACGAAGCCCTCGAAGGAACCGTAGCAGCACTCGAGATCATCGAGACGTCCTGAGGAAACGAACTCATCGTTTGCCCCCCATACAGTGGGCTCTACTCTGTTATAAAGGAAAAGATCGTGAGAAACAATATCTTTTTCCTTAACACCTGCAGCCTCTGCGATAAGCTTCATAAATGTATCCTTGCTTGTCACATCTCCGAAAATCGGAAGCATGTCCTTCTGGGCGTTGTACTTGTGACCGTCGTTAGCCTCTCTGTCCATGTGGATTGCGAGTGAGGGCAGCATAACAAGATCCCTTCCTACATCAACAAGCTTGGAATCTACGCCAACTGCTGCCCCGGATTTTTTCACCATGACGCGGCCCGCAATTGAAAGCGGTCTGTCAAACCAGGGTGCGCAGAGCATTCCGCCGTACTTCTCCACATTAAGAGTTACATAAGCGCCTACTGATTCGATCTCCGGATTCTCCTTGATCTTAAAGGAGGGAGAATCGCTGTGGCTTGCGATCATGTAAAATCCCTTGTAATCCTTTGCAGGGAGTTTAAAGGATATAATTGAAGAGCCGCTTCTTGTAACGAAGTATTTTCCGCCCTTTGAAAGCTTCCACTTCTCATTTTCATTAAGCTCTGTAAAGCCCTCTTCGAGAAGCCTTACTCTGAGCTCTTCTACTGCATGAAAAGCTGTGGGGCTCTTCTTGATAAAATCTGTTAATCCTTTTACTGTTTTTTTCATTTCTTCACCTTCTATCATTTATCATTTCCCATACGAATTCTGTCCTGAAGTCCTTTGTAAAACTCAGACATTCGTTCAGTATTAAGTTTCTTCCCACCTCTGAAAACAGGTCTTTTGAACCTGAAATTCTTAATATTCGTAAGCTGATATCTCTGTCTGAAATCAAGCCTCTCTGCAGCAAAGGCAATTGCTCCCTTCGCTATTGTCGGAACTGATGTTATTGCTTCCTTAGCCTTACCGGGAGTTGCAGCAGCAGTCTGGAAAACATCCTCCATACGTCCGTCAAAATCAGCCATAGCACCTTCAACAATATCAAGAAGATGGATCAAACTTGAAACCGTAAGCACAAGGTCCGCCGCAAGATATGCCATAAGAAGAAGTGCAACAACTTCTGCCACAATCGGATGAACCATACCCATTACTTCCTGTGAAAAGGGCATTACAAATCTTGTGACAAGAATTCCCGCAACGCCAAATCCAAGAGTCGCCGGAACACATACGCGGCCGTTGATATTAAGCGGCATATCATAATATTCCCACCAAACGGCATGGAATCTTTTTTCCAAAAAATAAGAAGTACTGTATTCCAGAATAAAGCTTCCCGCAGCGCATATCACAAATATCTTCCATAAAGGAATCTGATTGTAGGGAATATACCTGAACATCGGAAAATATCCAAATACAATCTCACA
>JAEEGF011477211.1_pt1 | contig 10751 bp, 4 predicted proteins | sample 9134171 | NCBI WGS metagenome assembly JAEEGF01 (sample SAMN16246542, study PRJNA631951) | gut metagenome | biome: gut microbiome; feature: rumen; material: AP-attached | host: Bos | place: Iran: Karaj | collected 2018-10 | reverse complement strand
CTAGAATTCCTTAGGCAGGTGTATTTAAGCTCTCTCATGACCAAAAAGTGACGCATTTTCTCAGGCGCTCCCGCATCCTTTCTTTTAATGCGCATGCTCCCGATAAAACTCGCAGGGCGGATTATATTACATGGCAATTGGAGCTTCGCTCCTAAGGCAAATAATAAAAGCAAAATTTCAAACTCTTTAGAGCTTGGAATTTTGCTTTTTTCATTTGCCGGGACGCCCGCTTTGCGGGCTTGCCATGTAATATAATTGTTTCCGCCCTACTCAGACAAATCGTCCGCATGCACGGTCAAGGATGCCTGGGAGCGCTAGAAAATGGCACTTTTTGCCAACACTCGCGAGTATTAAACGCACCTGCCTTAGTAATTCTTGGAGCCGAGCTGAGTTTTTAATCCATAGGATTTTTGAGCACTTTTGGAATGCCTTAAATCTCGGCGAAGGAATTCGATGCAAAATGAAAGCTCTACAGGAGCGGGAGTTACTGATGTGGTAAGTCACAGCTTTATCACTTTGCCGAGGGCAAAGGAATAGATGTAGACTTCTTTGACTTTGGTGGCTGTTGAGGCTTCTATGGCTCGCTTGTAGTAGTCCAGCTGAATCTTGTATCTTGTGACAAGCTCTTCGGCGGATCTGACTCTGTCAGTTTTGTAGTCAAGGAGGACTATTTCGCCATCTTCAATGAAGAAGGCATCGATTATTCCCTGAATGAGAACCATTTCGTCCGATGGGAATTTCTCGTCCAGTTCACTTGCCGGAAGTCCCATCATGAAGGGCTTCTCCCTCATAAGACTGCCATTTCTGAAGGCTTGTCCCATTCGTTTTCCAAGGTCTGTCAAAAGAAATGTGGCTACATCATAAGGCTTCATGACCTCCGCATAGCTTGATGGCAAAATTCCACTTTCCTGCTTTTCTAAAAGCCACTTTTCCACTACCTTTGCTATATCTGCTTTTTCTTTTTCAAAGAGAGTTTCATCCCCGTAAATTGGGTCATCCAATAATTCCATTATTCTGTGGTATGCTGTTCCTCTCTCTGCTCCGCCAAGCTTAGGCTTCCCGTTTTTGTCATCTTCTGAATGTCCGTAATCAACCACCTGTGAAAATACTTCGCCTTCCTGCTCAAGACACTGCTTCTTTAACTCAGTTACAGTCGTTTTGGTGAAAAGACCTTTCAAATTCTCATGTGGATATCTGGCATCAAATTTAGCTCTTAATCTGTCTGAAAGTTCACTGTCAAAATCCTTCTCAAGGTCTGCTTCAAGTTCCTCAAGCCTTATGACACCCTTTAGGTTGTCACCTGAAAGCCAGTTCGCAAAATCAGCATCGTTGACACTTTTAAACTCAAAAGCAGTATCAGCTGCATCCTTATCCACATTTGCCAGATAGTTTTCCTTTTGTATCCCCATTTTATCCAGGAGCTTTTCCATAGCAGGATGTCTTAAAAGAGATGGCAATATAAGGTCAAGATAGCTATCCGCTTTTGTTCTCATGGAATACGGAAGAAGAGTCTGTCTCGCAATAACCGGAACATTTCGCATAGCGGAATCAAGCTTATCATGAAGCCCCTTGCAGGTTGCTGTCATAATAAGCTTTTCTTTTGCCCTGGTAAGTGCAACGTACAAAACTCTAAGCTCTTCACCAAGACTATCCATGCTCATCTTGTCTGCGATGATTATACGCTTTAAGGTGTCATATTTTACCCTCAGCTTAGAATCTATGCACTTTACGCCTATTCCCAGATCTATATCCGCAATAAGGTCTCCTTTTGTATCCATCTTGTTGAATTTCTTGGAAAGGCCTGATACAAAAACAACAGGGAATTCAAGGCCTTTACTCTTATGAATACTCATAATCCTTACTACGTCAGCATTCTCATCGATAATACCGGCCTCGCCGTAATCCACCATCGACATCTTGAGATTTTCTATATATCTGATAAAGTGGAAAAGTCCCTTAAAGCTTGTCTTTTCAAAGCTTGCTGCCCTTAAAAGAAGCTGGTCAAGGTTAGCTTTTCTCTGACTTCCGGAAGGCTGAGCTGCCACATAGTTGTCAAATCCTGTCTCATCGATAATATGCTGTAAAAGCTCATGTACAGGGGTATAAACAGACATTTCACGAAGTATGCCTATGAAGTCCATAAATTCTTTTAATTTCTGATATTTCACTTCATCTTTTTCCACAAGAACCTTAAGTCCCTGATAAAAAGAGTCTTCCTCTACCTTTTCATCCTTTATTGCAATTTTGTAGCAGGCAAGCTCTTCATCGGAAAATCCACCTATAACAGAATGCATAACGCTCACAAGCGGAATATCCTGCAACGGATTATCAATTATGGTTAAAAGATTCAGCATTATAACCACTTCACTTGTGGAAAAATATCCGCTCTTTGACTCTATATATGCAGGAATTCCCTGCTCTTCAAGGATATTTTTAAACACATCATCCCATCCGGCATTACTTCTTAAAAGAATTACCATATCCTTAAAGCGAAGCTTCGGATCTTCTTTTAGAAGATCTTTTATGCGGAAAGCTACAGCAAGTGCCTCTTTTTCCCTGGTATCATATTTATCAAGGTCGATTTCTGGACCCGCCGACACATCCACATCTGCATCGTCAATGAGAATAAGCTCCGGTGACATGTCAAATGCAGGTGCATCAAAGCTTGCGCCTGTCACAAGTTCAGCATCCTTATCGTACTCAACACCTCCAAGGTCACTTCCCATAATTCTTTTAAATATATAGTTCGTGCCTTCCAAGACTTCTTTTCTGCTTCTGAAGTTCATGTGAAGGTCTATACGTCTGTCTGATGCCCCCGGCTCTTTCTGGTAGGTTCCAAGCTTCTCCATAAAGATTTCAGGTCTTGCAAGTCTGAACTTGTAGATACTCTGCTTGACGTCGCCTACCATAAAACGTTCAGATTTGTCAGCAACTTCTCCCGAAATGGACTTAAGTATAAGCTCCTGAACATTATTCGAATCCTGATACTCATCTATTAGGACTTCTCTGTAAAAGTCTCTGTATTCAAGCGCAACGGGTGAAGGCGTATCTCCGGGATGCTCAACAAGAATCTGAAGAGCAAAGTGTTCCATATCGGAAAAGTCTATAAGCTGCTTTTCTCTCTTTTTCTCATCAAATCTCTTCTTAAACTCAATGGTAAGCCTGCATAATTCTCTGACTGCCCTGTCGCACAGCTTCATCTGACTTAATATGGTATCAGAAGGAAGCGCAAGATAATCCTCTATTAGCCCCTTAATGTCATCCTTTATTCCGTTTCGAAGTTTCTGAACATAATCCTTCTTGTCGGGGGATATGCTATCGTCCTTTTTTCCTGGAAGTCTGCCAAAAGAAATTGCTCGAACCCCGTCAAATAGCTCATTGTAGGTATTATATCGCAAAGCCGCATAAATACTGTCTTTTTCACTTTCAAGCAAGTCGCCGTACAGATATGGGCCATCCGGTTCATCACAGATTTTCAGAGCAGCCTCATATTTTTCAACTGCTTCATTCAAAACACTTTTGATATAGCTGACACAATCTTTTACCCATGAAAGCTCATCAAAGTCCGCGCCTTCCATGTCGTAGTCTAAGGCGCGCTGCGTAATCCAGTCTTCAGGCCATGGCATACTCATGGAAAAGTGATAAAGCTGGTCTATATACTCCTCAACCTTCTTGTCACTGCTGCCCGTACCAAAGTACTCCATGCAAAAGAGGAAATCGTCATTGCCTTCTTCCTTCGCCTTTGTGTACTCATCTTCCAAAAGAGTCTGCATTACTTCGTCCATCAAAAGCTTAAGTTCACCATCATCTCCTACTCGAAAGGAAGGGTCCAAACCTATAGCATTGAAATTGTTTCGAATAACATACTGGCAAAAAGAATCTATGGTTGTGATCTGGGCATTATGAATAAGCGTCTCCTGTTTTTGAAGATGCTTATTTGAAGGATCTTCCTCTAATTTCTTTTGTATAGCTAATGTTATTTTTTCTTTCATCTGAGCAGCTGCTGCCTTGGTAAAAGTAACAACAAGCAGGTGATCTATGTCAATGTCCTCACTGATCATCTGTATGATTCTCTCAACAAGCACTGCCGTCTTACCGGAACCTGCTGCCGCAGAAACTAATATATTCGATTTTCTGGCGTCAATTACCGCCTGCTGCTCTTTAGTAAAAGTAACTCCCATTTATCCAACCTTCTATTATTAAAATCAGTTTTAATTATTCATGGAACGTATGATTTCCATAGCTTCGTCCTTTTTAATATCAAGCTTTCTTTTTTCGAAGCCATCTATTTTCTCATCAAATCCGCATATTGATCTGTATGAGCAATATGTACATGAGGTTCTTTCGCCCATCTCATATGGATTAACCGTAATTTCACCATTCAGGATACGGTTTCCGAACTCTTTTATCTTTTTATCCACAAAATGAGATATAGCATTGTAGTCATCCACAGAAACTGCTTCAGATCTTGAGGATAAAGTTCCGTCTTTCTTAATCTCAACCGGAATTACATCGGACTTTCCGCTAAGTCCCTCATCCATGAGGTTTATGACTTCAATATTGTCGTTGACCAGTCCGGTTGCCCTGAGCTTATCCTTTATTGCCTCGTTGATATCATCAAGCTGCATATCCTGCTTGCCCTCAGCCATTGGGTCATCCACATGATAATAAAGAACTGCTGCAGGCACCGCAGATTTTCCACCGGATTTTTTCTCCATTGCTGCTGTAGCCACATTCATGTACATCACAAGCTGAAGCTGCAGGCCGTAAAAAAGAGCTGCCACATTGAACTTGTGACCACTTGACTTAAAATCTATAACCTTTACGTAAACATGGTTCTGATCTTCGCACAGATCGATTCGGTCAATACGTCCATGGAGTTTCATACCGGTTATTATTTTATTTTTTTCATCCTCCGAAAGAGTGATGTTTATCTCATCTATATTTCCGGCTTCCCTGAAATCCATTTCCACATACGCCGGCTCAAAATGTCCTTTGGAAATCTGATACTTTAGCGTATCCACCGTTCTAGTTAAAATTCGTTTTATCCTGTCGGTCATGTATTGATTGCGGGCACTGCTCATAAGTATGGTCTCACCATAACCATCGACACATTCTGATAAAATACGATTTAACATTTCATCAGACTCTTCTTTGGTTATATCCTGCCACTTCTTTGGTCCCTTCATAACTTCATGAGTATACTTTTCAAGAACCTGATGAAATACGTTTCCAAGGTCAGCAGCATCAAACTCATATTCTTTTCTCTCTTCAAGAGTAAGTCCATACTTAATAAAGTGAGCATAGCAGCAGCCTGCGAACTGTTCCAGACGGCTCACAGAGTTTTCCAGATTGGCTCCATAAAGAGAAAGAGCTATTGCCCTGGACAAAGGCTTATCCTCATATCTCTTAAAAGCAGCCTCCGTAATCTTATTTATCATATTGCTGCCTGAAACATCACTGTCTTTGAGAGTTCTGTAAAGCGTAATGAAATTTCTTTTCTCAGAATCCTCAAGAACTCCTATTGCATATTTTCTGATAAGCTCAGAGATAACATCTCTGCTATCCATCACCGTTACAAGCTGGCTTTCAAAAGAGCCATCTTCAGGCTTTTCAACCTTGAGATCCGTATACATCTGCAATAGCTTTGGAACCAGATAAGCAGGCCTAAGTGACTTGCCATCAGCCCCCAGCTCTGCATAGGACAAATACAGCCTGTCTGTGGGTTTTGTCAGGTTAAGGTACAGATAGAGCCTCTGAATGTACATCTGCTGCCTTGGCGTAGGTGCAAGCTCAACTCCCGTGTCAAGTTCCATAAGATACTGTCTGTCAATGTCCGACAGGATTCCACCGGAACCTGCATTTGATGGGATATATCCGTCATTTACCCCAAGCAAAAAGAGAACCTTAAGCTCGCGAAGCCTTGTTCTTTCTATATCTCCGACGATTATTCTATCTACATCCTGCGGAATTGTGCCGACTTCTATCTCAGAAAAGCCTGCACTCAAAATATCCTTGTACTCTGAAAGTTCGATAACATCATCGCCTAAAAGCTCATTTATCTGCTCCAAAAGATTCATTATCTTTCCATAAATCTGGTCATATTCTCTGGCTTTTTTACCATCTCCAAGAGCTTCAAATTTCTCTTTATATAAGAGAAGCTTTTCCTCACACTGCTCTTCCTGTATCACCTGCAAAAGAGCTTCTGTAATATCGGAAACCTTGCCTTTTTTTACTTCAAACAACGGTTTAAGGCTGGTGCTAATATGCTCCCTCATGGCTTCAAGCTTTTCTAAAAGCAAAAGTTCTTTTTCCGAATCATTATCCTTGCCAAGAGATTTGAATTTCCTTGGCATACGGCGCATGAATCTGTCTTCCCATGCCTTGCGCCCCTTAATTCCCAGTGCCCTTACGTAGTTTTCCAAAAGATCTGTATCTTCCGGAGAAAATACAGTCATACCGCTTCTCATATAATGGAAAACATCCTCATATCTATAGCCGGAAATCACTATATTTATGGCACTTGTGATGTATTCAATGAAAGGATTAAGCAACAGACTGCTATTCTTATCAACGTAAACAGGTATATTAAATTTTCGTGCTTCCTTTTCAATAATGTCGCTATAATTATCCAGACCTCCGCAGACAAGAGCTATATCTCTGTATGCATAGTTCTTTTCTCTTACAAGGTCTGAAATCTTGATAAGTGTCTGTCTGACCTCTTCTGCCGGATTTGTTGCTGCGTAAATCTGAATTACATCCTGCTGTTTTTCATACTTTTTGGAATTGTATCTAAAAAGATTTTGCTCCAAAAACGATAAAGGCTCATTTCCTTCAAGTCTTTTAACAGGAGTTTCTTTTATAAATATGTCGCCGTACTCGCTTCCTGCCATTTCCTGATTTCTTACGTTTCTCCAGGCATCAAAGCTCATGTTTCCCGGATATTCGAGCTTCTGAAGATCAAGAACAGTCTTTTTACTGAGCATAAACAGTTCCTGCTCCTCATAGCTTCCGCTATATGGGTCATTATCCGCACTGATAGAAAGAGATACTATCACCTCACGGGCAACCTCAAGAAGATTTTTGATTACTCTGTACTGAATAGGTGTAAAGCCAGTAAAGCCGTCGAATACAATGACGCTGTCCTTCATTATCCTGGAATCCGGTATAGCTCTGCACAATACATCCAGTGTTTCTTCTGCAGTAATATATTTTCCGCTGATGTACTTAAGAAACTCACTGTACAAAAGCCTTAAATCCTTGATTTTGGAATTCAGCGCACCCTTAGAGGAGCTCTTTTCCTCCAATAGCAAAAGAGCTTCATCGCTGATTCCATATTGCATAAATTCGGAGATAGTTGACTTAACCTCGTCGATATATCCGGGCTTATGCATGTTCTTGCCAATAATTGGGAGCTTTGGTCCAAGAATGTCGGACACTCTTCTAAGAACCAGACTTTTACCAAGGTCATCGAGCACAGAAAAAGAGCTTAGGCCAAGTTCCTCAAATATCCTGTGAGAAAGTCTGCCAAAGCTCAATACGTCGATATTCATTATCGCGTGGGACGGATGCATTTTTACAACATCCTTCTGAGTCTGCATTGTAAACTGATCCGGTACGATTATGTAAAAAGATGTTCCCGGCTCTTTTATGCTCCTGTCAATAATTTCATTGTATAATCTGGTGCTTTTCCCCGATCCTGATGCCCCAAAACAAAATCTTAACATACCAATCCACTTTCAAAATATTATGATAATAAGGTCAAAAATATTAACCTCAAGTATATATCTGCTCGTCATTTATCTCATCAGCATATCTGCAGCAGGAAATATACTTCCATCTATCATTATAGTAGAAAGGTAGAATCATGTACATCTGCATTCGTCCATTATCACCGGGAATTGCAGAATGGTAATAGTCAACCAGATAGTCTCTGTCTGCCTTTTTTACCCTTTCTTTTACCGTAGTAATATCATAAAATTCTCTGAAACGCTTCCTGTCCTGTTCATAAAGATACATGTTGGAATATATCTGAACAGCCTTTGCAGCATCAGACTCCATATCTGCAACTGCGATCTGATCTGAATTAAGGAATACATTCTCAACTGTTCCATCTTCATCATAAAGGTCAACTCTGAAATACTGATTAAACACATGCGCCATAGCAACCTGAATATTATCAGACTTTTTGGCTTCGCCATGCATAGTCACATTCCTTGAAACAATTGCAAAAGCAGAAATATCACCTTTGCGTGCAATAAACCTTATTTTCGAGTTTATTACACTACCATTTATAACAATATCCATCTCGGATCTTTTGTCATTTGATGATTCTGCCTTTTGGGATATTTCCAGTAATCGCTTTACTTCAGGCAGCTCAGGATTTGTATTCCTCCTATTTGCTTCCTTGATGCTTGAAACGCCAAGACTGCTGAGGAAATTCTTATAAGCCTCATTGGCGTACAAAAATACAGGATGCCCCTCTTTTACCTCATAAATACCTATAGGAAGATTATTGAAAACCTCCATGCTCTTGGCCCGAAGTGGTGTAGTTCCAAGGAAATTTATATCACCGATATCGTCATAGTACTGATGGTATTCTATATCTTCACAGATATCAAAGCTGCAATCTACTGCCCTGTCCATTCCTGACACAGGTTTTGGTTTACCGAACAGATATCCCTGAAGCTTCTCACAGCCTATTCTTCTTAGGAAATTGTACTGTTCATCGGTTTCAACACCTTCCGCAAGGGTATGGATTCCCATTTCCTTTGCCATATTTACTATGGTTGCGAGAATAATCCTCGCCTTCTTATTGGTCTCAAACTCCCTTATAAAGCTCATATCTATCTTTAAAAGGTCAAAGTCATAGGACTTTAGATTGCCAAAAGAACTGTAACCGGCGCCAAAATCATCCATCCAGACCTGATATCCCGCATCTCTGAATTTCTTTATCTGCTCACCAAGAAAGGCTGAACCACTGGCGATTGCGCTTTCAGTTACCTCTATATTCAAAAGATTTATTGGAATATTGTACTTTTCTCTGCACTTGTCTATTTCTGACTTAATATCACAAAGCTCAAAATCAAGCCTTGAAAGATTGACTGACACAGGCTCTACAGCATAGCCACTACTTATATCATCACGAAGGTCAGCACACACAGCATCGATAATGTAAATATCAAGCTTATGTATCAGATGAACGCTTTCCAAAACCTCCACAAAAATAGCCGGAGATATCAATCCGTAAATTGGGTCCATCCATCTGGCAAGAGCCTCATATCCGCATATCTTTCCAGTAAGAGTTCTTACTTCTTTTTGATAGTAAACCGTAAAGTATCTCTTTTTAAATGCACTTTCAAAATTATCTATTACATACTGCCTAAGTTCATTTCTTTTATTGAGCTCATCCGAGTAAAAATTGTAGTCTTTATCATAAACTCTGATGATGTCATCACAGGCAATCTTTGCCCTGTCTATCATAACAACCGGGTCATTTTCGTCTCCGGTAGCGGAATAGATTCCCGCCTTAATGCGCATTTTCAAGCCTTTTTCATATTTGGCCGCTGCTTCCCGAAGTTCTTCCAGTTTGCCCAGTATTTCATTTTCAGAAATAGTATTTGAGAGAATAATGAATTGATCACCGCCTGTTCTGGCAACTAATTCATCAGAAAAAATGCTCTGAATCTCAGTAGCAATTCCTTTTAAAAACTGATTGCCGCCAATAAAACCGTACTTTTGGTTAAAGGCTTTGAAATTCATAACATTCAGAAAGATTATTACAGTTTTTTCTGAAGCAGAATACTCATCATGTCCCTGAAGATGATCCAATATACCTGTAAGATTATGGAGACCTGTCAGTTCATCCAGATGATCATATTCTTCTGCATTATTTTGATCAAATGTGCTCATAAGGCACCTCATATCTATAAAACTGTGAAATAATTTCTTGCACCATTCAGTAATACATATATAATGATTCTATCATAGTGAATTTTGTAAAAGTAATATTTATACGATATTTCAGAATTATTTTATCATTTATATTTTAGGAGGCAGATAAATGGATTTTTCAGAAATAACAAGCCAGAGCAGACAGGCTGTTTCAGAAATACTTGAAAAGGCAAGGCTTAAAAAGGGTGATATTTTTGTGATAGGCTGTTCTTCAAGTGAGATTCTTGGGGATCAGATTGGAACAGCAACAAACTTAGATTCAGCCAACGCTGTTTACGACGGTATCATCCCTGTATTACAGGAAAATGGAATTTATGCAGCAGTACAGTGCTGTGAGCACCTTAACAGAGCACTCGTCATGGAAAGAGAAGCCATGGAAAAATATGGTTTTGAGCAGGTAAACGCCATTCCTCAGCCAAATCATGCCGGTGGAGCAATGGCAACAGTCAGCTACCAGAGATTCAATGATCCTGTCCTCGTAGAATCCATTAATGGCAAGGCAGATGCAGGAATCGACATCGGCGGTACCATGATCGGTATGCACATGCACAGTGTAGTCGTTCCTATGCGCATTTCTCTTCGCCATATTGGCGCTGCCCCAATAATCTGCGCTCGCCATCGTCCAAAATATGTCGGCGGCGGACGTGCAATCTATGATGAAAATCTGATGTAATTTCCCAAAACGTACTTGCTGCGAATTTCGAAAGAAAACAATATAAAAAAGCATGTTGTTCGCAACATGCTCGCGCCGAGCGCGGTTGCATATATGCAACATATACCTTACGCGCGAGTGCGCA
>JAEEGF011245306.1_pt1 | contig 10751 bp, 9 predicted proteins | sample 9134171 | NCBI WGS metagenome assembly JAEEGF01 (sample SAMN16246542, study PRJNA631951) | gut metagenome | biome: gut microbiome; feature: rumen; material: AP-attached | host: Bos | place: Iran: Karaj | collected 2018-10 | reverse complement strand
GGTGGTGGGGATCGATACCGTAAAGGTGAACGAGTCGGCCGTGCGGCAGTTCGTTGCGGACGCGGCGGAAAAATACAATACGTATGGCCTGCCCCATGAGTTCAAGACGGCGAGCGGAGCCAAGGTGACGATCGAGCCCGCCTATTTTGGCTGGGAACTGGATCAGGAGGCGGAATTTACGCAGCTCATGGAAGATCTTACCAGCGGGACCGACGTGAGGCGGCAGCCTGTCTGGAGCCATGAAGCAAAGAGCTTCGGCACGACGGATATCGGCGATACCTATGTGGAAGTGAACCTTTCCGCCCAGCATATGTACTTCTTCAAGAACGGGGAAATGATTCTGGATTCGCCGGTGGTGACGGGCTGTGTACGGAAAGGGACCACAACACCGGCCGGCGTGTATACGGTCTATGCGATGGAAACCACGCGTTACCTTGTCGGTGAGAACTATCGTTCCTTTGTCAATTACTGGATGCCCTTCAACGGAGGGATCGGGTTCCACGACGCCACCTGGCGCGGAAGCTTCGGCGGCGGGATCTATGTGTCGAGCGGTTCGCACGGCTGCGTGAACCTGCCTCTTTCCACAGCGAAGGAGCTGTATTCGCATATGGAGATCGGCATGCCGGTCATGGTGTACCGCCTGGACAGCACGGCGACGGTTTCGGAGAGCTCGCTCGCAGCCACCTGCGTGGGTCTCATCAATTCCGCAAACCCGGTGACGCTGGCTTCGGAAAGCGCGATCGTGCAGGCAAGGGATATCTACAACTACCTGTCCGCGGAAGCGAAGGCGCAGGTGACAAATATCGACCTTCTGGCGGCGGAAGAAGCCGAGCTCGCAAACCAGAAGGCACAGGCGCAGGCAGCCCAGAACGCGGCGGCACAGGCTGCGCAGGAAGCGGCAGCGGCGCAGGCAGCAGCAGAAGCGGCAGCAGCGCAGGCGGCGGCAGAAGCAGCAGCAGCGGCTGCGGCAATGCAGGCGGCGGGACAGATCTAAGAAAGGAATCGTTATGATCCAGGCAAACAATGTAACGCTGAGAGTCGGAAAGAAGGCTCTGTTTGAAGATGTAAATATCAAGTTCTCGGAAGGCACCTGCACCGGCCTGATTGGCGCGAACGGCGCCGGAAAGTCCACGTTTCTCAAGATCCTTTCCGGACAGCTGGAGCCCACGAACGGGGATGTTTCGATCACTCCCGGAGAACGCCTTTCTTTCCTGCAGCAGGACCATTTCAAATATGATGAGTTTTCGGTCATGGATACGGTCATCATGGGAAACCAGCGTCTCTATGACATCATGAAGGAAAAAGAGGCCATCTATGCGAAAGAGGATTTTTCGGACGAAGACGGGATCAGGGCGTCGGAGCTGGAAACCGAGTTCGCGGAAATGGACGGCTGGAACGCGGAGAGCGACGCGGCAACGCTTTTGAACGGGCTTGGCGTGGAAACGGAGCTTCATACCGAGATCATGAAGGATGTGAACAGCGCCCTGAAGGTGAAGATCCTTCTCGCACAGGCACTATTCGGAAATCCGGACATCCTCCTTCTCGACGAACCGACGAACCACCTCGATCTGGACGCGATCGGCTGGCTTGAAGAGTTCCTTATCAATTTTGAGAACACGGTCATCGTGGTTTCCCACGACCGCTATTTCCTGAATAAAGTGTGCACGAACATCGCGGACATCGATTACGGAAAGATCCAGATGTACGCCGGTAACTATGACTTCTGGTACGAATCCAGTCAGCTTTTGATCCGCCAGATGAAGGAAGCCAACCGGAAAAAGGAAGAGAAGATCAAGGAGCTGCAGGAGTTCATCTCCCGGTTCTCCGCCAACGCTTCCAAGTCGAAGCAGGCTACGAGCCGTAAGAGGGCATTGGAAAAGATCGAGCTGGAGGAGATCAAGCCGTCCAGCCGTAAATATCCTTATATCGATTTCCGCCCCGGGCGGGAGATCGGAAACGAGGTTCTGCAGGTCACGGACCTGACCGTTACCGAAGACGGCGAAAAGATCCTCGACCACGTTTCGTTCATTCTGGGGCATGACGACAAGGTCGCCTTTGTCGGTGGGAATGAACGTGCCAAGAGCGTGTTGTTCCAGATCCTGATGGGCGAACGCGAGCCGGATGAGGGGACTTATAAATGGGGCGTGACCACGAGCCAGTCCTATTTCCCGAAAGACAATTCGAAGATTTTTGATACCGACCTTACGATCGTGGACTGGCTGACCCAGTATTCCGAGATCAAAGACGCGACCTACGTCCGCGGGTTCCTCGGGCGGATGCTCTTTGCCGGCGAGGACGGTGTGAAGAAGATGAAGGTCCTGTCCGGAGGGGAGAGAGTGCGGGTGCTTTTGTCCCGCATGATGATCGAGAACAGCAATGTCCTGCTCCTTGACGAGCCGACGGACCACCTGGACATGGAAGCGATCACGGCGCTTAATAACGGCCTTATTAAGTTCCCGGGTGTGCTTTTATTCTCCTGCCGCGACCACCAGGTCGTGCAGACCACGGCGAACCGCATCATGGAGATCCTTCCCGGCGGGACGCTGATCGACAAGATCACAACCTACGACGAATATCTTGAAAGCGATACTGCAGCGCGTAAGCGCCAGAAACTCGAGGTAAACAGCGAGGAGGATGATTGATGGGCAAAACGGCCGCAAAGCTTAAAACAGCCGTTGGCGATCATTTCACGCTTGGAGCCACCCGTGCCGGGAAAGCCGTTAATTTTGCGGTTTCTGTCCCGGGTGCCGACAGGTGTACTCTCGTGCTGTCCTTTGGCGGCGGCGAATATGAGACGGTGCTTGATGATGCATATCGCTTCGGTTCTGTTTTTGCGGTCAGGGTCTTTGATCTTCCGAAGGAATTTACTTACAGATACAAGGCTCTCGGAAGAGAGTTCACGGATCCTTATGCACGGAGCCTAAAAGGACGGACAGCCTTCGGTGAGCCTGTCGAAAAGACTTTTGGTGCGATCCTTAATGATACCTTTGACTGGAAGGGCGAAAAAAGGCCGGTACACGCCATCGAAGAGCTTGTGATCTATAAGCTTCATGTGCGCGGGTTCACAATGGATGAAAGTTCGGGTGTAAGGCATAAAGGGACTTACCTTGGTGTTACGGAAAAATTTCCGTATCTGAAAAAACTCGGTATAAACGCGATCATGCTCATGCCCTGTGTCGAGTTCGACGAATGCATGAACGACGAAGCCATGACGGTTCCGGTATATACAAAGGAACTTATGGACAAAGGCAGCTTCCACAGGGAAGAAAAGCCTGCAAAGCCTGCCAGAGTAAATTACTGGGGATACGGTGCAAAGGCTGATTATTTTGCCGTTAAAGCCGCTTATGCGAGTGACCCCGGGAATGCCGAAAAGGAATTCAAAAATCTCGTAAAGAACATGCATAAGGCCGGAATAGAGGTCTTTATGGAATTATCTTTTACAGGAAATGTAAATGCTCTGTTTGTTACGGATGTCCTGCGGTACTGGGTAACGGAGTATCACATCGACGGTTTCAGGTTTATAGGCATGCCTGTCCCGGATATCTGCATATCCTCGGACCCGTATCTTGCGGATACAAAGCTTTTTGCCGAATACTGGGACGAGGAGCGCGCCTACGGAGACGGCGCCATCCCGAGAACAAAGCATCTTGCCGTGATCGATGAGAGCTTCGAATATACCGCGAGGCGCTTCTTAAAGGGCGACGAAGGCATGGCAAACGGGTTTGCGGAATGCCACAGGCGCAACAACAAACGCAGCGCCGCGGTCAACATGATCGCAGACAGCAACGGATTTACCCTGTGCGATCTGTACTCGTATGATGTCAAGCATAACGAGACAAACGGCGAGAACAACCGTGACGGGCACGAGATAAACTACAGCTGGAACTGCGGCCGGGAGGGCGCGACCACAAGCAGAAAGATCCTGCAGACAAGGCTTGTGATGATAAAGAATGCACTGATGGCCTTGTTTACGGCGCAGGGAATCCCGATGATCCTTGCAGGCGATGAATTCTTAAACTCCCAGCAGGGAAATAACAATGCTTATTGCAGGGACGACAGCTGCGGCTGGGTAAACTGGAACAACAGAGGGACGGCAAAAGAGCTGATGCTCTTTACAAAAAGCCTGATCGGGCTCAGGAACGCGCACAAAGTGTTCAGGAATCCCGAGCAGCTGCGGCTTATGGATTATGTTTCTTACGGGTGCCCGGACCTTTCTTACCACGGACTTCGCGCCTGGGGACCGGATTTTTCGTATCACAGCAGGAATCTTGGCATGCTTTTTAACGGCAGCTATGCTCCGGCAAGGAACGGAGAGCCCGATGATGATTTTTATGTGATATTTAACATGGACTTTTTTGAACATGATTTTGATCTTCCGCTGGTGAACAAATCAGGCAAATGGGAGATCGTGATAAGCTCAAATCCCCAAAAGACCGGCGGGGAAGGAACGGCGCTTGACAGAAAATGTACCGTTCCGGCAAGATGCACGCTTATCCTTAAGGAGATATGATGTCTGCTTTTGTACTTAAGATAATAGCGATGGTAACCATGATCATCGACCACATGTCCGTTGTTTTCCTGCAGGATAACCTTACGCTTCTCAGGATCGGACGCAGCATCGGACGTCTTGCTTTTCCGATATTCTGCTTTCTGATCGTCGAGGGCTATCATCACACGAAAAATGTATGGAAATACATGCTGAGGCTCCTGATATTCGCTGTCATCTCCGAAGTTCCCTTCGATATGATGGCTGACGGGAAATTTGCGGCATGGGAGAACTTTAATGTGCTCTGGACACTGCTGTTCGGGCTGCTTGCGATCACTCTTGTGGATCTTCTGAAGCAGAAGTTTTACCCGATGCAGATGGGAATATACACGATCCTTTCCTGTATCGTGATATTTGCGACAGGACTAGGGGCAGAGTTCCTCGGTACCGATTACGGTATGTTCGGGGTTGTCGTGATCCTGATAATGTTCTTTGCAAGAGGGCATGTACTTGTAATGGCAGCGGGTTTTGCGATTGTCAGCATCTTTTATTATCAGTGGAACGTTACTCCGTACTTTGCGATATTTGCATTTATCCCGATCTATTTTTACAACGGCAAAAAAGGCCCGGACGACAAAAAGCTGTTTTATCTGGTGTATCCGGTACATATGGCAATACTCGGATTTGTCAATATGTTTGTGCTTTGAACCCGCTTTGGACGGCAGAAAAACTGAAGGTATTATATGCGCGCATTTGAGATAACAGAAGTAAAAGTTTTTATGTCAGCGCTGCTTGTAGGCAGCGTTTTTGACAATTTCGCGCTTTCTGAGCTTAAGATGAACAATGCCGGCGGCTTTGTCATCGACGGCCACAGGAACAGGGATTTTTATGATGATGATGAGTTTGAAGGGCTTCCGGAAAAGGAATTTCTTCTCTGGTCAGAAGTGAAGAACATAGTATATGACATGGTAAAAGGGAATAAACAGCCCATTTCCATGCAGATCGCCTTCAGGCTCAATTCAAGCAATACCGAAAAGACTGTGAACAATTCCGGAATAACGGTACCGCTCGATCAGATAGGCGGGATCTTCCTCAATATCAGGTATGACAGAACGGCGCTTACGGTAACGAGCGGAACATCGCTCAAGGCTTTTTCGATGGACCGTTCACTTGAGAACACATGGGATGAATTTGCGGAGAGATTCTTAAAGAAGAACCAGCTGTTATGAACAGCGTTCATTTTGTCACAAAAAAGCGGAGGTAGCCGGGTATGAAAGAAAAAAAGGCCATATTTCGGATGATATTAGTCTGTGCCATACTCGGCCTTGCCATGCTTGCGGCGCCGATGCGGGTAAAGGCGGACGATTTTGCAGTAACGGGGACCTTTAACCAGACAGATGCCCGCAACAGCTTAAAGGATATCAATGCTTTCAGGACCGGCAGCGACGCATGGTACTGGAACCAGAGCAACAGCCAGAAAATGTACCAGACAGGACTTGGGAACCTTGTATATGATTATGACCTCGAACAGATAGCCATGCAGCGCGCAGTCGAGATAGCGCTTACCTTCGAACATACAAGACCCGACGGTACTTCGTGGTTTACCGCAAGATATAACGGTACTGCATCATACGGCGAAAACATCGCTGCGGGATATGCCTCCGCCCATGCGGCATATGTCGGATTTCGTGAGGATAACGAAAAATATGCCGGACAGGGGCACCGCAGGAACATGCTCGATACTTCGTATAAAGCGGTTGGTCTTGCAAGCTTCACATATAATGGTATAACCTTTTTTGTTCAGGAATTCAGCAGCTTTGTGAAGAATACAACTGCAACAACTGCGCTCAACGGAACAGGCACAAGGACGGTGTCGCTTGATATGTCGAAGTTCTCTCCGCAGGTACGTTTTTCGACAGACAGATTCACCCTTTCATACCTTGAAGAGACCGATATGCCTGTGGCAGAGCTGTATCTCGTTTCGGCTTCAACCTTCGGAAACGGTCTTAAGATTCCAAAGACCACCTATACATGCTCCGTTACTATCGATACACCTGATATCGCATCTTCCTCGGGAGGAAAGATAACCGGCAGGAGGGCCGGAGACGGGAGCATTTCCGCTGCCATCCGGTATAACGGAGTACAGTATACAGAGACCATAACGCTGTTTGTTTCAACGCTGTACCTGTATTCCTGCGATATTCAGGATATTCCGGACTGCAATTATACAGGCGGCTAAATACGGCCTGAACCGGTCATAACATATAAGGGGACAAGACTTGTAAAGGACAGGGATTACAGGCTGTCATATTATAATAATACCGAACCCGGACAGGGAACGGTGACTATTGAGGGAATAGGAAGCTGCGATTGGACAGTAAACCGTTATTTCAATATCCGGAGTACGACGTCTGCAGTCACGAACACTCCGACGCCAACTTCAACAAACACGCCGACGCCCACGAAGGTACCGACAAACACGCCTACGCCGACAAAAGCGCCTACTAATACGCCGACACCGTCAAAAACGCCGACGAACACCCCGACACCGACAAGAGTGCCGACAAACACCCCCAGCCCGACACCCGGTCCTACACAGGCTCCATGGAACACACCTACGCCGACAAGGGTGCTGACAAATACACCGACACCGACAAAAGTGCCGACAAACACCCCCAGCCCGACACCCGGGCCAACGCAGGCTCCATGGAATACACCTACGCCGACAAGGGTGCCGACGAATACCCCGACTCCTACAAAAGTGCCGACCAACACACCGACGCCGACACCCGGGCCTACGCAGGCTCCATGGAATACACCTACGCCCACTCCGACACAGACCCCGACAGATATTCCGACACCTACGAACACACCGGGGCCTGTAAATACACCTACAGAGGGGCCGACGGAAAGCCCGGAAGCCTCTCCGACACCGACAGAGATGCCTGAGGGGACGCCTGCCGCAACCCCTACAGATGAGCCGGAACCGACGCAGGGTGTAACCCCTACAGACGAACCGGGACCTACGCAGGGCGCAACCCCTACAGATGAGCCGGAACCGACGCAAGGAGTAACCCCTACGGATGAGCCGGAACCAACGCAGGGCGCAACCCCTACAGATGAGCCGAAACCAACGCAGGGCGTAACCCCTACAGATGAACCGGAACCGACGCAGGGCATAACCCATACGGATGAGCCGGAACCAACGCAGGGTGTAACCCCTACGGATGAACCGGGGCTGACAGCTACACAGGCTTCCACGCCGACAGAAGGAGCAGGACCTTCGAAAACTCCTTCCGGAGACGGCGGATCCAATATCGGTTTATTTATACTGATAGGTGCGGGTGCGGTTGCGCTCGCAGGCGGTTCGGCGGCATTTTTCCTTGTAAAGAAGAGAAAAGGATGAATGATATTGACTTTTCTTATCAAAAAGTTTAATCTTAAAAAGATGAACGAGCAGCATGGAGGTTGGCTATGAAGAAGATGGTACTGTCTATGGTTGTTGAGAATACTTCCGGTGTCCTTAGCCGTGTTGCCGGGCTTTTCAGCCGGCGCGGGTACAACATCGACAGTCTTACCGTAGGTGTTACCGAAAATCCTAAGCTGTCGCGCATGACCGTCGTTGCAAAAGGAGACAGCGGGATACTTGAACAGATACGAAACCAGCTGAACAAGCTTGAAGATGTAAAGGAGATCGAAGAGCTTGTTCCCGAACATTCCGTGTGCCGCGAGCTTGTCCTTGTACGTGTCGGGGCCGATAACGCCAACAGAAAGGAAGTAATGGCTCTTACGGACATTTTCCGCGCGAGGATAGTGGATGTTGCATCCGATTCGGTGCTCATAGAGCTTACCGGCAACCAGGCCAAGATCGATGCGTTTATCAAACTTCTCGGGGATTTCAAGGTACTTGAGTTTGTAAGGACCGGTATCACGGGCTTAAACCGCGGAGCGGGCGCGGAAGATGATTATGAGAATACTACCCATTCGGGAGAAGTATAATTTTTTAGAATTCAGAGGTAAGAAATGAGCGAAGATTTTGATGAAGAATATACCGGGCAGAGCGGTGCACCCGAGGAGTGCACGCATTCCTGTTCAACCTGCGGCGCAAATTGCCCTTCGAGACAGGATCCGAAGAGCTTTCTTGCAGAACAGAATCCCTACAGCAATATTACCAGGATAATAGGCGTCGTAAGCGGTAAAGGCGGCGTGGGAAAGTCATTTATCGCATCTGCAATGGCAGTCCTCATGAGAAGAAAGAACTACAGCACCGCCATACTCGATGCTGATATCACAGGTCCCTCGATCCCTAAGGCTTTCGGCCTTAAAGGAAACGCAGGACAGACCGAGATGGGAATACTTCCGATGAAGACGGAGTCAGGCATCAATGTCATATCAGTGAACAACCTTCTTGAAGACGAGGAGGCGCCCGTTGTGTGGCGCGGCCCCGTTATCGCAGGCACTGTGAAGCAGTTTTATACGGATGTTGTCTGGGGCGATGTCGATTACATGTTTGTTGATATGCCGCCCGGAACCGGCGACGTTCCGCTTACGGTATTCCAGTCGCTTCCCGTTGACGGGATCATCGTGGTTACAAGCCCTCAGGACCTTGTTTCAATGGTCGTAAAAAAGGCCATAAACATGGCGGGACTGATGAATATCCCTGTACTTGGGATCATTGAAAACTACAGCTATCTTGAATGTCCTGACTGCGGGAAGAAGCTTTCGGTATTCGGAGAAAGTCATGTTGAAAAGATAGCCGGAAAATACGGCGTTCCTGTCCTTGCAAAGCTCCCTATGGATCCGTCGATAGCAGCCGCTATCGATAAGGGAGCGGTTGAAAAGCTGGGGCTTAAAGAGCTTGACGAAGCTGCAGCAAAAATCGAAAAGGAACTGCCCATAGAAATGTGAGATTATCTTTATTCTTTGACGAACGGAGGTGGTTTTATGACTAGTCGAACGTGTGACGCAGACGCGCCCTACCCCAGTACTGATATAAAACCGCCGGCGTTCGTTTTTTTGCGCTCTGCCGGAGAAATGAGGCCAGAGAATGACAGAAAGAATGAAAGAACTGATCGAACAGAAGCAGTTTGCCCAGTTCAGGAAAGAAGTTGTCGAGTATAACGAGGCCGATGTGGCTGCAGTACTCGAAGAGCTTGACGAGAAGGAACGTGTGAAGGTATTCAGGCTCCTTCCGAAAGATATCGCCGCAGACGTGTTTGCGTACCTGCCGATAGAGATAGAGCAGGAGATCATTACATCGCTTTCGGAAAAAGAAGCAGGTTCGGTCATCGACAACCTGTATTCCGATGATGCGGCGGCCCTCGTTGAAGAGATGCCGGCCAACGTTGTGCGCAGGATCCTTGCAAACACAACACCGGAAACAAGACGCGACATCAACACCTTGCTGCAGTATCCGGATGATTCCGCAGGCAGTATCATGACTGTGGATTTTGTTGATTTCAAGGACAACATAACCGTTGCCGATGCCCTCCTGAAGCTAAGAAGGGTCGGGCTTGACAAGGAGTCGGTGGATGTTTGCTATGTGCTCGACAAGGCAAGACATCTGCTTGGGATCGTCACTTTGAGAAAGCTCATATTGAGCGAACCGGATGATGTCATTGTCGATATCATGAACGATCACGTCATAACCGTAAAGACCCTTACAGACCAGGAAGAGGTGGCTCGTACCATACAGAAATACGATATCAACTCGGTTCCCGTTGTTGACAGTGAGAACAGGCTTGTAGGCATCGTAACCATCGATGATATCGTCGATGTCATCGAGCAGGAGGCTACGGAGGATATCGAAATGATGGCCGCCATCACGCCTACCGACAAGCCGTACATGAAGACGAGCGTCTTCGAAACCTGGAAGAAGCGTATTCCATGGCTGCTTTTACTCATGATCTCCGCTACTTTTACAGGCGGCATCCTTTCGGCTTTTGAGGCCCAGCTCGCCACATTCCCGGTACTTATCGCCTTCATCCCGATGCTTATGGACACAGGCGGAAATGCCGGCGGACAGGCATCCGTCACGATAATACGTGGTCTTTCGCTTGATGAGATCCACTATGGCGATGTTTTCAGGGTAGTCTGGAAGGAGTTCAGGGTTTCGATCCTTTGCGGAGTAACGCTTTCGGCAGCTAATTTCGTTAAACTGCTGCTGATAGACAAGGTAGGGCTTCTTGTTGCATTTATAATCTGTATTTCACTCGTTGTTACAGTTGTGGTTGCAAAATTTGTGGGCTGTACATTGCCGATCCTT
>JAEEGF012406014.1_pt1 | contig 10752 bp, 16 predicted proteins | sample 9134171 | NCBI WGS metagenome assembly JAEEGF01 (sample SAMN16246542, study PRJNA631951) | gut metagenome | biome: gut microbiome; feature: rumen; material: AP-attached | host: Bos | place: Iran: Karaj | collected 2018-10 | reverse complement strand
GGATATGTCGTGTCAAGGAGGTCGTTGAGCGGTCCGGCGACTCAAGATGCACCGTCTCGGTGCGTCACCCCCGCCACATTTCACGAAAATATTCCCACAAAATCTAGCGAATTTGGTGTAATTTCAAATGTGACGGCATTGGGAAGTTCTCCCCCCTGAAGGTAACCCAGAAGTTGCCAAATATGGTATAATATGCGCATAGGCATGGACCAAAAACGGCACATGTTGTGGCAATCAGATGCCAGAGTGAGGTATTCGGCTGCATACCCCACGGGGCGAGAGCGTATCGCGAAAGGGTCTTCTTTACCATGGGACTGTCCCCATTGTATTTAGGTTATTGTCATCTGAATGTACTGGAGGGTAGCGTTAAATGAATTCAAAGCACAGGTCCAAGATGTACGATCACATACATTTTGCGGTGATGGCAATCGAAGGTGGCGCCAGGAGATTGCACATTTCTGGACAGAAAATGCATGATCGGCTTAAGGCTCAGAATCTGATTCACGAACGACTGCTGGGCAGGTATGATGATTTGCACACGCAGAGCTTTGAATGGGTTGTTGATGATACGGTGACCGCGCTGAAGAATTGGGAGGCCGGGAAATGAAGCTGTTTCATGGTTCGGACACGGTTGTGCGCGGCCCGTTGGCAAATGTAGGCCGGGCTAAGGTCGATTTCGGACAGGGTTTCTATTTGACAAAATTGCGCGGACAGGCCGAGTCGTGGGCAAAGACGATAGCAAGCCGCGGCAGAAATCGCAAGGCGTTTCTGAATGTCTACGAGTTTGACACTGCTGCCGCCAGAAGAGATCTTGGACAGCGCTATAAGGTATTCGATGCTTATGATATCCCCTGGCTGGATTATGTGGTGGATTGCCGAGCTGGTGGAAATCTGCAGAACCAGTATGATGTTGTCGAAGGCGGCGTGGCAAATGACAACGTGATTGATACCGTAGAGGACTACGAGAACGGGCGGATAACCGCAGAACAGGCCTTGGGTCAGCTTGCGTACAAGAAAGTCAATCATCAGATATGTATTCGTGCGCAAAAGGTCATAGACATGTATCTCAGGCATGTTGAGTCTGTTGAATTGAAAGGAGCGTGACCTATGCGAGATAGTGTCCTTTGGAGAAAGACAGCAAGGATAATCATGGAACTTGCTTCTGTGCTTGCCATAAGCGAGGAGCGCGCATTGGACTTGTTCTATTCAACGAAAACATATCGCCAGCTTTCAGATCCGAAATACGGCCTTCAGCTGATGAGTGATGGCTACATTGTCGAAAATGTCTTGTCGGAACTTCGCAATGGATGATACATTTGCTGACCCTTTTGAGCTTAAAGAAATACATACCACTCTCCAACTCCAACTCATAACTCCAACTAAACAGGTAATATCAGGCCGGGACTGGGGGCAAGGTTCTGGAGATGCTCGGCGGTAGAGAAGAGTGAGTTTGGAGTGTGTGGCGTGGTTGGTGGAATGATGGTGATTGAGTTGTTGGCTGGTACAATGAGGCTGGATCGCGGCGGAATTGCCGCGGTGGAAGATATGAGGCAAGCATATATAGTAGTAAAGCATATACGGAAGGGTTGACCCTTTTGAGCTCATATTAATAAGCCCTTTAGGAACCGAGATGAGAGTTGTGGATCAGAATAAATTGAAAATTGCGTTGCTTGGCCTTGAGCAACATATTGGCGGTGTTAGAAATGATATTGAAACGACCCAATTTGTTGTCCATAATATCCCTCTCAAAGGAGCGGAGCGTATATCTGATTTTGACTCTGTCATGATTTTTCAGGGGGCGTTTGAACAGCTCTGCCATTCGAGCGGATATTCTGGTAACTCATACTGGATACAATGTGACAAAGATGAATTGGATAGAAGGCTCAAAGAAATTGTTCAACTTCGAAACAAAGGCGGTTTTATCCTTATAATCCTCACAAGACCATTCTATGATGTGTATGATGGCAAACGATACAGAGATACTGATATTTCAAAGATACTGTCAAATGCCAACAGCATAAGCCGTTTTGATTTACCAGCAGCAATGCCTTTGGTGGATGCATTGACAAATGAATTAAAATCCTTTTGCGAGAAGTATGGGAGAGCATATTCATATTTTGATTGCTACCCAAGTTCTCGCGAGACATTGGATTTCATGCCATTAGCAAAGACTTTTGACAATAAAATTGTTGGAATGTCTATATGTCGTACGGTATATTACATCCCAGCGCTCTTGCCCAAGTCGTTCGATTGGGAAGAATTCATAAAAGATGCTGTGACTCCTATCGTAAGTATTCACAAAAAAAGGAGACTAGAGTTACCGGGTTGGGTTAATGGGATTTTGTTGGGACCAGAAGACTCATTGCGAGAGGAGCTGACGAAATCGGAAGATAGAATTAATGAAATTAAGGAACGATTGGCAACCTTGTCTAAGTTTAAGCGTGTGCTTATAGAAACTGGCAACGATTTGGTGAATAGTGTTTCGTTGCTTCTTCGTGAGACTACAGATCTTGAGGTTGATTCAAAGGACGATAAGAAAGAAGATTGTCGTATTCGGGACAAATCGGGTAATGTTCTTGCACTTGTTGAGATAAAGGGGATAAATGGGAATGTCAAAATGTCGAATGTTTCCCAGACCTTTGAACACAGGGAGCGAACGACAGGGTGTGAAAACCTTCCTGCAGTATTAATAGCAAACACATTCATAGGTACGGCACGATCAGAGGAAGAGAAAGACAAGGCGCCCGAAGAAGAGCAAATCGCGTTAGCAGAGAGGCACAACGTATTAATCTTGCGGACATTGGACTTGTTGAGGATGTATAACTCAGTGTTGTTGGGGAAGGTTGCAAAAGAAACTATCGCTAGTTTATTGCTGACTAAGGCGGGGTGGATAGATTGGAATACTGTAGCAGATCCGGGATGTCAATAGCGTAGTTGCCGGTGCTGGAGATGTGGATTGAGGATGCTGAGAAAGATGTCTTGAAGGGTGGTGCGGCGAAGGGCGAGAAACATGGACTGGAAAACATTGGCTGAGGAATGATGGTGAAGAGAAAGTTTGAACGATAGAAGGTTTTAATTGTGAATGGGAAGAAGATAGATGGTTGGATAGTCCGCGACTGATTTGCCGCGGTGGGGATTGGTTCGGCAGGGGTGGGAGGAGAATACGCCGGATACCCCAGAAATGGGATAATATGCAGTATATATAGAGAGACATGAGTGGAAAGCTGCCCATGTGCAGGCGTACAGAAAACGCCCAGATGAGGTATTCGGCAGCTGCAGCGGGCGCGGAGCGTAGTGCGAAAAGAACTTCTTTGCCATGGGGTCTGACCCCATAGTATTAGAAGGTTGCTATTGAGGTATAGCAGATTTATGATCCAAGAAGATACATTTGCGAAACCTAAAGACTGGCCTTGTAATAGGTTGGAGCAAGTAATTGAATTGGTTGATCGCACTTATTGCGAATTCAATAAGAATCCTAATTACAGGACTAGGGAGGCGCTTGTTTCGGCAACATCACTGTACGATTTCAATCAACTTAGTAGTATTGGTAGGTTTAGAATAACTCCGTATGAGATTAGATTGCTGAATACATTTTGGATGAGCGCTCGGTGGTACAATGTTTCGTCGCTGTTGCTGTTTGTATATCTTGTAGTTTCAGAATTGTGTCTAATGGATCGGATGATTGATATAATGCGTGATGGGTTGTGCGCTCAGGGAATGAAATACCCGCCAGAAGACTGGAAATCGTATGAATACTTGCATAAGCCGCTGTTATTGTTTTATCATGCTTATGATGATTATCGCAGCCGCAAAGAGGGAGGATTTGATAAAAGTGTCATTAATGTGACGAATCGTGTTCTACAGGGAATGGATTCTGAAGAGTTGCTGTTTGATATTGCGAAGAGCTTAACGGTTATGTTATCAGACCTGAGTTGCATGATGGGGTCTAAGCGTGAGGGTATGATGAGGTTGAGTAGGGCGGAGTTAAAAAACATTCTTTCGTTTGAGTTTGACTTATTATATAGAAGCGGTCAAAATCCTGTGGAGCGGCCTCTTTCTGGGCAACTGATGATTCAGATTAGCAATTATATACTCAAGTCAAGGCACGGCTATAATGAAGATTATATTTGCAAGTATATTGAAAAGGACATTGTAAATCAGAGCTTACGTAATGAGGATGTTTGGATCCGTGAGATAAGAGGACTAAATGATTCTAAAGAAGGTGAGGTGTTGCGGAAGCTTTTCACAGATACCAATTGGACAGGGTATCATTGGGTCGAAAATATTGATGTGTCTGACGTGCGGAAATACTATGTAGCTTGTTTTAGCAAATCAAAATCAAATGATGAGGCTGCGAAACGGTATGGACCGTGCATCCTTGGATATAAGGGAGATAGGATTTTAGATCTTATTGCACCCATTTGCCTACGTACTATGTATCGAGACCCTAAGGTAGACAAATCGCTTCCAGAAACAATAACACATTATTCGCAGACGCAAGTTGTGGCTTTTGACGTGTTATATGACGAAAAAGAAGCCAAAGAAGAGTTGAGGTATTTGTGCTCCATAATTGACTTGTTTAAAGCGACAGAAGAGGAGAAAAGACAATTCTTACAGGATATCTTGCAATACTGGCTATATTCTATTAAAGTCTCCGATCCTAAATGGGTGGCTGAGAAGGAACGCCGGTATGTCTTATTTACATATCCAGAATGGGAATATAAAGATACGGTTTTAGAAGATGGTTTCTTCAAATGCAAGTCAACATTGTACATGTTCCCTGATTTTGTCTTGGGAAATGCTGATTTGCCAGCAATTTTCAAGTCTCGGATTGATGAAAAACGTAGGGCGGTATCGACATCTTCATACTTCTTATGCCATGATTGTCTGAATCGTGATTTTGATTTGCCAAATTTGAAACATGATAAGTGTCCAATCTGTGGAAGCAACAATTACGAAGTTGTAGATGTTTAAAGTTTGAGAGACACACCTCGCCGGCACTTCTCAGAAATGCCTGCGTTTGCCGGGTACGGCGTGATGGGGTGGAGCGAAGGAAATAGAGAGAGGGAGGATTGAATGTCGGAGGTGGAAGATAATATCAGGCCGGGGCTGGGAGATGGCTGGATCAAGGTCGGTGCGGCGAGATGTGAGAAGTGTGGGCTGGAGAAATTGAGGATGTCGAGAAGGTTGGTTGAAGGGAATGAACGCAATAGATAAAGTCGGTTCGGCGTTCCTCCGCCGCATTCTGCTCCGGATGAAGGAGCTGGGGGTGTCGCAGACGGAGCTTGCGAAGCGCATGCAGGTGTCGCGTCCGTACATCACGAAGGTGCTGCACCAGGACGTCAACATAACCTTCCGCACGGCGGCGAAACTGGCCACCGCACTGAAGATGGACTTCTTTCCAGCGCTCCGTCCGCAGGAGGTAACCCAGAAGTTACCAAATATGGTATAATATGCGCATAAACATGAGCAATGTAAGGCCCATGGGAATCGCGGAAAATCTGCCGCGGGTGAGGTATTCGGCTGCATACCCCACGGGGCGAGAGCGTAGCATGAAAGGATCGTAACATGAAAAAGACGCTTGAAGTTCTGAATCGGCTTGTATCTGAGAAGGTAATAGATGACTATGCCATAGGTGGAGCAATGGGCGCCATGTTCTATGTTGAAGCCGTCACGACGATGGATCTCGATATATTTGTCCTCTTCCCGGATGATTCCGACTTGGTGCCGCTTTCGCCTGTCTACGGTAAGCTGAAAGAATGGGGCTATCTGCCGGACGAGCACGAAAAAGAGTGCATAAGCATCGAAGGAACGCCGGTTCAGTTCCTTCCTGCGTATGATGCTTTGCTGCAGGAGGCTCTTTCCCAGGCTCGGTCATTCGACTACGAAGGCGTCGGGACGAAAGTCATGCAGGCAGAGTATCTGGCGGCAATATGCGTAAAGACCGGGCGGCTCAAGGACAAATTGCGCGTGCAGATGCTTCTGTCGAGTGATGGTTTTTCTGTACAGCGCTTTCTGGGTCTGCTTTCAACCTTCAGCCTGAAAGAGAGGTACGACAAATGGCAGCTGCAGTGAAGATGCGTCCGCTGAGCGAGAGTCAGTACGCCAAGGAGTCCTTCAGGGCGAGCCAGGCGGCCTTGTCATATCCCGAGAAGGTGCGGCAGCTCGTCATGCTGCAGGAGAGGCTGCGCCCAATCTATGCGGCGAGAGGCCGGACAATCGTTCCATGGAAGATCGACTGAAACCAGGAAAGGGACTTCTTTACCATGGGGGCAGACCCCATTGTATTCGGCGTGAGGGCGGTGGGAACGAAGGAATTGCCGGTGGGTGGTGGCGGCGGTGGAGAAGAGTGAGATTGGAGTGTGTGGCGTGGTTGGTGGAATGGCGGTGATTGCGTTGTTGGCTTATACAATGAGGCGGCTAGTGGTGAGAGTGCCGTATACCTAAATGCGGAATAGGCCTATACAGTAACGCATATACGGAAGTGGCGAACCCTTCTAACCATTTAATTGTGTCAGATAGTAGAAGGAGTAAAATGAAGCGCAGGGCAATTCTACTAGGTCATGTTGATGGATTACTTTCAACAAACCTGGACTTGGATAAAGTGCATGGTTATTTGACAAGTTTGTGTGGCGGCGCGTGGAATTCGGGGGAAATTATTCGCCAAGTTAACATTTCAAGAAGTGCGCTTGACGAACTGTTACAAGATACTCGAACTGGAAAATTTGATTATGTATTCTTTTATTTTAGTGGTCATGGCGAATATAAGAGGGGGTCTATTCTTGAGTTGAATACGCAGGAAGAAACCATTAGTGAACGGTTGTTGAGCAACCTTGCGCTACGCCAATTGAACATTTACGATTGTTGTAGGACATTGCCTCGGACGCAGTCCATAAGAGTTACAAATTCCTTCTCGCTGGTTAGATTGTCCGAGTCCTATGATAAGACACGCGAATACTTTAGAATGATGTATGATGATCGTATTCTGCAAGCGTATGAGCAACAGATGTCCCTGTACTCATGTAGTATTGGAGAATCGTCGTATGATTTTGGGGAAGGCGGGGTGTATACAAAGTATTTTATTGACTCTGCAAAGACATCGGATGAGACTTATGTACTTGCTTCAGCAGCACATTCAAAAGCTTGCCGTCTAACGACGAGCGAAGTATTTCAACATGGCAAGTGGCAACATCCTGATTATTTTATGGCTAAGTTGCCGTCACGTTATCAGTTAATATGTGGACTTAGTAGTAAATTATGGAATAAATATGAGTGATCAGATGATATCTGCTCTTGTTGCTGCTATTGTTTCATCCGTTATTTCGGCCGGAATTAGTTTATTGGTTGTGGCCTTAACGCGGCAGGGAGACGAAAAACGTGCGTTGGACAATGAATTAAGCGATATTCTAAAAATTGGGATTGAATATCCATATTTTGAGATGGAAACATTCACTTCTCAATGGCGCCCAGATAAGGTGAACAGCGATGAGCGATATGCAAAATACGAGTTATATGCAACACTAGTATTTAATCATTTGGAAAGGCGATGCAAATTCCATGGTTTTGACTTTAATAAGGTTCAAAGAGAAATGGATATGTGGTCATGGGTAAAAATACACAAGGTATATTGGGAGCATCCAACGGAATGTCACGAAAATATTCTTGGGTACGACTCTAAGTTCTCCGAGATTATAGCGAAGCACATTCTTAAAACGAAGGAAGACTAAGATATGAAAAGATTCGCATTCATGTTAGGCAACACAGATGGTCTCGCAGGCGTTAAGAAAGACCTGCATCGTTTTAAATCATTCCTGGAAAGTGATATTGGTGGGGCTTGGGAGCGTGATGATGAGATATTCTGTTGCTGTGATTTGACGTATGATGAGGTTATGCCTATTATTGAAACTATCCGAAATGGAAGTTATGACTATGTTGTTTTTTATTTTAGCGGGCATGGTGGAATGAAGAGGTCAACGGAGTTATGCCTCAATGCAAATGGGGATATTTTAAGTGAATGCGAACTCTCGGGATTGGCCAATAAGCAGTTGTCGATATATGATTGTTGCAGGGTGTTTCCAAAAATGGTTAAAACCGCGACAAACTTTGTGCTCGATGAATCTGTAGAGTCTTATTTATCGCGAAGAAGATTGTATCGAAAGCGATTTGATGCGCTTATTGCCGATGCATCGGAACAGGATGTTCGGCTGTATGCTTGTCATCCTGACAGATATGCTAATGATACAAGTGATGGAGGTGTGTACACGAAGCATCTTCTTGATGTTGCTGAGACACAGAGTTTGACGGGTGATGTTTTTGTTAAAAAGGCACACACTTTAGCGACTAATGCTGTTGTGATAGATCCTGATGCTTTTAGCAATGGGGTGATACAATACCCAGACATTATGATTAATACGAAAGATAGCCCGACGAAAGATTTGGTTCTTGCGCTTGATCGGTCTGCTTATACTTATATTTAACTTGATTACTCATGTTGGCAACATTGAATATGTCTCCTAACCGCAGGACTCACACGAGCGCAACGTTGAGGAAAGGGCTGATTTTGTTGGGTGCGGCGTGATGGGGATGGGAACGAATGAATCGAATACGTATGGACGAACTGAACGGAAAAACACGGTTTTGGGGAGTGGATTTCAATAGTTAGGAACACAACGGATTTTGAGACAAAATGACGCGAAATTGACCCGCAGAACGACCAAGAAGAGCAGCGAAAAATGATTTTTAGCGACACTCACGAACACAAATATGGGCAAAAACGGCGGTAGAGCGTGAGAAATGAGGTGTTTTGAGGAGTCGTTCTCAACACTCACGAACATTGGCATACAAGTGAACACAACGGAGTGTGAGAAGCGAAGAAACGAATGGTTTTAGCCGTGTAGAGGTGGAGCGGTGAAGAGTTTTTAGACAGGATAAAAAGGATAATGTATGGCACACAAGACATTTATTTCGTACAAGTATAGTGAGGCACGCAAGCTGAGGGACGACATCATTAAAGCACTAGGTGATGATGCGAAATTCTACAATGGAGAGAATGGTTTGAGTCCGAATATGTCAGACGATAAAGACGAGACCATTTGGAAATACCTGAAAGATATGATATGGGGAACGAGTGTAACGATTGTCGTAATATCGCCACATATGACAGAAAGTGATTGGATTGAATCTGAAATAGCCTATAGTCTTCGCAAAGTCTCGCGGGACGGTACACAATCTCAGCGAAATGGTGTCGTGGGTGTAATTAAGAAGGTGGATGGTGGTTACTCGTGGTTCAAAAACACGCGCACAAATGACGATGGCTGTAGTGTCAGTATATATGATGAGACTAAGGTTTTTGATATAATCAAGGAAAATCGGTGGAATCAAGACCCAAAAGAATATTCCTGCAAAGAGTGCAAGACAATTGATCCCCTTAAAGGATCATATATTTCTTATGTTGAAGAAGAGGAATTCCTTAAAGATCCGTCAAAATACATAGATAATGCATATGAGAAGAGTCAGGATGACTGTGACGGGTATGAGATGCAATTGTTGAGTTGATCGTTCCATCTGAGAAGAGGTGCGACAAGTAAAAATCGAGTATTTAGATTACGGATGCATCCTGATATTTCAAATGTTGTACTATGGTTGTCTGCAGCGACTGATGAGCAGCACCAGTCTCCAGAACAGTTGTCTGGAATGGAGAATTTTATTCGCAGGTTGGCTCGTGAGGTGTATGCTCAGCGTGGGACAATTGTGCATGGTATGCATCCAGTGATTAGCAAGTGGTTGGTGGAAGAGCTGGAGACCATTCCCGAAGATTGCCGTAGAAGTGCGCTTAAGCTTGTTGTTTCTCAATTCTTTCTTGACAAGGCACCTTCGCCAACTCTTGCTGATAAATATGCCAAAACAATTACGGTGATTCGCACTCCTGCTGACGATAAGGGCCGTGATGCGAGTTTAAGGAAGATGCGGCACGTGCTTTCAACACTCTGTAATGCTTTTGTTGCAGTTGGTGGAAAACTTCATTTAGAGGCAAAGGGCCGTGCGGGGATAACGGAAGAGATAGGCTTTGCGCGTAATTCCGGTTTGCCGTGCTATGTTCTAGGAGGCTTTGGTGGGGATGCTAAGCAGTACATTGAAAACAACAGACTGGATAATCTGAAGAATGGACTGTCGAAGGCTGAGAATGATAAGGTGACTGAAAACAACGGGGTTGAAGAAACGTTCTCATTGATAGCAGAGGGATTGTCTCGTCTTCCGTTGGAAATTTCTGCAAGAAGGTTGCGTGAGGGGAAATCAGTTTGGCCAGGGCGTTTTAGGATACTTTCGCTTAATGGAGGAGGTATTAAGGGCGCATTTAGTGCAGCCGTGTTGGCTGCGATTGAGAATGCGTACGATTGTAATGTTGCTGATTATTTTGACTTGATAGCGGGAACATCAACAGGTGGATTGATAACATTGGGCTTGGGTTCCGGTGTAAGTGCAAAGAAAATACTTGAGTTTTACAGAGACAAGGGTGATATGATTTTTCCCCAAGACAAATGTTTGTGGAGATTAATCCGATGGTTGGTGTCTCGAAAGTATGCTGCAAATGGTTTGAAGGCGGCGTTGTCTGAAATCCTTTTGTCTGGCGGTAAGAGTATGTGCCTAAAGGATTCGTGTTGTCGGTTGCTTGTGCCAAGTTTTTCGGCTGATGATGGGGAAATGCGCTTCTTTACAACTCCACATGCTGAGTTTTGTGATCTTGACGGAGAT
>JAEEGF010312380.1_pt1 | contig 10753 bp, 11 predicted proteins | sample 9134171 | NCBI WGS metagenome assembly JAEEGF01 (sample SAMN16246542, study PRJNA631951) | gut metagenome | biome: gut microbiome; feature: rumen; material: AP-attached | host: Bos | place: Iran: Karaj | collected 2018-10 | reverse complement strand
GCCGGTTGCGTGAACGCGGCCGGCCGTCGTGGTAGAATCCGTATCGTAGAAGAGAACGCGCGGCATCGCCCGCTGAGACGATGCGGAAAGGAACGAACATGAGCACGAAGGACGTCATCTACGAACTCAGAACGAAAAACGGGCTGTCCCAGGACGATCTGGCGAGGGAGGTCTTCGTGACGCGCCAGGCGGTGTCGCGCTGGGAGACCGGTGAGACGGTCCCGAACACCGAGACGCTGAAACTGCTGTCGAAGCGGTTCAACGTCTCGATCAACACGCTGCTCGGCTCGCCCCAAAAACTCGTCTGCCAGTGCTGCGGGATGCCGCTCGAGGACGCGATCCTCGGCCATGAGAAGGACGGAACGATCAACGAGCACTACTGCCAGTGGTGCTTCGCGGACGGCACCTACACGTACAGCGATATGGACGACCTGATCAACGTGTCCGTCCCGCACATGGTGGCCCAGGGCTTTACCGAAGACCAGGCGCGCGCGTATCTGAAGGCGACGCTTCCGACGCTCGATTACTGGAAGCGCTACGAGGAGCTCAGCGACCACGGCGAGTTCGAAGCGTTCAAGAAACAGCTGATCGAAGAGATCAACGCGCTCGGGATCGAGGGGCTGCCGAAGGTGGAGAAGCTGAACGCGCTCGTCGGCTCGTACGTCAATCTCGCGTACCCGCTCCCGAACGGCGGGACGGTCAAATTCCTGAACGACGCGACGACGTACCTCGGAAACCAGCTCGAGTCGGAGTTCGGCGGCGACCGCTGCTTCGGCGTCCTCGCGTGCATGGACTTCATTCTGGTCTGCACGTACGGAGAGGGCGGCTCCGATCCGGAACTCGTGCTGTATAAGAAGAGATAACGATTCGATCAAAAGAATGACCCCGCGCCTGACGGCGCGGGACTTTTTTATTGCGGTCGGGAGATCAGCGAATCGATCCGGTTCCAGTCGATCCCGCCGGGGACGCGGTAGGAGCCCGCCGCACCGGCACCGGTCACCACGATGCGGTCGCCGATGACCGTCATTTTGATCTCGGCATCGGGACGGCTGTACAGAAGATACAGCGCGCGAGCGGCTTCTTTTCCGGGACTGTCTTTGGGGAGATAATCCCAGCTTGCGTGGTCGAGTTCGAGACCGGCGATGTAGTCATTGAAACGGTCGTCGGTCAGATCGACAAATCCGCCGGAGGATTCGGTGAACGCGACGCCCCACCGGATGCCGGTCCCGCCGGGAAGTTTTTCGTAGATGAGGTCCCGGCCGGTCCCGCCCGGGACCGAGAGGCCGACGGTCCGGAACAGCAGGATCATGACGAGAAGAGCGGCGCAGACGAGAAGGGCGCCCGGCCGTTTTTCGGCAGGCTCCGTCACCTGTTTCAGGCGGTACTTCAGGCTCTCCGCGCCGGCGGAAAGGCAGGTCGAGAAGCCTTCGCTCTCCGCGGGCCGAGACAGGATCAGCCTTGCGTACAGCCGGCGCTCCGCTTCGGTCGCGTTCCGGAGCACGATCTCATCGCAGGAGAGCTCGAGATCCTCCGCGCAGCGCTCGGCCGTATTGCGGATCAGCGGGACCGGCCAGAAGACGGCCGATACGAACGCCAGATCGAGCTTCGCCATGCAGTCGCCCCGCGCGATGTGGATCAGCTCGTGGCGGAAGATGAGCCGTAACTCGTCCGGTGTGTACCCCGCGCGCGGCAGGAGGATCACCGTCGATTTCCGTGTAAAGCCGATGGCCAGAGGAACGTCGACAGCCGGTGAGATCATCGCGTCGGGAATGCCTTTTTCGAAGGCGCCGATCGCGTTGGCCTCCTCTTCCAGAACGGCGCGCGCTTCCGTTCCGGTGAGCGAACAGACACCTTTCAGGACGTCGCTCCGGTACCGGACGTGCGCGATGACCGCGCGGAGGAACAACGCCAGCGCGACGATGCCGTACGCGATCAGGACGATGCGGACGATCCCCGCCGCCGCCGGACCGAGGCGGATCCAGAAGAGCGGGCGGTTGCGCGTCATGCCGGAGACGAAATTGTACGGCAGGATACACGGGACGAGCCAGAGGGCCGCGATCCCGGTCGCGCGGAACCGCTTCCGGAGCAGCGGAACGGAACCGTACAGCGCCGCGTAATAGACTGCCGCAAGGACGAGCAGCGGAAGAAAACCGAAGAACTTGCCGGCGTAGACGTGGGGGAAGAGCAGCGCCAGAAGGGCGAGGAGAGCGAACAGGATTGTGATCAGGCCGCCGATGAGCGGTGAGCGGACCTTCCCGGCCGGCTCCGGATCCGACGCCCAGAACGTTCTCCAGCCGGCTACGGCCAGCAGGACTGCGATGATGATGACGGTTGCGATCGTCATAGCCGGTCCTCCTCCAGAAGCCTGCTGAGCTCGGCGAGGTCTTCCCGGCTGATGCCGCTGTCCGTGAGCGCCGACGCGAACGCCGAGACGCTGCCGCCGCAGAGCTTGTCGAAGAAGCGCCGGCTCTGGGAGGCAAGGTACGCCTCACGCGTGATCAGCGGCGTGTAGACGCTGCTCCGCCCCTGTTTTTCGGCTTTGATGAATCCCTTGTCCGCCAGCCTTGCGAGCAACGTCAGGATCGTGGTCCGGGCGAGAGGGGATGTCTCGCGGATCGTTTCTTCCACGAGCGCGCGCGGCACGGGCGGTTCGAGGCCCCACAGGACCTGCATGACCTCCAGTTCGGAATCGGGCAGTTTTCGGATGTTCATTGCGGTACGCCTTTCGTTGTTCTACAACTGTAGTATAAGTATATTCTACAATCGTAGAACAAAAAAGTCAATGCCGATCGACCGATCGGCAGACAAATACGAAAAGGACAAAAAAGCGGTATGAACTAGCGCGCCCAGTTCTCGATCCGGAGCCCGGGGACGCGCTCAAATTCGCGCGTGTTGTTCGTGATGAGGGTCAGCCCGCGGGACCGCGCGTGGGAGGCAATCAGACAGTCGTTCGCGCCGATCGGGGTTCCGTCCGATTCCAGGGCGCAGCGGATCGTTCCGTACTCCCGCGCGGCATCGGCGTCAAAAGGGAGGACGGAGATATTCGAAAAGAACAGCATCAAAGCAAGCCGGTTCTGTTCGGGGCGGGAGCTGCGGGCAGCGCCGTATTCCAGTTCGGCCAAAGTGATCGCGGAGACGCAGAGGTCTTCCGGACGGTACCGGCGGAACCGTTCGAGGACCGCCGCCGGACGGGCGTTCCGGACATAGACGACGATATTCGTATCGAGCATGTATTTCATAGCGAATCGGGTTCCTCCGGCAGCGGATCCGCCGGCGGTTCGCGCAGAAAGTCGTCGGTGAAGAGGGACGCTCCGAGCAGCATGGCGCTCCACGGGTCGTCCTTCGGCATCAGCATGACCACGTTTCCGATCCGGTTCACGAGGACTTCCTCCGTTTCAAACCGGCAGTTTTTCGGCAGGCGAACGGCTTGAGAACCGCCGTTGAGAAATACTTTGGCTGTTTCCATGGGCAGGATCCTCCTTTGCGGAAAAGTATATACTAACATATATACAATGTCAAGAACCCCGCTTGCGATAAAGATAACAGAAATAAGAATGAATGTCAATAAAAAACAGTAAATTAATGACATGCCATGCGCGCAAGAAAGCCCTGCGCGAGCAGGGCTTCAGAGCCGGCAACGATCACCGCACGTAGTTCAGCGTCAGCGTCTCGCGCGTCGGCTCGAGGCGGGTGAACTCGACGCCGGCGGCCTTGAGCATCAGCTTCGAGGCTTTGACGCCGTCCGTCGCGGCGTATTTGTCGTCGAGGTAGAGGATGCGTTTGATGCCGCTTTGAATGATGGCCTTCGCGCATTCGTTGCAGGGGAAGAGGTCGACGTAGATCGTCGCGCCCTTCAGGGACTGGCCGCCCGCGTTGAGGATCGCGTTGAGCTCGGCATGGACGACGAACGGGTACTTCGTCTCGTTCGGTTCGCCCTCGCGCTCCCACGGAAACTCGTCGTCCGAGCAGCCGGTCGGGAAGCCGTTGTAGCCCGTCGAGAGGATCTTCTTCTCGGGGCTCACGATGCAGGCGCCGACGGTCGTGTTCGGGTCCTTCGAGCGGTGTGCGGCGAGCAGGGCGACGCCCATAAAGTATTCATCCCAGGTAATATAGTCTTCGCGTTTCATCGGCATCACCTCCGTTTTGACCATTGTAACATGGCGCCGCACAAAAGAAAAGGGCCCTGCTTCCGCAGGGCCCCCGGAAAGGATCGCTTATTTCGAGAGCACTTTCGTGATGTGCGGGTTCGCGCCGTTGTACCAGTAGAGGAAGCCCTCGAGATCGACGACGTCGCCGATCTTCAGCTGGGTCACCATCTCGTACGGATCGGAGCCCTCCGCGCACTCGTCGGATTCGACGGTGAACGTATAGGTCTCGCCGTTGACGGAGACGTTGAAGTAGAGGTCGTTGTTCGAGCCCGCCGCGCCGGAGCCGTCCCAGTTGTAGAGGAAGGCGGCGTCGTTGCCGTTCGCGTCCTTCGACGCCTCGACGGTCACGCCCTTGAAGGCGACGTATTTGTTCATGTGCTTGATGAGCTTGTCCGTTCCGAGCAGAGCCGTCACGTCGAGCGCGGCCGGCTTGTATCCGGCGCCGTCGACGACTTCATACGTCGCGTCGGTGATCTCGACCTCGCCGGCCCATTCGGACTTGTAGCCGGTGATCTTGACGCGGCTCGCGTTCAGGATCTTCGTCATGTCGTCGGGCGTGACGTTCATGCGGTACACGTAGTAGCCGCTCTCGGAATCCTGAAGGAACATCGAGACGTTGCCGTACGTTTCGTTGTAGGCGACGCCGGTGACGGCCGCCTCAACGGTGACCTCGGTGTCAAGCGCGGCGTCGGCGTACGATTTCGCGGAGGACGAACCGGCGCTCTTCGTCGTCACGGTCAGGGAGTGGATGTGGGGGTTCGGGCCGTAGTACCAGTAGAGGAAGCCCTCGAGATCGACGACGTCGCCGACCTTCAGCGCCTCGACGGCCTTGTAGACGTCGGAGCCCTCGGGGCATTCGTCGGACTCGATGCAGAAGTTGTAGACGTTGCCGTGGTCGTTGACGTTGAAGTAGAGGTCGTTGTTCGATCCCTTGGCGCCGGAGCCGTCCCAGTTGTAGAGGAACGGGACTTCATTGCCGTCAGCGTCGATCGAGCCCGCGACGACGAGGTCCTTGAACGACACGAGGCGGTTCATGTTCTTCGAAAGCAGCTCGTTCGAATAGAGGTCGAGCGTCACGTCGATCGCGTCGGCCGTATACGTTCCTTCGAGGGCTTCGAACGTCGCGTCGATGATCTCGACTTCGCCCGCCCATTCGGACTTGAAGCCCTTGACGCGGATCTTCGCGCCTTCGGTCAGCTTCTTCGCCTCATCCTCGGTCACGTTCATCCGGTAGATGAAGTAGCCGCCGTCCTTGTCCGCGAGGAAGAGGGAGGCGTTGCCGTAGGCGGCGGAATACGCGCAGGATTGAATGAACGCTTCTATCGTCACTTCGGTGTCGTTCGCCGCGGCGACGTAGTCCGCGTGGGTCAGAACGCCTTCGGACTTCGCGAAGATGTCGACCGGCTTCGGATCTGCCGGTTTCGTGCAGGCCGCGAACGTGAAGACCATCGCGAGCACGAGCAGCAGTGCAGTCAGTTTTTTCATTTCGGTTTCTCCTTTTATTGAATCAGAGCAATTGTGTCGGAATGATGGTTCGCGCCCGCACGCGGCGGGACGAACATACATAGTAATTGTATCACACGCCGTACAGAATTCAAGTCAGGATTCCCTGTCCCGTTCGGCCTTCTCCTTCCGCTTCTCGTTCAGCCAGTACGCGCCGATCAGGACCCAGACGGCGGCGAGCGACGCGAGCAGGACGGCGGACGTCTTCGGCAGCGGCCCGAGATCGCCGTCCGCGGGAAGGGAGGCGGAGGAGCCGAGGCTGTCGAGGTGGTAGAGCGAGATCACGCCGGAATAGAGCTTTTCCATGTACGCCTCGTCGACCGTCTCCTTCCGCCGCGTCGATTTCGCGACGTTCTCGATCAGCTGGCCGGCGGCGTCGCGGAGGGAGGCGGAGCCGTTGAAGACGGGCGTCGTAAAGGTGTCGGAGGTGTGGGAGAGGAGAAGCTTCGACGCCTTGATCTTGACGTCGTAATAGGTCAGGTTGTCCTCGCCCTCGCGGGAGAGGTAGTCCCGGTATTCGGCGGAGTCCTGGGCCTTGCGCGTGACCGGGACGTAGCCCTCCGTCTCCGCGTAGGCGATCTGGACGCCGTTCGTCAGAAGAAACTGCATGAACAGCCACGACGCGAGGACCTCCTGGGGATCGGTCTTGTTGAAGATGCAGACGGACGGGCCCTGGGAGATCATGCGCGGATGCGAGGGGTCGAGCTGGGGGACGGGGCGGACGACCGTCTCGAATTCGACGAGCTGGTCCTTCGGGATGTCGAGAAGCGGCGCCTTCGAGCCCATCCACGTCGCGCCCGCCGTCGAGTCGACCGAGAAGACGGACTGGCCCGCGTTGAGGAAGTTCGCGGGATACGAGGAGATCTTGAACGTCGAGAACGCCCCGCTCTTCACGTGGTCCGCGACCTCGTAGAGCAGGCCCTTCGTCGTGTCGTTGAAGAGCAGGATCTCACCGTCCGCCGTCGAATAGCCCGAACCGGCCTGCTCGGCGTACTGGATCATCATGTTGTCGGTCGACTTGTAGATGAACGGGATCATGACCTTCTGGCCGTTGAGCGCGTAGACGCCGTCCGCGTCCTTCGCCGTCGCGGCCTCGGCGACCTCGAACACCCAGTCCCACGTCGGCACGTCGGGGATCTCATAGCCGAGCGCCTCGACGAACGTTTTGTTGATGTAGAGCGCCTCGGTCGAGCGCATGTACGGCAGCGCGTACGTCACGCCGCCGATCTGGCATTCCGCGAGGAATTCGGGCACGACCTCATCCGCGCGCGGCGAGTCGAAGAGCAGGGCGGAGCCGCCGAGCCCGTACGTCCCGTCCGCGATGAGACCGTCGAGCGGGACGACGGTGTTGTCGCCCGTCAGGTACGTCGCGATGTGGTCGGGGTAGGAGATGCAGACGTTCGGCGTCGTGCCGGTGGAGATGTTTGTGATGACGTCGTTGTAGATCTTCGCGTAGTCGGTGTAGAGGCGGAGATTGACCGTGACGTTCGGGTAGAGCGCCTCGAAATCGGCGATCGCCTGCTGGTAGATCGCGACCTGGGTCTTGTTCGTGTCGTTCTTCGCCCAGAACGTGATCTCGAAGTCGCGGGACGTGTCGAACGCGCCGGGCATCGAGAACGCGGCGCTTCCGCGCGAGCCGTGGCAGCCGGCGAGGGAGAGGAGCAGCGAGAGGATCAGGATCGCGAGAAGGCCTTTTTTCATCCCTTCGTACCTCCTCTCGAAACGCCCTCCATGATCCGCTTGCGGAAGCAGAGGAAGAGCACGATCAGCGGCACGGAGATCACGACGACGGCGGCCATCATCGCGGGGATGTTCTCGCGGCCGAAGCCGTTCTCGCGGATCTCCTGGATGCCGTTCGACACGAGGAAGTACGCGGGATCGTCGGTGATGAGGCGCGGCCAGACGTAGGAGTTCCAGCACTCGATGACCTTGAGGATCACGACGGTGACGATCGTCGGGCGGCAGACCGGGATCATGACCTTGAAGAGGTATTTGAAGTCGCTCGTGCCGTCGACCTTCGCGGCGCGGTAGAGCTCGTCGGGGACCTGCTCGAAGTTCTCCTTGAGCAGGTAGATGTAGAACACGCTCGTGACGGACGGCAGGATCAGGCCCCAGAACGTGTTGCGCATCCCCGCGTTCGTGATCGTGACGAAGTTCGTGATGATCACGAGCTCGTTCGGGATCATCATCAGGGACAGGAACGCCGTGAAGAGCAGGTTTTTGCCGCGGAACTCGAGGCGCGCGAACGCGTACGCCGCGAGCACGACGACGATGAGCATGACGGCCGTCGTCGCGACCGTGAAGAAGATCGTGTTCGTAAAGTACTTCGCGAGCGGAACGGCCGTAAAGGCCTCGGTGTAGTTCGCGAACGTCGGATGGGCCGTGAAGAACTTCGGGACGTACTCGGCGTTGTAGGAGCTGTAGCTCTTGAGCGACGTCAGGATCATCCAGTAGAACGGGAAGAGCACGACGGCGGCCCAGACGGCGAGGAGGACGTATGTGACGGGTCTTTTCTTCATCGCGCGCCTCCTCAGTCGTAAAAGACGTGCTTCTTCGACACCAGAAGGTTGATCACGGTGATCGTGAGCACGATGGAGAAGAGCAGGATCGCGGCGGCCGACGCGAACGACGGATAGCCGCCCGAATTGCCGTAGAGCATATCGTAGACGTAGCCGACGATCGTGTTCATGCCGGCGGCGTTGAGGTTGATGCCGAAGAGCGCGACGGCGTCCTGGTAGGCCTTGAACGCGCCGATGAAGCCGGTGATGATCAGATAGAAGAGCATCGGCGAGATCATCGGGAGGGTGATCTTTGTAAAGACGCGCCAGCGGGGCGTGCCGTCGACCTTCGCGACGTTGTAGTAGTCCTGTTTCACGGAAGCGAGGGCGCTCGTGAGGATCAGGATCTTGAACGGCAGGACGATCCAGACCGTATAGAAGCAGAGCACGAACATCTTCGCCCAGTACGGCCCGTCGATGAAGTCGACCGACGAGAGGCCGACCGCGTTGAGGAGCACGTTGACGAGGCCCTCGGAATAGGCCGTCTTCTTGAACAGGATCATGAAGACGAGCCCGACCGCGAGCGTGTTCGTCACGTAGGGCAGGAAGAAGACCGTCTGGAAGAGGTCGCGCAGCTTTTGGATCGAATTCAGGCCGAGCGAGATCAGGAGCGCGAGGCCGGTCGAGACGGGAACGGTGATGACGACGAGGATGAACGTGTTCTTCACGGCCTGAAGGAAGTACGGGTCGCGAAGGACGTAGGAATAATTGTACAGGCCGACGCCGGAGAAGACCTGCGAGGCGAAGTTGTAGCCCTCCTCGAACGAGTACACGAACACGTCGACGAGCGGATAGACCATGAAGACGCCGAGGAACGCGATCGCCGGGAGCAGGTACAGCCAGGATTTCCAACTGCGTTTTTCCATCAGAACACGATCCTCTTTTCCGTTTCGATGTCGTACAGGGAGACCTTGTTCGGCTTGAGGTCGAACCGGACCGTCGGGGAGGACGGATCGGGCTTGTATTCCGCGGGAACGATCGAGCGGATGACGTTCACGGGGTTTTCGCAGGCGGGGTGGACGGAGACGACGGACGTATCGCGGCCCATGACCTCGACGGCGCGGAGGTCGCATTCGAGCGCGCCGTCCGCCTCGACGTAGAAGCCTTCGGGCCGGACGCCGACCGTCACGGGACCGTCCTTGACGCCGGGCACGGCGAGGACGTCCGCGTTTCCGATGAACAGGCGGCCGGCCTTCACTTCGCCGCGGAAGAGGTTGATCTGGGGCGTGCCGAGGAACTTCGCGACGAACAGGCAGTTCGGGTCGTCGTAGACTTCCTGGGGCTTGCCGACCTGGCGGACGGAGCCGTCCTCCATCACGACGATGAGGTCGGAGATCGACATCGCCTCGTCCTGGTCGTGCGTCACGAACAGCGTCGTGATCTTCGTTTCGCGCTGGATCCGGCGGATCTCCTCGCGCGTCTGGAGGCGGAGGCGCGCGTCGAGGTTCGAGAGCGGCTCGTCGAGCAGGAGGATACGCGGCCGCTTCACGAGGGCGCGCGCGATCGCGACGCGCTGCTGCTGGCCGCCCGAGAGCGAACCGGGCTTCCGGTCCATATAATCTTCGATCTGGACGAGCTTCGCGGCCTCGAGCGCCTTTTCGCGCATCTGTTCCTTCGTCATTTTTAGGTCGCCCTTGAGGTTTTCGAGCGGGAAGGTGATGTTCTGGAGGACCGTGAGGTGCGGATAGAGGGCGTAGTTCTGGAAGACGAGACCGACGCCGCGCTTTTCGGGCGGAAGCTCCGTCACGTCGTCCGCGTCGAAGAAGATGCGGCCGCGCGTCGGCTCGAGCAGGCCCGAGATCATATTGAGCATCGTCGACTTTCCGCAGCCCGACGGGCCGAGGATCGCGACGAGCGTCCCGTCCGGGATCTCGAGCGAGAAGTCGTTGACGGCGACCTTGTCGGGTCCGCCTTTTTTGTTGCGGTTCGGAAAGATCTTCGTGATGTGGTCGAGTACGAGTTTCATGGAACGAAACCTCCTGCGGCCATTATATCAAATCGGGATCGTTTTTGTTTTGTTTAACGAAAAAAAGTATTATAATAAACTGTCTTAATCAAATGAGAAGAAGGAAAACGATATGCTGGAACTGAAGGACATCACAAAGGTCTACGAGACGGGCGGCGAGACGGTCCACGCGCTGAAGGGGATCGACCTCCGCTTCCGCGAGAGCGAATTCGTCTCGATCCTCGGCCCGTCGGGCTGCGGAAAGACGACGATGCTCAACATCATCGGCGGACTCGACCGCTACACGACCGGCGACCTCGTCATCAACGGCAGATCGACGAAGCAGTACAAGGCGAAGGACTGGGATACGTACCGCAACCACTCCGTCGGCTTCGTCTTCCAGACGTATAACCTGATCCCTCACCAGACGGTGCTGGCGAACGTCGAGCTGGCGCTGACGCTTTCGGGCGTCTCGAAACGGGCGCGGCGCAAACGTGCGATCGAGGCGCTGAAGCTCGTCGGCCTCGGCGACCAGCTCCGCAAGCGGCCGGCGGAGACGTCCGGCGGCCAGATGCAGCGCGTCGCGATCGCGCGCGCGC
>JAEEGF012446815.1_pt1 | contig 10754 bp, 13 predicted proteins | sample 9134171 | NCBI WGS metagenome assembly JAEEGF01 (sample SAMN16246542, study PRJNA631951) | gut metagenome | biome: gut microbiome; feature: rumen; material: AP-attached | host: Bos | place: Iran: Karaj | collected 2018-10 | reverse complement strand
TAGCCTGTGGAGAGGTAGCGAAGTGGCTAAACGCGGCTGACTGTAAATCAGCTCTCTACGAGTTCGACAGTTCGAATCTGCCCCTCTCCACCACTTTGGGATGTAGCCAAGTGGTAAGGCAACAGACTTTGACTCTGTCATTTCGCTGGTTCGATCCCAGCCATCCCAGCCAAGATCATGACTCGGTAGCTCAGGCGGTAGAGCATCTGACTTTTAATCAGAGGGTCCCGGGTTCGATTCCCGGTCGAGTCACCACTGAATGCAGGTGTAGTTCAATGGTAGAACTTCAGCCCTCCAAGCTGACTACGTGGGTTCGATTCCCATCACCTGCTCCAGAAGATGAAAGATTCCAGTTCGAAAGAACTGTTTTTTTATACTTTCAAAGTCCTGTAAAATAGAAGTATGGAAACAGAAAAGAAACTGACTGTCAAAGAAGAAGAATTCTACCGTTATCTGAAGAAACAGCTGCTTTTTTCAGGCATCAAGATCAGAACGAAAGAATCGTTATGGGACATCTGTCAGAACAACGCCATGCCGGTAATGTTCGGGAATCAGGGTGAACTGCTCAAACAGATCGATATCGATTTTGTCCTGTATAAAAAAGAAAAACTCATTGCCGGTATCGAGATCCTCGATGAGGCAAATGAGCTGGATGAGAATCTCGGTGAGAAGACTCTGATCGATTTCAACTTCAAGAGACTGTCTGCACAGTGTTTCATGATACCGGGCACAGACAATCTCAAGGAAGCAGCCAGGATCATCAAAGAAAAGATCAGCAACAGCTGATCTAGGCGTCAAACTCAGTGACTCTTGATATGGAATCGGAATAATCCTCACGAAAACGCCGGTACAGATCGGAGTTTTCCAGTAAAGGCAGAGAAGACTTTTTCATGGTGAACCTGATCATCATGTCATAATTGTTTCTCAGCTTTGAAGAAGACAGGTAAACCTGTGCTTTTTTAATGCCTTCGATATTCCCGGCCTGTGAAAACAGATCCCTGATGGGTTCATAAAGATCCTTAACATCAACACCCTTTTTGAATCTGACGATCAGATAATGTTCCATCTTATTCTCCTTCATTCAGTATATAGTAATGTTCCGTATCGTGGTACTGATCATGGTAATAGATCTCATCGATCCTTCTTCCTTCATAGATCATCCCGCATTTCTTCATGACCCTTCCCGAAGCTTTGTTGTCGACGATATGACAGGCGACCACCTTGTGCACGCCCTTTTCAAAAAGGAAAGTGATCATGGCCTTCATAGCTTCCGTCACATATCCCCTGTTCCAGTATTTCTTCCCGATCGCATACCCCACTTCCACGGTATTCATGGCCGTGTTGGGATTGCTGCACTGATGGATCAGACCGATGACCTCATCCGTTTCCTTCAGCACGATCGCAAAAATATACATCTGTTTCTCCCGGAAGGAAGCGATCCTTCTCTCTATTGAATAATCCTCCGGATCTTTCGCATAGCTGTCCACATAATACTGCAGGACATCCCGATCATGATTGATGTTGCGGAAAAGAGCTTCTCTGTCTTCCTCTTTCGGAAAACGGAGATACAAATGTTCCGTCTTCAATACGATACTTTCATCAAAATCCTTCATCTATCCATATTATAATGTTGATATGAACAAAAACAAAATCCTGAGACTGGAAATGATCATCGGTGCACTCTTTCTTGTTTTTGCCGTGCTGATCATCTTCGGCGAAAGGATCAGCAAGCCCAAAACAATACCGGAAGAAGTGATAGTGGAAGAAACGGAACCCGAGATCGACTACACAAAGATCGAATCTCTCTCCGGCAAATATACCTATGACGATGAATACTTCCACGGCAGCTTCGGCATCGATGTATCGGAATTCCAGGATGATATCGACTGGGAGAAAGTGAAGAATGACGGCGTTGAATTTGTCTTCATCCGTATCGGCAGACGCGGAGCCACTTCAGGCATGCTGTATGACGATCCGAAATTTGAAGCCAACTATAACGGCGCCAGGAAATACGGCATCCCTGTCGGCGTTTATTTCTTCTCCCAGGCAGTCAATGAAGCGGAAGCACTCGAAGAAGCGAAGTGGGTTCTGGAACATCTCAAAGGAAAACAACTTGATCTGCCGGTCGTATATGACTGCGAGGAAGTGTTCTTTGAAGATGAAAAAAGCCGTCTGGAAGATGTCGACAGGAAGCAGCTGACAGACAATGCACTGACCTTCCTAAACGAGATCTCACAAAACGGCTATGATACGATGATCTATATTTACCAGTACTGGGCAGATGAACGTGTCGATATGGACAGACTTACCGATTACCCGATCTGGTATGCACAATACGATGTCAAGCAGCCCTTATCAGATCATCCCTTCATCATCTGGCAGTATTCCAACAAAGGAACTATCAACGGGATCAAGGAACCGGTCGACATGAACATCATGTTCACACAAAAGAGTGATCAACCTGAATAACACATTTATATGACGGATCGATCTGTGAGACCTTCTCACAGATCTTCTTTTTTAATTCCTCATGAGAGATCCGATCATCCGCCGGTATCAGCACATCAAAGACCAGATTGGAATGGGTCGTTCCCCTGACGATACGGAAATCGTGGATATTGTAGCTTCCGTTGATCTCCCTGACCTGAGCTCTGACTTTTTCTCTTAAGAGATTTGCCGTCTCGTCTTTGGTGTCGATCGGATCCATATGGATGCTGGTGAGGATGTGATACTTCTCCAGCAGTTCGTTTTCGATATTGTCGATCATGTCATGCGTCTCCATGACCGGGATCGAGGCATCCACCTCGGCGTGTAAGGACATGAACTTGTGGCCCGGTCCGTAGTCATGCAGGATCAGGTCGTGAATGCCCAGAACGCCGTCATGTTTTACGATATCAGCTTCGATCTCATGGATCAGTTCCCTGTCCGGTGCTTTGCCCAGTATCGTATCCAGAACATCCCTGAAGATCTCAATACCGGCTTTTAATACAAACAACGAAACGACAAGACCGACGAACGCGTCGATATTGATGCCGCTGAAATAGAAGAAGATCAGCGAGACCAGCGTAGCCAGGGTCATCAGCGAATCGTTGATCGAATCCTGACTGGCTGCCTTCAGTGTCGGTGAGCCGATCGCTTTTGATGCCTTTCCGTTCATGTATGCCATGAACAGTTTGATGAGGATCGATATCAGCAAAGCCGCCAATGAGGCATAGGTGAAGTTGAGGCTGTTGGGAGAGATGATCTTCAGTATCGATTCCTTGATCGCTTCAAACGCCACCAGCAGGATCAGGAACGAGACCACCATGCCGGCAACATACTCCATCCTGCCGTGTCCGTAAGGATGATCGGAATCCGGATGTTTGTTGGAAAGACGGAAACCGAAAAGTGTCGCCAGATTGGAACCCACATCAGAAAGATTGTTCAGGGCATCGGCTCTGATGGAGATCGAATTGGTGATGAAGGAAATGATCAGCTTCAATACCACCATCAGGATATTACAGAAGATCGAGATCATGGAAAAAACAGTCCCGTATTTTTCTCTGACGACGGGATCTTCCGTGTTCCTGTAATCCTTGATGAAAGCCTTGCAGATCAGTTCAAACATTAATCCTATTATAGATCATAGAAGGTATAATGGAAACATGGATGATTTCAAAAAAAGACTGACGGATTTCTACAACAAATTCAATGAAAACAAACGGCTCGGCAGACGTCACGGACAGGTCGAGTTTCTGACGTCCATGAAATACATCCATGCATATCTTGAAGAAGGCGACCGCATCGTCGATATCGGCGCCGGACCCGGGAGATACTCCCTGGCACTCAAGGAAGAAGGCTATGACGTCACAGCGGTGGAATATGTCAGACCCAATATCGGGATGTTAAGAGCGAAAGACAAGGAGATCAGAATCGTTGAAGCCAGTGCGACAGATCTGTCCATGTTTGAAGACGATGAATTTGATGTAGCTGTCCTGTTTGGACCGATGTACCACCGTTATCATAAAGAAGACAGACTCAAAGCACTTCTGGAAGCAAAACGTATCACAAAGAAATATGTCTTTGTTACCTATATCATGAATGAATATGCGGTCATCGAATATGCTTTCAAAGATGATCATTATCACGAGATCAGAAACAAACTCGATGAAGACTTCCGCATCAATGATCCCGATGCTCTGTTCTTCCAGAGCCGCATCGAAGAGATCGATGAACTCAATCAACTCTCCGGCATGAGACTTGTGAAGCGCTTTGCCTCAGACGGTCCTACCGACTACATGCGAAGCACGATCAATCAGATGGATGAAGAGACCTTTGCGGCCTATCTGGACTTCCATATGAAGACCTGTGAAAGAAAAGAACTGCTGGGAGCCAGCAGTCACGTCGTAGATATCTTAACAAAAAACAGAGGTTAATCCTCTGTTTCTTCTTTCTTTTCCGGTGTATATTTGATGACCAGATGTCTCTTGTTTCCTTCACCGACGGAGACGGTTGAGACATTCTTGAAATCCTGCAGATACTGATGGATGACTTTTCTCTCGTCATTGGGCATCGGATCCAGTTCGCAGTCAACATGGCTCTTGGAGACGTTGATCGCTTCTCTTCTGGCGATGGCCTTGACCTTCTTGTATCTGTCTTCCTTATAATGATTGACATCGACGATCAGGTTGATCCTCTTCTTGAAGGTGGCGTTGACTGCAGCCTTGAGGACAGTCGAGATCGCTCTTAAGGTCTGACCGTTCTTGCCGATGATGATCGCATTGTTTTCCGCATCCAGAATGACACGGTAGAGGATGTCATCTTCCTTTTCCTTGTCCTTCTCGACGATGATCTCGATCGCAACACCCTGATTCAGTTCGGTGAAGTAAGCACCGAGATAATCAAAGATGAATTCCTTGACATCCTTGGAAGTGAAAGCTTCGATCGTAACAGACTTGTGAAGACCGAAGATGCCGCCCTTTTCTTCTTCCAGGACGTTGTAAGTAATATCCTGTACCTGACAGTTCTGCTCGGCAGCGATACTGTTGAGTACTTCTTCCAATGTTCTGCCTGTATACTGTTTCATTACGCGGCCTCCCTGTGTGTCATTTTATCGATAACGAGTGTCTTTGCGAAGTTGACGATGGATGAGATACAGTAGTAGAGCGAAACGGCTGTCGGGATGGAGAACATCGCAAACGCGACCATCGCCAGCATACCGTAAGTCATCATCATGTTCTGATTATCCGGTTTCTTGTAAGTCTTGTGGTGTTTCTCGGCATCTTCCCTGCCGTGCTTTTCAGCCAGCCACATCGGTGTCTTGATCGAAATAAACTGGCTGATGACCATCAGGACGAAGATCACCAGACAGATCCATGCTTTGGCCGGAATCGCCTGAGACGGAGACAGTGAGAGCGATACGCCCGCAAATGTCGCGTTGCTGACGGCTTCCGATCTTCTGACGGCGTTGTACATACCGATCAGAAGCGGGAACTGGATGAATGTAGCCGCGATCGAACCGAGCGGATTGACTCCGTACTTGTTGTAAAGCTGCTGCATCTCCATAGCCATACGCTGCTGGGACATCTCATCGGTCCTGCCTTCATATTTGGCCTGGATCTTCTGCAGTTCCGGCTGCAGTTCCTGCATCTTCTGCATGGCCACGCTGGACTTGAAAGTGAAGACCAGAACGATGGCGTTGATGACGATCGTAACGATCGCGATCGCTAAGAAGATTCCTGTCCTCGGAGTCAGCCAGTTGATGGCCTGTGAGAGAGGATAAGTGATGAATGCTGACAGGAATCCGTCATTCATCGCCTCCTTGAAAGTGGTATCCAGTGTAATCGGTTCCGTTGATACAGAACAGCCGGTCAGTACAAACGCCAGAGCTGCAACTGCCAAAACCGGTCTTAAGCGTTTTTTACTCATAGAACACTCCTTATTATTCATACTGTTATATTATAGCCTTTTTGATCGCTGTTTCCAAATCTTTTTTATTCTCGGAAAACGGCCTTTCCAGATAAGGTTTCCGTACGATGATGATCAGATCTTTGCCGCAGGTTTCAAAGTCTGTAACGGCCTTAACCATTTCCCTGACCTGCCTTTTGATCCTGTTTCTTTCTACCGCATCACCCAGCTTTTTGGAGACCGAGATCCCCACTCTCGCGTGTTCTTCCTTCCTGTCAGAAAAGTAAACGACAAAACCCGCACTGGCGACTGAGTGCTTCTCGGAAATGATCTTTGAGAATTCTTCGTTTTTCCTGACGCGGTACTGTTTCTGCATAATAAATTAAAAGCCACCTGAGTGACTTTAATCGGATAATACCTTTCTTCCCTTTGCACGACGTCTGGCTAATACCTTACGTCCGCCGACTGTCTTCATTCTGGCTCTGAAACCATGGACATTCTGGCGTTTTCTTTTGCTTGGTTGATACGTTCTTTTTGCTGCCATATAAGCCACCTTTCCTCAAATACTATTCAATTTTATGCCAAACACGGATTAAATGTCAATCGCAAGTTTTTCTGAAAAACACTTTCATCCGCCAAAAGAAAAGATCCTCAGCGGATCAATCTTCTGTTTATCCTTCTCGCGATCGCGTAGCAGGAAGTTCCAAGTTCAAACGTCAGACCGTTTCGTGTCTCCACGACCTTCCTGACACCGATATCCTGGACCTTCTCGACCGATATCTTTTCCGGATCCCTGATATAGACATTCAGCTTGAACAGACCCGATCCGGCCGTGATGATATTGTCCTTGCCGCCGGCGATCTCCATGATGTCCCTGATGAGGCTTTCGCCGTTGCCGGTCCTGACAAAGTCAAAGGCCAGGAAACGGTAATAGAACATCGTGTACAGCAGCATGATCACAAAAGCAGCCGCACCGACGATCAGGATCGTGCGGATGGACGGAAGCAATGATGCGTTACGGATATTGATGATGAAATCGGCAAAGCTTCCCGGCATGGCGATCACGGTATTGCTGATCTTGCTGGAGAAACCCAAGAACGCTTCAAAATTGACCAGTACGCCTGAGCAGATACCGACCAGCAGCAGATACGCCAGCAGCAGGCTCGGCGATGTCATCAGCATCAGCAGTTCTGTCGGAAGCGGATTGCCTGCCGCGATGGACAGCAGGATCGCAAAAATGAATTCGGCACTTAAAAGACTTCTGTCATTGCGGTCGCTCATCGAGAACAGAGTTCCCAGATAGAACGCCGGCATGATGAAGAGGTTGATGATGTAATACGGCGTGATGAATCTTCCGGCACCGATATAGGAAGCATTGGAATCCTTGAGATAAGACCAGATGTTCACATCGCCAAGGATGCTCTGGCCGGTAACGGTGTTGGAGAACGATCCGCCCAAAGAAGTATACCAGAACGGATAACGGATGATATTGCCTAATCCCAGTATCGAAAGGATGCGGTCCAGGATCGAATAAAGACCGATCCGCATCGGATCCAGCAGGTCGGCAGAGATGAATGCGATCGCCCTTTGCAGATAGACATAGGCAAACGGGAAGGCATAAGCCACGATCAGACCCAGGATGAAGCAGAAGACAAAGTTATAGATGATGCCTGAAGTATCTCTGGCAAAGATATTGGTCAGAGAATAACTGCCTCTGTGTCTGGAGAATATGAAAGCCACTCTGGTCGCATAGGCAACCAGGAAAGAACCGATCAGACCTGTCTCCAGAGGAAGCCTGGTGCCTGAGGGCTGATTGAAGATCGAATTGATGCCGAAACCCGTCGAATAAGCCTGGGCATTGAGATTCTGCGTTGAAAACAGCATCGTCGTGACGATGAACGTAAAATAACCTACCAGCGACATGACGACCGGCGAAGCATTGTTCGCCTTCTTGCATACGATATTCATCATGAAGATCAGCGGCAGGTTCATGATCGTCAGCTCACCGATCCTCAGACACAGTTCACCCAGGAACAATATGATGGAGGAACGGAACGTATAGAAAACATTGACGCTTTCGTTCTGAATCAGAAAACCGATCGCCACCAGGATAAATCCGAAATAAGCGACCCTGATCGGCGTTTTGCAGCTTTCATAAAGGTTCATCACACATTTCATATAATCATTCTACAACAAAATTGAAATATAATGGAAACGAGAGGTAAAGAGATATGAAAACAATGATCATCGTCAACAACGGACTGGAAGAATGCGAAGCACTTGTCACCTATGACCTGCTCTACCGTGCCGGCATCGAAACCGATCTGGTCGGATTCACGCCCGAGATCGTCTCCTCACACAAAGTCACCTTCAAAGCCAACAGGCTTCTTGATGAGATCAACGGGGATGACTATGACTGTCTGATCCTGCCCGGAGGCATGCCCGGAACGACGAATCTGGAAAACGACCAGCGGGTACAGGATCTGATCGATGATTTCGTTGCCAAAGACAAATACATCGCCGCCATCTGTGCCGCCCCTTCCATCCTGATCCACAAGGGACTGCTCAATGACAGGAAGTTCATCTGCTACCCCGGCTTTGAGGGAGATCTGACTCCGGTCAAAGAAAAAGCCGTCAGAGACGGACGTTTCATTACCGGCAAAGGACTGGGAGCGGCCTTTGAATTCTCATATCTCATCATTTCAGCGCTGCTGAATGAAGAAAAAGCAGAAGAAGTCCTAAGCAAGGTTCAGTACTGATCTTTAAAAGCCTTCCTGGCCTGGGAGTGCTGATACCTGCGGGGAATGTGATACAGTTTCCCGTCAACGAGGATCTTATCGCCGGTCTGATGAAAATAGAAGCCGGCTTTTCTTTTTCTGCACTGTTCCCGGATATCCTTCACCCATTCAAAATCCAGGATCCGGGAATCCTTTCCCGTCTCTCCGCCGCAGGCGACCAGATCGATCTGATCGATGTATCTGCTCATGTCTATCCTTTCCAGCATCGGTTCGATCATAATCTGTCTGCTGACAAGATCCAGACCCAGATAGATCGGACACCTCTCATCAAAACGCTTCTGGTTCTCCATCGTACAGGCGATGACCAGATTGGGATAGTCCCTGAGGTTCTCGATACAGGAAGCGATCCTTTCAGGCCTTTTTGTGATACAGAAAAAACTGCAGTCACTTCTCTCTTTAATCATGGAAAGCACATCTTTTCTCCATTCATCGGCTTCTTCAATAAAGAAGTCAGATGAAAAACACAGCATGAATTCCGTGCCCGAAGGATACTTGTATCCACCGTTTCTGTCTCTTCTCACCGGCAGATCGAAACTGCGTGTCTTATAGACCTGACCCGCATCTTTCCCGATCGATTCATCTCTGCGATAGACATAGCAGTGCATGCATCCTTCCGATTTTTTATGACAGCCGTGCCAGCAGTTGTATGTGACTTCCATATCTATATTCTATAATGGTAATGAAGGTGAACAATATGAATAATCAGACATTTACAGAAACGTATTACATTTCAAGAGACAAAGGCAATTCCGTCAAGTGGCAGAGAGGCAGAAAGGAAAAGTGCCTGCCGATGTGGATCGCCGACATGGATTTCAAAGATGATGAAAGAGTCATCGAGGCACTGAAATCATTCATTGAAAAAGGCGACTACGGCTATGCCAACCTGCCCGAAGACTACTACAAAGTCTTCATCGGCTGGCATCAGAGAAGAAACAATGTCACATACAAACAGGAGTGGATCCGCTTCACAAAAGGCGCCGTCGATGCCATGTATCAGATCATCTATTCCTTCACGGAAGAAAAAGACGGCATCCTGATCTGCACACCGCTCTATCCTCCTTTCAAGGCCACGATCGAAGAATGCGGAAGAAAAGTCTATGAGTCAAAAATGATCAACAATGACGGCTACTTCACATTCGACTATAAAGACATCGAAAGAAAGCTCAGAAGCGGGAAAGTGAAAATGATGATGCTGTGCTCGCCGCACAATCCTGTCGGCAGGGTCTTCAAGAAAGGTGAACTGGAAGAACTCTTCGATCTGTGTCAGAAATACCATGTGCTGATCTGTTCCGATGAAGTTCATTCTGACATCATCATGCCCGATCAGGAATTCATCCCTGCCCTGGCTTTGAAAAAATACAGAAACGACATCATCTCGATCGTTGCTGCCTCCAAATCCTTCTCACTGGCCGTTTTCTCTCACAGCCATGTGATCATTCCCAATCAGAGACTCAGGAAGAAATTCATCGAGTATCAGAGAAAGCATCACTCCGGATCGGTCAATGCTTTCAACGCCTTGCCGACTTACTACAATTACCTCTATGGGGAAGAGTGGCTCGACTGTGTCAACAATGTGATATTTGAAAACTATCACTACTTTGCCGATCAGCTGAGCAGTGATATGGAGATGACGAGTCTGGAAGGATCTTATCTTCTTTTCCTGAATCTGGGAAAATACGCAAAAAAGAAAAATGCAGCCGAAGTCCTGAAGAAAGAATGCGGCCTGCTGGTCAATGACGGCGCAACTTTTGCCAAGGAATATGACAGCTGGGTCAGGATCAATCTGGCAACTTCCATGAAAAACATCCGCAAAGCTGTCAGAAGCATTAAGAAATTGATCAAATAACAAAAGAAGCAGTTCATTCAGAACTGCTTCTTTTTTTCTAATATTTTGATCTCACGATATCCATGAACTCTCTGACGAGTTTCGGATCCACACGGTCATCTGTCTTGAAGCCCCTGCCGACGATGACGCCGTCGGCATACTCCAGATAATCAAGCACATTGGAAGGCTTGACACCGGAACCGACGATGATCGGGAAATCACCGATCTCTTCCCTCATGGAACGC
>JAEEGF012204447.1_pt1 | contig 10755 bp, 10 predicted proteins | sample 9134171 | NCBI WGS metagenome assembly JAEEGF01 (sample SAMN16246542, study PRJNA631951) | gut metagenome | biome: gut microbiome; feature: rumen; material: AP-attached | host: Bos | place: Iran: Karaj | collected 2018-10 | reverse complement strand
GCGACCGCACACATCCACCTCCATGCCGCGTTCCAGATGCATCTGCTGGGCCTGCTGCGCATAACGGAATGCCGCGCCGCGAAGCTGGCTCGTCGCATCCTTCAGGCTGAAATACACATGGCCGGACGCATGCACCGTCAAATCGCTCAGCTCGCCGCGAACCCATATCTGGGGAAACGACCGCTCCACGCAGGTCTTCACCGCGCGGTTCACTTCACTAACGCTTAATGGCCGCTGCCTCTCTTCCATCGTTCTTCAGTTCTCTCCTAACTATTTTCGTTCGTTTTATCACTTCATGAAGAGCTTTCGCATGACATCCTTTGCACCTCGCGAAGCGATGACAACAGCCGAGCCACCGGAGCCGTTGATTTTTCAGCATTCAGAATTCTTTTATTCAAACAAATCCTTCAGCGGATTGACGGCCCGGCGGCGAGGCTTTCTGTTTCTTCCGTGTTTTCAGTGGACTACAAAAAATTCGTGTTTATTCGTGTCCATTCGTGGTTCCCAATGGTTCCCCAAAGATACAAAAAAGGCGTATCCCCGCCAAGGAACACGCCCTTTTGACAGCCTGTACAGGCTATTTGCCGCAGGTGATCGAAAGACGGCCTTCCTCCACCTTCACGCTCTTCAGGTTCTTGCGGACTTCGCCCATCTCGCCGCATTTGCCAGACAGCGCCGCAAACTGCTGTTTCACGAAATCAGCCGCCTGCTTCACAGGCAACGGTATAAGACCGACCTTCGGATTCACATCCTCCAGCACCAAAGCGCCTCTGCCAGTCAGATTCGGTTTCCATTCAATGACATAGTTCACTGGGGCGAACTTGTAGGCCGTGCAGCTCAAAATGATTTTCACGTTGCCGCTGGCGAGGAAATTCACGCTGACGTTGTTCGCCACCATGTTGCCTTCGCCGCTCGGGCCGTTGAGCAGGCCCATTGTCTTGTTCGCGATATTCGTCGCCTCTTCGTTCGTGAACGTCAAATCGACATCCGGAATGACTTCCTTCTTCTTCTTGCCGCTCTTCTTGTCGCCTTTCTTCTTGTCCTTCTTGCCGCCTTCCTCCGCAGGCTCCGCCTTCGGCTTGCATTTTCCGGCCTCGAATTTCGCCATCACGTCCGCCGACGGCTCCGCGCCTTTCAGCTTGCCGCCCGGAGGAATCAGAATGCCGCCGAGAACCACCGCCAGAATCACAGCGATGATGCCGCCACCGATCTGGTTCATCAACTTCTGCTGCGCAAGACGCTTCTTATCCTCTTCAGACGGACCGACTTCCGTCGGTTTCAATTCGTCCAGATTCAGCTTTTCACCGCAGGTACGGCAGAAAATCGCATTCAACAGATTGTCAGCACCGCATTTCGGACAATTGATCATGGTTCGCTCCCTGAAATTTGTTTATCTCGATGTCTCTCGCCAATTCTGTTTCAAGACGCTTTTGCCGTCGAATCACCGCTCTTCGGGGCAGGCGGCGTAGCGGCAGGCTTCGTTTCGCTTTCCTTTTTCTTCGGCGCATGTTCGGGCGGCGGATTCTGCTTGCCGTTGTAGTCCGTGCAATAGAACCCCTTGCCTTTGAAGATGATACCAGCGCCAGAACCAATCAGGCGGTGCAACGCGCCGCCGCATTTCTCACACGTCGTCAACTTCGGCGCCGTCATGCTCTGAAAGTATTCAAAGCGGTCGCCACATTTTTCACATTTATACTCGTACGTAGGCATCTCAAACCAATCCGTTCTTTTCCAAACCTCTCGTCTCCTGTTGAATGGTCAAAACTATAAATTTATCCTCTTTACCAAAAACTTCAACTTTTCATAATCCGCAACTTGCCTCATCTCTCTCGTCGATTGCTTTGTTTTTTTTCATTTAGTTATTATGGTATGACAATGTCATTTCCCATTTAGTTCCATAAAAAGCACAATCATGGCCAACCTTTCTGTCAATCTCGCGGGCGTCGCCCTCCGCAATCCCGTCCTCACCGCTTCCGGAACCTTCGGCTACGGAAAGGAATACAAAGATTTAGTCCCCTTCGGAAAAATCGGCGGCATCACCGTCAAAGGCGTCTCGCCCTTCCCGTCCCACGGCAATCCCATGCCGCGCACGGCGGAAGTCTATGGCGGCATGCTCAACGCCATCGGCCTGCAGAATCCGGGCATAGACAAATTCATCGCCCATGAGGACTACCTCCCCTTCCTGCGCACCATCGACTGCGCCGTTTTCGTCAACATCTGGGGCAAGACCATCGAGCAGTACGCGGAAGTCGCCGCCCGACTCGAAGCGGAAAAGAAGGGCATCGCGGCGTTGGAAATCAACATCTCCTGCCCGAACGTCAAGGAAGGCGGCATCGCTTTCGGCACCGATCCCGTGCAGGCCGCCGCCGTCGTCCGCGCCGTCCGCAACGCCACGACGCTGCCGCTCGTCACGAAGCTCTCCCCCAACGTCACGCGCATCGGCGATTTCGCAAAAGCCGTCGTGGACGCAGGTTCGGACATGATCTCCCTCATCAACACGATCCCCGGCATGGCCATCGACATCGAACGGCGCGCCTTCAAAATCGCCAACAAGACCGGCGGCTTCAGCGGCCCCGCCCTCAAGCCGATCGCCGTCCGCATGGTCTATGAGGCACGGCAGGCCGTCTCCGTCCCGATCATCGGAATCGGCGGAATATCGACGGCGGAGGACGTCGTCGAATTCATGATGGCGGGCGCCAACGCCGTCGCCGTCGGCACGGCCATTTTCAGCGATCCGTCCTGCCTCGTCCGCATCGTCGATGGCCTGGACGCCTGGCTGGACCGCCATGACATCGCGGATGTCAACGACATCGTCGGCGTCATGCAACGCTAGCCGCATTCCTACCACAGCCCGAAGGATCGTTGCCTGTCAAATAACTTCCACGTATCCAACAAGTTCCACAATTCCGTCCGTTGTTCGTCATTTAGACGCATGAAATTGTCCAGCAAATAAAGCGCAACTTCCTCTTTGATTCTCTGGTCGACATTCTGCGTCCGAATGACGGCGGTCGCCGAATCGAAGAATACAACGGAATAAGCCTTCAAAGCAGCCCTCACAAAATGATCTGCGTAAATCCCCTTATTACGCAGTTCCATGAATTTAGGGTACAAAAAGTCCCATGCTTCCTTCTCCGGCTTGATCGCATATTCGAACAAAGATTTTTGATATCCATTGAACTTGACATGCTGAGGAACAACGACGGCCTTCCCTTCCCGCCGTGCATCGCGGATAAGAAAATACATAAGCGCATCACGGAACCGAGTGTCAGGATTTTCATCAATATCCATTCCATGTTCATGTTCAAGCTTTTCCGTTAATGAACCGATGGTAATGCGGCCACCGACTTCCACGACATATTCGGCCATGCGCCTTGTCACGGATTTGTACTTCATGGGACATTTCAACAGCTCTTCGGCCTCCTTGCGCAACATGTCCGGACGTTCCGCGCAACGTACAATGAAAGCAGACAAGGCATATGCGGATGTACGATCGAACGGACTGCGCATGATGTCACGAAGCATTTGGATATCGTCTTCCGTCAATTCGGCTTCACGCCACAAGACAGTGGTCACGTTTCCTTGCAGAATCTCTCGTCTCCGCAACAATTTCTTAAACTGCTCATTCCGCTCCGTATCCAGACGGCCACGGATTCTCAGCCAATAGTCGAACAGAATGTCCATGGCGACATCGGATGTCGCCTCCGATTTCATGATGGCGACCGCTTCATCGAAAAAGACTTTTGAATAAGCCGCCAATGCGGAGACAACTGCGCGTTTCTCCAAGTTTTTCTTGTACAAGTCCTTGGCGTCGAAGTCCCAAGGTGCCAGTTCTTCAATTTTCACATACAGATATTCCCATGCCTCCTGTTCAGGCTTGAACGCATATTCCAACAGCTCCTTTTGCAAGACATCAAACCGCACGTCGGGGGGAATGACGGCTGGCCGCCCTTCCCGCCGCGCCTCGCGAATCAGAAAATATGCCAGAATATCATGGCAATATCCCAAAGAATCCTTATGCCTGTGCTTAAGTTTGCTTTCGTCAATGGCTTTCGACCGTTTCTGAAGCCGTTTCACCAGCTTCTTCACTGTCAGTTCGCCATCAATATCCTTTATGATCTCAGCAATCCGCCTTGTTTCAGAAGATTCGCCAAGCCCCAACGCCTTGCGGCAGACATCATGCCATTTGGCGGAATCATTTGCAGTCCGCACGACGGCGACGCAAAACGCATAAGCTGAAACATCGGAAAATGGATGTCCGACTAGCTCCCCAAGCGTCTTCATCTCGTTTTCCGTCAGTTCCGACTCCCGCCAAAGGATTTCCGTCGCACGTTCCATCTGCGCACGATCCTCCGCGGTGGGCATCGCCCTTTTCGCCTCCGCCCCGCAGACAACCATCATCAGCATGAATACCAGCAGCTTTTTCATAAGATACCTCCTGACCATTTGCACAACGATATTTAGGAGACTCGTTACAGTAAAAAATAATATACCATTTCATTAGACGCTTGCAACGCCATTTTCTTATGACACCCCCGTATTTTTTGTTTCCGCCTTTTTGTCATTTAATCCTTTTCTTCCCTTTCAAACTATTGTCAACAGGCCGCACGCCTCTCTTTCTAGTTTTTTCCCGCCGTGGCATTATATTAAGTGATTTGTCTTTTGCCTTCAATGGCAACGTCTGTAAACACGAGCTATTCTTGGGAGCCACCGAATGAACCCATTGGCACAGGAACTTAACCGGCAAATCGCCGCCGTCAACCCGCACGTGCTCGACATGCTGTCCGAGCGCGGCAAGCGCTTCTATTTTCCCAAAGGCATCTTAAGCCAGTCCGCGGAAGCCAAAAGCCTGGCCACTAAATTCAATGCAACTATCGGTACAGCCCTCGAAGACGGCCACGCCATGGCCCTTCCCTCCCTCATGGAGGAACTGCCAGGCATCGACGCCAATTCGGCCCTTCTCTACGCACCCTCCCCCGGTAATCCGAAACTTCGCGAAGCTTGGCGGATCAAGACGCTCCACGACAATCCGTCGCTGTCCGGTCGTCCCGTCTCATTGCCAGTCGTCACCAACGGCCTCTCCCATGGCCTCTCGCTTTTGGCGGACATGTTCGTCAATCCGGGCGACCCGCTCATTTATCCGGACATGAATTGGGGCAACTACGCCCTCAACTTCGCCGTCCGCGCGGAAGCCATCCCATGCTATTACACCTTCTTTAAAGATGGCGGTTTCAATATTGACGCATTCCGCGAAGCTCTCGCCAAATATTCAAAAGGACGTGACAAAGTCATCGTCCTCCTGAATTTCCCCAACAACCCCAGCGGCTACACGCCCACGGAAGCGGAAGGCGACGCCATCGCCAACGCGCTTCTGGAACTCGCCGACAAAGGCGTCAATATCGTCGCTATCATCGATGACGCATATTTCGGCCTTTTCTTCGACGACCGTTGCATGCAGGAATCCCTTTTCACGAAACTGGCTGGCCGCCATGAACGGTTGCTCGCCGCCAAGGCAGACGCCGCGACGAAAGAAGTCTATGTTTGGGGCCTCCGCGTCGGTTTCGTCAGCATCGCCGTCAAATCGTTCGTCGACCCATGGCCGCTCTACGAAGCGATCAACGCGAAGTTCGGTGGTGCCATCCGTAGCGTCATCAGCAACTGCTCCGCTCTATCGCAACGTCTTGTTCTCCACGCACTTAACAGTCCGAGTTTCTATCGTGAACGCGCCCAGAAAGTCTCCAAAATGAAAGCTCGCGCCACGAAGGTGAAAGAAGTCCTTTCCAATCCGAAATACAATGACGCATGGGACGTCTATCCGTTCAACAGCGGTTATTTCATGTGTCTCCGCATTAAGGATGTGGATTCGGAAAAGCTTCGTCTGCACTTACTTGAGAACTACGGCGTCGGAACCATCTCCGTCACGCCGACGGATCTGCGCATAGCCTTCAGTTGCTTGGAAGTCGAACAGATTCAAGAGCTTTTCGACATCATCCACCAAGGCTGGAAAGACTTGGCAGCCAAATAAATACGATGTTGGACATCCCGAAAGACTGGCTGGCCGCCATGTGGCCGTTTCTGAAAATCCAAGGCGTTGATTTGAACGCCTTGGAGGCTTTTCTTGATCGCGAATACGCTGCAGGCCAAGTATTTCCGCCACGCCATCAGATTTTCCGCGCCTTCACCGCCACGCCGTTTGACGATGTCCGACTGTTGCTTCTTGGACAAGACCCCTATCATGAGGCTGGTCAGGCCTGCGGTCTCGCCTTCTCCGTTCCGCCAAACACAAAAGCCCCCGCGTCATTGCGTAATATATTAAAGGAATACGCAGATGATCTGAAACGGCCGATTCCGCAGACGGTCGATTTGTCGCCATGGACACAACAAGGCGTCATGCTGCTGAACACCGTCCTGACCGTTCGCGAAGGACAAGCCGCCTCCCATCAGAACAAAGGCTGGGAGCCGTTTACGGACGCCGCCATCAAAGCCCTTTCTGCACGTCCTAAACCATTGGTATTCTTGCTTTGGGGCGGTCATGCGCAAAAAAAGAAACCGTTGATCGACGACAAACGCCACAAGGTCATCATGACCGCCCATCCGTCGCCGCTGTCCGCCTTCCGCGGCTTCTTCGGCTCGCGTCCGTTCACACGCGTTAATGAGGCACTCGCCACCTTGGGGCAGCCTCCCATCGATTGGACGCTGTAATCATTTATCGAACATCAGCACCAACGCCAACATGAAGCCGTTGTAGCATGAATGCAGCAGAATGGACTGCCGCAGCCCGCCGCGCCGTTTCGCTTCCTGAAACAGCAAGCCCAACACGAACAACGCAGGAGCCATCGGCCACACGCCATGCGCCGCCGCGAAACATAGCGATGTCAATACAACCGCTGCCCAACGGCTATGTAACGCCCCTTCCAACGCCTTGAACATGATCTGGCGATAGAGACATTCTTCCACGCAAGGCGCCAGAATCATCACAGAAAAAAACGCAATTGCCCAAAATAATATGCTGGAATTGCCATGCGCCATCTGGATCAACGACTGCTCTTCAAACGGAATGCCAAATTTCTTGCAGACCGCTTGTGAAATACAATTAATTGATATTGAACAAAATAGGCATAAGACAAACAAAACGGCGTGAATTCTGAACGCCAATCGTCCGGTCAAACACGGCACATCCCATTCCACCGTCTGCCGCCATCCCTTTCGTACCGCCATCTCACGCAAAGCAAAAAACGCACCGAGCGGTGCCATCACCTGAAACGGCAACAGCCCCAAAAGCAATTGCACGATTGGACTGCTCGGCTTACACACCGCCGTCACAGTTTTAGCGGCCATCAGGCCAAGGCCGAAGCCAACCAGAGCCCCTGCGAAGGCGACCGCATACTGCCGCGCATCGTCATCACGTTCCGCTTCAATGGTTTCCGTTGTTGTCTCCGGCTCGTCTTCCATCAACATTTCCATTTAGCCATCAGCTATCAGCCATAAGCCATCGGCCATCGGCCATAAGCCATAAGCAGAAATAGGCCATCGGCCTATTTCTCCTTCGCCCATTTATCCACATTCCATGTAATCTGTTCGTCTTTGTACGCAACCGTGATCTTGACGTCTTCCTCCCAACCTTCACCCTTCACGGAAACCGTTCCAACATACTTGTCCTCTCCGTCCGGCTGCAGATTGACCGCCGTCACCGTGACGCCTTTTCCAGCCCAGCTGGCCTCCAGACCTTTTTTCGTCTCTTCCGCCACGCGCTCCATGTTCGGCGATTTCACGCAACCGAACAGCAACGCCGCCAAGGCGACCGATACCATTGTTTTCTTTAATTCCATGTTCATCTCCATTAAGGTGTTAGAACAAAAAAATCATGCACGCGGATGGAACTGTTGGTGCGCATTTGCGAACCGCGAACTGTCCATGTGCGTATAGATTTGAGTCGTAGAAATATCCGCATGGCCGAGCATCTCCTGAATGACGCGCAGATCCGCGCCGTGGCTCAAGAGATGCGTCGCGAACGAATGGCGCAGCATGTGCGGATAGATATCCTTTTCAATGCCCGCGATCCGCGCCGCCTCCGTCACAATCATCCATATTCGCTCACGCGTCAACGCCTTTCCTGTGCGCGACAGAAAGAACTCCAACGCCTTCCCGCTTTTGTCCAATTTCGGCCGCGCCTCCCGAAGATACGCCGCCATGCAACCGCTCGCCTCGCGGCCAAACGGAACAACGCGCTCCTTGTCCCGTTTGCCGATGACACGCAGATAGCTTTCATTGAATTCGACTTTATCCAGCCGTAATCGCGTGATTTCCGATGCACGTAACCCGCTGGCGTACAGCACTTCAATGATGGCGCGATTTCGAATCGTCAGGATGTCGTTTCCCGTGTACGCCGCAATCAGCCTGTCCACTTCCTCTTCCGTCAGGAAGCCCGGCAGTTGCAACCGCTTGCGCGGCCCTTCCAAGATATCCGTAATATCATTCTTAACGATTTGCTCTTCAACTAGATAGCGGAAGAAAACCTTGATGGAGACAAGACGCCGCGCAATCGTCGTCGGCTCCATGCGATGGTCTGGATCCATCTCTAGAAAATCTTCAATGTCTTCCCGTCTCACTTCATCCCAATCATTGATTTTAAGCGACTCAAGATAGCGGATAAACAGCTCCATATCAGAGCCGTACGCCTTCGCCGTACGCAACGACAGCCCCCGTTCCAGCCGCAGATGGCCGATAAAATCGTTGAAGCATTCCCTCAGCATGCCTGTCCCCTATTCCCCAAGCGTCCGACGGCTTCCCATGGCGATGGACAGCGTTGCCGCATCCGCATACGTCAAATCCGATCCAATCGGCACTCCAGACGCGATTCTTGTAATCCGCACAGGCAGATCGGCAAATTCCTGCGCAAGATAATGCGCCGTCGCCTCTCCCTCCACATCCGGACTCGTCGCCACAATCAGTTCTGCCACAGTACCTTCCGCCAAACGCGCTCGAAGCTCTTTGATGCGCAGATCCTCAGGTCCTTTTCCAGACAGCGGCGACAGTTTGCCGCCCAAAACATGATACAATCCGCGAAAACAACCGGAATTTTCCAAAACCATCAACTGCGACGGATGCTCCACAACGCAAATCACATTCCGTTGCCGCTGACCATCACGGCAAATCGCGCAAGTCTCTTCTTCCGAAAGATTTCCGCAAATGGTGCAACGCCGAATTCGCGACCGCAACGTGCCAAGAGACTCCGCGAAGCCCTGCAAATCCGCCTCCGCCCAATCCATGCACGACAAGGCAAGGCGCTCCGCCGTCCGCTTGCCGATGCCGGGCAGGCGGGAGAAGTACGCCGTCAAGCGTTGCAATGCAGGTGGATATGCAGCCATTTAGCCTCCCGTGACAATCCGTTTCACGATTGATTTTTCTTGACGCGCGCGAAGATGACATCCGTCGCAAACAAGTCGTTGACTTGCTTCACAAACGGATGTTCACGAAGCTTTTGCATCTCCTCTGCCGTTGGTTCGCGCAGACCTTTTCCAAGCGATTCCGCCTCTTCCGACACATTATCCCGTGCGGCCGCAGGCGATGCCGCCGCCAAAAACGGTGTCTGCGGAATGGAGACATCCGTCTCCGGCGTGATGTCGTCGCTATAATCTGGCGGCTCCTGCTGACTCATCCGTAGAAGTAGATTCGCCGTCGTCAATCTCGCCTCTTCGTCTTCTTCCGACGATTCGACAGCATTCACAGATTCTTCTTGCGCAACGGGTTGCGCCTCAACAGGCTGCTGTGCAACTGGTTGTGACGCAACGGCAGGTTGTGGCGCGACAACAGGTTGTGTCACCACTGGCTCCTGCATGTCAGGAGCCGTATAAACGACGGCCGCAGGCTGTGGAACAACTGCAGTTTGCGGCTCAGGTTGCGCCACTGCTGGTTGCGGTTCAGCAACTGGCTGCGGCGCGGCGGGCTGCGGCGCAGGTTGTGGTTGTACGGCTTGCGGCTGTGGTTGCGGCGCAACAGCTGGCGGTGGTTGCGGTGCGGCAACAACCTGTGGTGCAACTGATTGCGATGCAACAGTTGGCTGTGGTGCAACGGCGGTTGGCGCGGCGGTTATCGGCGGAATGACCACTGCTGGCCGCGGCGGCGGCAGTTGATCCGGCGGCAACACGCCTGTCAGCACGTTCAACCGCGCAATGATATCGTCCAACTGCACACTATGCGCGTCCAACATGACGCGAGCCAAAACAGTCTCGAAATAAATCCGCTTGTTGACGGCCGCGCGGAACGACCATTCCTGCGCAACCAGCCCTTGCAAAATCCGTTGCACCATCTGTCGGTCAATCGAACGGCCGATGCCGATCAAATCCGCCAGTTCGCTGTCGCTCACTTCCAAAAACTTCGACGGATCGTCACAGATTCCCGCCACCATGATGTTGCGGACATAGTTGATCAAATCGCCGAACAGACGCTCCAAATCACGACCGCTATCCGCCAACGACTGCAACACGACCATTGCGCGGTTGATGTCGTTCGTGAACAACGCCGCCGCCATTTCACGCAGTTCGATGCCGGAAGCCAGTCCGAAAACGTCGATGACGTCCTTTTCCGTGATCAATTCACCTTCAGCAAGACCGCCGCAGAAGGCGATCATCTGGTCGAAAATGGACTGCGCATCGCGCATGCCACCATCCGCCGCGCGGGCGATAGCCGCCAAAGCGTTATCTTCCACATGGATATGTTCGCCGTCCGCAATCTGCCGTAACCGTTGGACGATCAACG
>JAEEGF010568889.1_pt1 | contig 10755 bp, 8 predicted proteins | sample 9134171 | NCBI WGS metagenome assembly JAEEGF01 (sample SAMN16246542, study PRJNA631951) | gut metagenome | biome: gut microbiome; feature: rumen; material: AP-attached | host: Bos | place: Iran: Karaj | collected 2018-10 | reverse complement strand
CCGAATATACGCCCGAGCTCATCATCTTCGGCAAGAGCATGGTCCTCCACAAGGAGCCCGTAGCTGCCATCCGTAAGTTCGTGGACGAGCAGGGCATCCCCACCACCATCATGTACGACATGGCCCACGTCCTGGGCCTCATCGGCGACCACTTCCAGAAGCCCTTCGAGGAGGGCGCGGAGATCGTCACCGGCTCCACCCACAAGACCTTCTTCGGCCCCCAGCGCGGCGTCATCGGCACCAACTGGACCAAGGAGGATCTTAAGTACGGCCTCTGGAACACCATCGAGACCCGGGCCTTCCCCGGCAGCGTCTCCAACCACCATTTGGGCACCCAGCTGGGCTTCCTCATGGCGGCCTACGAGATGAACCAGTATAAGGACGCCTACCAGGCGGCCATCATCCACAACGCCAAGCACTTCGCCAAGGCTCTGAAGGCCCAGGGCCTGGACGTGAAGGGCGACCCCGCCATCGACTACACGGAGACCCATCAGGTCATCGTGGGCGTGGGCTACGGCGAAGGCCCCGAGATCGCGGAGCGCCTGGAGAAGAACAACATCATCGTCAACTACCAGGCCACCCCCGACGAGGAGGGCTTCACCGCCTCCGGCGCCCTGCGCATGGGCATGAGCGAGATGACCCGCTTCGGCTTCGGCGACGCGGAGTTCGACCGGCTGGCCGAGCTCATGGCGGACTGCATCCTCCGCAACAAGGACATCCGCCAGGAGGTCATGGCCCTCCGCAGCGAGCACCTCACCATGCAGTACTGCTTCACCGACGCCGAGTTCGAGAAGGCGCTGGGCAAGCTCTCCACCCTCATCGAGAAATAAAAAATCTATTTAGGAGGATACAATCATGACTTTCAATCCCGATCTCAAGTACTCCAAGTCCCATGAGTGGGTCCGCATGGACGGCGACGTGGCCGTCATCGGCATCTCCGACTTTGCTCAGGACGCCCTGGGCGATCTGGTGTTCGTGAACCTGCCCCAGGTGGGCGACGACGTGACCGCCGGCGAAGCCTTCGGCGACGTGGAGTCCGTGAAGGCCGTGTCCGACCTCATGAGCCCCGTGACCGGCGTGGTCTGCGAGATCAACGAGGAGCTGTTGGACGCCCCCGAAAATCTGAACAACGACCCCTACGGCGCCTGGATCATCAAGGTGGAGAACGTGACCGACACCGAGGAGCTGCTGGACGCCGCCGCTTACGAAGCGCACTGCGCCGCGGAGGCATAATCTATGGGCAGCTACGTTCCTTCCACCCAGGAACAGCGGCAACAGATGCTTCAGGCCATCGGGCTCAAGGATTTCAGGGATCTGTATCGGGACGTGCCGGAGAGCATGTATCTCGATCATCCCCTGGATCTGCCCGAGGGCCAAAGCGAGCTGGAGGTGAGCCGGGCCCTGAACGGCATGGCCCGCAAGAACAAGGTCTATGACGCCATCTTGCGGGGCGCCGGGGCCTACGATCACTACATCCCCAGCATCGTGAAGTACATCCCCGCCAAGGAGGAGTTCCTCACCGCTTACACGCCCTACCAGGCCGAGATGAGCCAGGGCGTGCTCCAATCCATCTTCGAGTATCAGACCGAGATCTGCGAGCTCACCGGCATGGACGTGTCCAACGCCTCCGTCTACGACGGGGCCACCGCCGCCGCCGAGGCCTGCGCCATGGCCCGGGATCGCAAGCGCCGCCTGACCCTGGTCTCCGGCACCGCCCATCCGGACGTGATCAACACCATCCGCACCTACAGCTACGGCACCAACGACGAGGTGAAGGTCATCCCCGTGAAGGATGGCAAGACGGATATGGAGGCCCTCAAGGCCATGCTGACCCCTGAGGTCTCCGCCGTCTACGTGCAGCAGCCCAACTTCTACGGCCTCTTTGAGGACGCCGAGGCCATGGCCGCCCCCGTCCACGAGGCGGGCGCCCTGTATATCCTGGGCGTCAACCCCATCGCTCTGGGGATCATGAAGACCCCGAGGGACTGCGGCGCGGACATCGCCGTGGGCGAAGGCCAACCCCTCGGACTGCCCATCGCCTATGGCGGCCCGTACCTGGGCTTTATGGCCACCACCACCAAAAACATGCGCAAGCTCCCCGGCCGCATCGTGGGCGAGACCACGGACGACAACGGGAACCGGGCTTACGTCCTGTCCCTCCAGGCCCGGGAGCAGCATATCCGCCGGGAGAAGGCCGGCAGCAACATCTGCTCCAACGAGGCCCTCTGTGCCCTGACCGCCGGGGTGTACCTGGCCGCCATGGGCCCCGCGGGGTTGAAGGAAGTGGCCGAAAGCTCCATGGCCAAGGCCCACTACCTGTGCCGGGAGCTCATGCAGCTCCCCGGCGTGAAGCTCAGGTATGAGGGACCCTTCTTCCATGAGTTCCTGCTGGATATGCCCAAGGCGGACGAGATCCTGGCTGCCTTGGATCAAAAGGGCATCCTGGGCGGCCTCCCCTACGAGGGCGGCGTCCTGTGGTGCGCCACGGAGAAGGTCTCTAAGGAAACGCTGGACGAAGTCGTCGCCATCGTAAAGGGGGTGCTCGCATGAAGCTGATCTTTGAAAAGAGCGTGCCCGGTCGCCGCTGCGCCATTCTGCCCGCTTGCGACGTGCCCAAGGTGGAGCTGCCCGCCGATCTGCAGCGGGAAACGGCCCCCTTGCTCCCCGAGATGAGCGAGACCGACGTGAGCCGCCACTATACCGAGCTCAATCAGCACGTTCACGGCGTGAACTGCGGGTTCTATCCTCTGGGCTCCTGCACCATGAAGTACAACCCCCGCATCGACGAGGAGATGGCTTCCCTGCCCGGCTTCACCGGCATCCATCCCCTGGCCCCCAAGGGCGCGGTGGAGGGCTGCGAGGAGGTCATCGAGACCGCGAAGAGGTACCTCTGTGAGATCACCGGCATGGCGGACATGACCTTCCAGCCTGCGGCCGGCGCTCACGGCGAGTTCACCGGCGTGCTGCTCATCAAGCAGTACCACGATTCCAGGAACGACAAGAATCGGACCAAGATCATCGTTCCCGACTCCGCCCACGGCACCAACCCGGCCACGGCGGCCATGTGCGGTTACCAGGTGGTGAACATCCCCTCGGCCCCCAACGGCTGTGTGGATCTGGACGCCCTGAAGGCGGTTTTGGGTCCCGATACGGCGGGCCTCATGCTCACCAACCCCAACACCGTGGGCATCTTCGATGAAAACATCCTGGAGATCACCCGTCTCGTCCACGAGGCCGGCGGCCTCTGCTACTACGACGGCGCCAACCTGAACGCGGTCATGGGCGTGGTCCGGCCCGGGGACATGGGCTTCGACTGCGTACACCTGAACCTGCACAAGACCTTTGCCACCCCTCACGGCGGCGGCGGTCCCGGCGCGGGCGCGGTGGGCTGCAAGGATTTCCTGGCCCCGTTCCTGCCCCATTCCGCCCTCATGGAGGAGCCGGGGCACATCCAGGTCCGGGGCTTCAGGGGCAACTTCCTGGTGGTGGTCCGGGCCCTGGCGTACCTGCTGACTCTGGGTCGGGAGGGCGTGCCCGAGGCGGCTCAGAACGCGGTCCTCAACGCCAACTACCTGATGCACCGCATCAAGGGCACCTTCACCCCCGCCTTCGATCGGATCTGCATGCACGAGTTCGTGCTGGATCTTTCCGAATTCAAGAAGGCCACGGGCGTGTCGGCTCTCGACGTGGCCAAGTCCCTCATCGACTACGGCATGCATCCGCCTACGATGTACTTCCCCCTCATCGTCCACGAGGCCCTCATGCTGGAGCCCACCGAGACGGAGAGCAAGGAGACCTTGAACTGGGCGGCGGAGGTGTTCCGCGCCCTGTACGAGCTGGGCTACAAGGACCCGGCGTTCATGCACGCCGCGCCTCACAACGCCCAGATCGGTCGACCCGATGAAGTGAAGGCGGCCCGGAACCCAATCGTCCGCTACACCAAGGCATGATCGAGAGACTGGCCACCTATGAAAGCGGGTCCTTCGACCCCTTCCGTAACCTGGCTGTGGAGCAGCACCTGCTGGAGACCGTGGGCAGCGGGTGCTGCCTTTTGTACCTGTGGCAGAACCGGAACACGGTGGTCATCGGCCGGAACCAGAACCCCTGGGCCGAGTGCCGGGTGTCCCTGCTGGAAAGCGAGGGCGGGCATCTGGCCCGAAGGCTCTCCGGGGGCGGGGCCGTGTACCACGATCTGGGGAATTTGAACTTCACCTTCCTGGTCCCCACGGCGGACTACGATTTAGCCAAGCAGCAGCGGGTGCTGCTGGAAGCCTGCCGGAGCTTCGGCATCCCGGCAGAGCTCTCCGGCCGGAACGACCTCACCGCCGACGGCGGCAAGTTCTCCGGCAACGCTTTCTACCACAACGGGCCCCGGTCCTATCACCATGGCACGCTCCTGGTGGACGTGGACGGGGAGAAGCTCACCCGGTATCTCACCCCCTCCAAGGCCAAGCTGGCATCGAAGGGCGTGCCCTCGGTCCGCTCCCGGGTGGTGAACCTGGTGGAGCTGTGCCCGGGCATCACCGTGGACGGGCTGAAGCGGGCCCTGGTTGCCGCCTTCGAGGCGGTCTACGGGCTCACCAGCGCGCCCTGGACCTGCACCGAGGCGGATGAACGGCGGGTGGACGAGCTTCGCGAACACTATGCCAGCTGGGCCTGGCGCTATGGCCAAAAGCTACCCTTCACCTGCCGCGCCGAGGGGCGCTTTGCCTGGGGCGGCGTGGAGCTGCAGCTCGCCGTCAACGAGGGCGTGATCCAGCGGGCGGCGGTCTATTCCGACGACATGGACTTCACCTTTCCGCCCGCCCTGGAAGCGGCGCTGGTGGGCTGCCGATTCGACTCGGACGCCCTGTCACTCGCCGTCCAAAGGGTCCCCCACGGGGCGGACATCCTCGCGCTTTTGAAGCAGGAAGGTTGAAACCACGGGAGGGGCAAGCCCCTTTCCTGCGGTGACGCCGCACTATATGGGTTGTAGGGGACGGGCTTGCCCGTCCCGCGCATGCGCGAAACTCAGGATTTTTTGATACAGGAGATATAGCTATGTTCGATTTTGATCTCATCGTGATCGGCGCGGGCCCCGGGGGCTACGAGGCCGCCCTCCACGCCGCCAAACTGGGTCTCAAGACCGCGGTGGTGGAGCGCCGGGAGGTGGGCGGCACCTGCCTCAATCGGGGCTGCATCCCCACCAAGGCCCTGCTGCACGCCTCCACCGTCTATGAGGAGGCGAAGCACGGCGCTGAGCTGGGCGTCGCCGCCGAGAACCTTTCCTATGACCTCAATGCCATGTTCGCCTACAAGCAGCAGGTGGTGGAGAAGCTCCGGGGCGGCATCGAAGGGCTCTTCAAGGCCGCCAGGGTGACCCTTATCCGGGGCACCGGCACCCTGACCGCACCCAACACCGTCACGGTGGCCGGCGAAAACGAGGGCGTCTACACCGCTCAGAACATTCTGCTGGCCACGGGCTCCGTGCCCGCCCGGCCGCCCATTCCGGGCCTCGATCTCCCCGGCGTTATGACCTCCGACGAGCTGCTGAACGGCGAGGGCGGCGACTTTAGCTCCCTGGTCATCATCGGCGGCGGCGTCATCGGCATGGAGTTCGCCACCTTCTACAACGACCTGGGCGTGGCGGTGACCGTGGTGGAGGGCCTCGACCGGCTCCTCCCCAACATGGATCGGGAGCTGGGGCAGAACCTGGCTATGATCATGAAGAAGCGGGGCGTGCAGGTGTTCACCGGGGCCATGGTGAAGGATCTGGAACAGACCGATGCGGGCCTGCAGGTGAACTTTGAGACCCGTGGCAAGCTCCAGTCCGTCACCGGTGAGCGGGTCCTCTGCGCCATCGGCCGCAGCCCCTACACGGCGGGCCTGTTCGCCGAGGGCATGGCCCCCGAGATGGACCGGCGGCGCATCCGGGTCAACGAGCGGTTCGAGACCAGCCTCCCCGGGGTCTACGCCATCGGCGACGTATCGTCCCCCGTGCAGCTTGCTCACGTGGCCACGGTCCAGGGCATCTATGCGGTCGATGAGATCGCCGGCAGACCCAACGGCATGGACCTTTCCCTGGTGCCCGGGTGCGTGTACGTGCGGCCCGAGATCGCCGCGGTGGGCCTCACCGAGGCCGACGCCAAGGCCCAGAGCATCCCCGTAAAGACCGCCAAGGCCCTCATGTCCGCCAACGGCCGCACCGTGATCCTGAACGGCGACCGGGGCTTTATGAAGCTGGTGGCCCACGCTGAGACCCACAAGCTCCTGGGCGCCCAGCTCATGTGCACCAACGCCTCCGACATGATCTCCCAGCTCTCCGAGGCCATCGCGGACGGCCTCACCCCCAACGACCTCCTCCGGGCCATGCGCCCCCATCCCACCTTCGAGGAGGCCCTGACGGCGGCGCTGGAGGACCTGGAAGCGAAGTTAGGATAAAAAACAACGCGCACCCCTTTCTTTGTAGAAAGGGTGCGTGCCCAAAGGACCGTATTGGGGAAGCATGGCCGAGCTGTGCTTCCCTTTATGTTTCCCTTATTCTCTTTGCGAAAAAACGACACGGGAAACGCTCGTCATTCCATCGCATATGTCCGCAAATACCGGGCCGGGTCGGCGCCGCTCTCCATATACCGGATCAGGATCCGGGCGCAGGCCAGGCTGTCGCTGTCGGCCCGATGGTGGTCGAGCTCGATGCCATAGTAGGCGCACAGATCGTTCAGCCGGTGGCTGACCCCCGGCAGGAGCCGCCGCCCCATGCGCACGGTGCACAGGCCCTTCACCTGGGGCTGCCATGGGATGCCGTAGCCCCGCAGGCACTTCTTCAGCACGCTCATGTCGAAGGCGGCGTTGTGGGCTACCAGCACGCCGGAGGACATCAGGGGCTCGATCCGAGGCCACAGCGCGTCGAAGGTGGGCGCGCCCAGGACCGCCTCACTGTCGATGCCCGTGAGCTGCGTGTTGAACCAGTCGAAGGGCTGCTCCGGGTCCACCAGGGAGAAGAAGCTGTCCCTGATCCGCCCGTCCTCCACCACGGCGATACCGATGGCGCTCATGCGGTTGTTGTACCGGTTCGGCGTCTCCACGTCGAAGGCCACATAGCGCATGGCCTTCCTCACTTCTCCGTGAGCTGCTGGTAGAGCTTCATGAGCTCGGCCACGCAGGCGGATTCACTGTTGAGTTTGCCCCAGAAGCCGTAGGCCTCCATGACGGCCCGGTCGTTCTTCTGATGGGCGGTCCGAAGCTCCGGGGGCATGGTGGCCTCGTCGTAGAGGTCCGCCAGGGAGCAGTCCGGGTACAGGGCCCGGGCGTCCAGAATGCCCTGAGCGGTCTGCTCGATCTTGGCCCGCTGGGCCTCCGTGGGATCGGGCCAGGGGAATGTATTGTATACATTGGCACCGGAATATTGATAATCACTCTTTAATCTCCCACAAACCGTGCGTGTCCAAGCCATATGCACATTTGAGGTTAATACGCCGAAATGGTATTTGGTTGCACCCGGAACAATCAGCAACTTATTGCTTGCTATTACTGAGCCATCCATAAATCCGATGGGGATATATTTCCTTCTTTGGGAAGACACCTCGGGAATGCACAGATATTCTTCATCTCCCTGCGGTGTTGAAAAGAATATGTACGGCTTGTCCGCAAGTGCTCTTGTTGGAGCCGCCGAACTGTTAATCCGCATCTCCCGAACTGCTTCCAACCGCCGCATAATCTCTTTGTTCTTCCGATAAACGACAGGGGATATGTTCTTCAGCCACAGGCAATATCGAACTTCATCATTATTGATATAGTCCCTTGACCCGATGTACCTTCTGATGCATTGGGAAATTATGGGGTCCTCCTGTATTAGCGAATCTCTTTCTTGTTGAGTTAGAATCAGATTCCCTCCATCGGAAGGTTGGTTTCCTTTCGTCATCTTTGGCTCATCACAAATCGGTTTCCCCTGGCTTGAAACAAGAATATCTGGTGCATCAATAAGATACGGATTGATGTTTTGCGCAATTACTGGATTGCCACCTTCGGTAAAGATTCTTTTTTCTTTGATCGTGCTAAAAGAGCTAAACCCAATTATCACACAATGAACAGCAGCTTTATCCTTAGATTCGCTGTCCCATCTAAATGTCCTGTAAGCATAGTCTATGTGTACTTGATACGTGTTTAGCAGTTTTTCCCACAAAGGAGCAACTTGCTCTCCTTGGGTGATGCTATTTGTTGAAACAAAGGCACAACAGATTTTAGTACCTTGAATAAGTTGTGCCGCCTTATGATACCATGCGCCAACATAATCAATACTGTTCACTCTTTTCCCCGCGCCAAAGACAGCAACAGCATCCGCTTTCTGCTCCTTTGTCATAACAGACGCCCCCACAAACGGCGGGTTGCCCATGATGTAATTCAATTCCGCCTTGGGGACGATGCTCTCCCAGTCGAGGCGCAGGGCGTTGCCCTCCACGATGTTGGCGTAGGACTTGAGGGGGAGGAAGTCCAAATCGAGGCTCAAAATCTCCTCCGTCTTCTTGAGCATCTGGCTTTCGGCGATCCACAGGGCGGTCTTGGCCACGGTGACGGCGAAGTCGTTGATCTCGATGCCGTAGAACTGGTGGATGGACACCTGAATGAGCTGGGATTCGTCCACCCCGAGGCCGATCATGCTGCCGGACAGCCGGGCCTTCAACACCTCGTTTTCCAGCTTGCGCAGGGAAAGATAGGTCTCGGTCAGGAAGTTGCCGCTGCCCGCCGCCGGGTCCAGGAACTTCAGGGAGGCCAGCTTCTTTTGATAAGCGTCCAGGAGCTTATTTCGGGTCTTGATAACGGGGTTGTCCAGGATAGCTTGCAGTTCCGCTTTGAGATCGTCCAAAAACAGGGGGTCGATGACCTTGTGGATGTTCTCGATGGAGGTATAGTGCATGCCGCCGGAGCGCCGGGTCTCCGGGTTCAGGGTGCTCTCGAAAACGGCGCCGAAGATGGTGGGGCTGATGTCGGCCCAGTTGAAATCCTCGGAGGCCTTGGCGAGGAGCAAATCGTAGATCTCCTGGTCGAAGGCGGGTATCTCGATGTTTTCATCGGAGAACAGGCCCCCGTTCACATAGGGGAAGGCGGCCAGCAGGGGGTCGTCGTCCTTCAAATAGGGGTCTCGCTCCGCCTCCGGTTGGTCCAGGACCCGGAACAGCTCGATCAGGGCCTTGCGGGCGTGGCTCACGCCCCGGGATTGAAGATAGTCGTGAAACAGGCTCTTTTTGCCGAAGATGCCCGCGTCCTCGGCGTAGAGGCAGAACACCAGGCGAACGCACAGGGCGTTGAGGCTCTTGAGGGAATGGGGGTTGGCGGGGTCCCTGTATCGCTTCAAGAAGGCGTCGTAGAGCTTGCCCACCAGCTCGCCCGCCTGGATGGAGAGCTGCATCTCCTTCTTGATGTTCTCGTCGCCGGTATCCACCAAAAAGGCCAGCCGGGGGTACTCCTGCTCCAAATCCTTCAGGAGCACGATCTCCGGGTCGCTGTTGGGGCGGTTGTTGTCGTAGATGTGGAACTCGCGGAAGTTGCAGACCACGATCCAGCGGGGGTTCTTGTTGTGGGGGAGATACCCCGCGTAGCGCCGGGCCTGCTGGTAAGGGGTCATGAGGGAGCCGTCGGACTGCTTGTAGCCCTTCTTCAGGTCGATATCCTTGCCCTTCTGCTCGATGAGGACGCCGGTCTGCTCAATGTAGGCGTCTATGAAGCTGGTATGACTCAGCTGGACCGGCAGCTCGAAGGAGAGCCACTTCTCCGGCTCCTCAATGCCGAACACCTTGCCCAGCAGGGCCCGCCAGAAGGACTGGGTCTCCTGCTTTTCATCGCCCCGGCCCATCCAGTCCTTGATGAACTCCCGCGCCGCCTTTCGCTGCTCGCTGTCCTTCATGCTGCACCCCCTGTCGTTTGGGTATAGTATAGCGTCTTTTGGCGAAACGTGCAACGACCACAACGGGCCACCTTCTATTTCCTGTGCTTTTCTTTTTGCGCCGCTTTTTATTTTCACCTGAAAAGAAAAAGCGGCAAAAGAAAAATTGAAAGAGAAAAGGTTTTACGGTATACTGTACCTAAGATATTGACAGGGAGGAAAGCTATATGTTCAAGCACGTTCTGTTGTTCAAGTTCATCGACCCGGAGGTGTGCGCGCCCGTGGTGGGGCAGAAGCTCCTGGCCCTGAAGGAGACCGTGCCGGAGATCGTGGAGATCGAGTACGGGCTGGACGAATTGCACAAGGGCCGGAGCTATGACGCGGCCCTGATCGTCACCTTCCAGGACAAGGAGGGGTATCTCGCTTACGACAAGGCCCCCAGCCACAACGAGGCCCGGGTCTATATCCACCAGCACGTCCAAGAGTCTCATACAGTAGACTACGAGTATTAAGATGTTCCAAGTCGTTTCCCCCTTCACGCCTCAGGGCGACCAGCCCGAGGCCATAGAGAAGCTCAGCGAGGGCGTCCTGCGGGGCGACAAGCTCCAGGTGCTGCTGGGCGTCACAGGCTCCGGCAAGACCTACACCATGGCCAAGGTCATCGAACAGGTCCAGAAGCCCACGCTGGTGCTGGCCCACAACAAGACCCTGGCGGCCCAGCTCTGCTCCGAGCTCAAGGGGTTTTTCCCCGACTCGGCGGTGGAGTACTTCGTTTCCTATTATGATTATTACCAGCCGGAGGCCTACATCGCCTCCAGCGACACCTATATCGAGAAGACCACCGCCGTCAACGAGGAGATCGACCGGCTCCGCCACTCCGCCACCTGCGCCCTGAA
>JAEEGF010791675.1_pt1 | contig 10756 bp, 6 predicted proteins | sample 9134171 | NCBI WGS metagenome assembly JAEEGF01 (sample SAMN16246542, study PRJNA631951) | gut metagenome | biome: gut microbiome; feature: rumen; material: AP-attached | host: Bos | place: Iran: Karaj | collected 2018-10 | reverse complement strand
AACGAACTCCGTCGGCTACTCATGAAGCATAGTCGCGACGTGGCTGACAAGGCACTTGCCATCTGCGACCGTCATCCAGAACTTGGCCTCGACCGCGACTTCATCGAGGCTGCAGCGATGCTTCACGACATCGGTATCCGTGAGTGCGATGCCCCAGGCATCTTCTGTTTTGGGCATCGCCCATACATACAGCACGGACTGGCAGGTGCCATGATGTTAAAAGAGGATTGTGGAGAGGCCATTGCACGCGTTTGCCAACGCCATACGGGCGCAGGCATCACGCGTCAGGATGTGTTGGCTCAAGGATTACCCCTGCCGCTACCCGATGACCAAAGCGAGCCCTACATGCCAGAGACATTGGAGGAACAGGTGGTGTGCTATGCCGACAAGTTTTTTTCGAAGACCAAGCTCAACCGGGAGAAAACGCTCGCCGAAGCCGAACGTTCGCTCATGAAATTCGGTGCTGGGGGTGTTGAGCGATTCCGCCGTTGGGCAGCACTGTTTGAATAAAAGGCTCTGAGTCTTTAGCTTCTTTAACTTCTGCTATACAACTTTTGAACTTTGGACTTTGAACTTTGAACTTTTCTTCGTAACTTTGCACGCTGAATACGCTTTTTTGCAGCATTGAAACAAATGAGAAAGAATGCGGTCGTCATGCTGTTGCTGACTGCTTTCGCCATGTTTGCGGCAAGTTTCACGATGCCACAGCGAAAGCTTACAGCAGCAAAACAAGCCATGCCGGCAGACTCTTTGGAGCCTGTTGGTCCATCGCTTGTGACCGCTGCCGACTCTTTGGCACTTGTTGACACCTTCTCCCTTGCCGTCGATACAACACAGATGGACTCGCTCGAGCTAGCCATCTACCGGCACAACAAAGCCATTGACGATTCGCTTCATTTGGACTCCCTCAACCGCCAGCGCAAGAACGGAATCGATGCTCCTGTGGAATATGTCGCCGAGGACTCTATCATCTATTACGCCGACAGCAAGACAGCTTATCTCTTTGGTCAGTCAAACGTGAAATACCAGAATTACGACCTGAAGAGTGAGAAAATCAACGTAAGTATTGACAATAGTACAGTACATGCTACGGGCGTGCTGAAACCCGTTAAAGGGATGCAGGATGAGAAGATGAAGGATGAAGGGACGAAAGATGAAGAGGCTGAGGACAACGTTGAATATGAGTTGACGGGAACGCCAATCTTCCAGATGGGGTCCGACACCTACGAAAACGACACCATCTCTTTCAACTTCAAGACGAAGAAAGGACTCATCCGCAACACCTATACTGAACAGGAAGATGGATTCCTGCGAAGCGAACTGGCCAAACGTTCGGCAACGGGTGAGGTCTATCTGCAGCATGGACGCTATACCACTTGCGATGCCGAGCATCCAGACTTCTATATCGCCCTTTCGCGTGCGAAAGTACGCCCAGGAAAGGACGTTGTGTTCGGCCCTGCCTATCTGGTGGTGTGCGATGTGCCACTGCCACTGGCCATTCCGTATGGTTTCTTCCCGTTTACGAAGAGCTATAGCAGTGGTTTCATCATGCCAACCTATGGCGACGAGAGTGCACGCGGCTTCTACCTGCGCGACGGCGGCTACTATTTTGCCATCAGCGACAAGTGGGACCTAAAGCTTTTGGGCGAAATCTACACGAAAGGATCGTGGGGTGTGTCCGCTGCATCGAACTACCGTCGACGCTATAAGTACAGCGGATCGTTCTTCTTCAGCTATCAGGACACGAGGAATGGCGACAAGGGCATGCCCGACTATCAGCGACAGGAAAGTTTCAAGGTGCAATGGAGCCACCGTCAGGATGCGAAAGCCAATCCCTACAGTTCACTTACGGCCAGTGTCAACTTTGCTTCCAGCAGCTATGAGCGCAACAACCTTACGTCAATGTACAACCCACAAGCCATGACGCAGTCGACGCGCACATCATCGGTCAGCTGGAGCACTACCTTCTCAAGCATCGGACTTTCGTTGTCGTCGAGTGCCAACCTGGCGCAGAACATGCGCGACACAACAGTTGCGATGACGCTTCCTGACCTGAACATTTCGCTCTCGCGCTTCTATCCTTTCAAGCGTAAACATGCCGCGGGAAAGGAAAGATGGTATGAGAAGATCTCCATGAGCTACACCGGCCACCTCTCCAACTCCATCACGACGAAGGAAGACCGACTCTTCAAGTCAAGTCTAGTGAAGGATTGGCGCAATGGCATGCAGCACCAGATTCCCATTAGTGGATCGTTCACGCTGTTCGACTATCTGAACGTCACTCCATCGTTCAACTTTACCGACCGCATGTACTCCAGCAAGATCATGCGTTCGTGGGATCCCACGCTACAACGCGAAGTGAACGACACCATCTACGGTTTCAACAACGTCTATAACTGGAATCTCTCCTTGTCGGCTTCCACCAAGTTGTATGGCTTCTACCGTCCCTGGCGTAAGTTGTTCGGCGACAAGATCGACCGCATCCGCCACGTGCTTACGCCACAGATAAGCTTCAGCTTTGCACCCGACTTCGGTGCTTCTCGCTATGGCTACTACGAAACCTACCAGCGAACCGATGCCGACGGCAACGTAACGCTTGTGGAATACTCACCCTACAACGGTTCGCTCTATGGCGTGCCAGGCAAGGGGCGCACGGGAAACATTTCGTTCGACGTATCGAACAATATAGAGATGAAGGTCAAGGCGGGCGATTCTGATACCATTGACTTCAAGAAAGTAAGCATCATCGATGAACTTGGTGCAGCCATGTCGTACAATCTGGCGGCCAAGGAGCGACCTTGGAGCGACCTCTCCATGCGCCTCCGACTGAAACTGACAAAGAGCTACACCTTTAACCTCAATGCCGTATTTGCCACCTATGCCTACGAGCTTGACGAAAACGGACGTCCTTATGTGGGCACCCACACCGAGTGGAGCTATGGCCGCTTCGGTCGTTTCCAGGGTATGTCGCAGAACATTTCCTACACGTTGAACCCCGAAAAGCTGCGCAAACTGTTCGGAGGCGGTAAGGACAAAGAGGAAGAGGAGAACGAAGACGACGAAGAAGGTATTGATACCGATCGCGAATCGAACATCGACGATACGATGGTGAAAGGTCAACGCAATGCACAACGCAAACAGAGCGGCGGCAAGGCTTTGACCGACGACGATGGCTACATGTCGTTTTCCATGCCTTGGTCCATCACTATTGGCTACGGAATCACCATGCGCGAGAATCAAGATGTGAAGAAGTTCAACACGAAGCGCATGCGTTATCCCTATAAGTTCACTCAAACGCTGAACCTGAGTGGCAACATACGCCTGTCGGAAGGCTGGAACATCGCCTTCTCTTCAGGTTATGACTTTGAAAACAAGAAGATCTCGATGACCACAGCATCGTTGCAACGCGACTTGCATTGTTTCAACATGTCGTGTTCGGTGGTACTGGCCCCATACACCAGCTATAACTTCTCGTTCCGCTGCAACGCTTCAACGCTGACCGATGCCTTGAAGTACGACAAACGTTCAGGCTACTCCAATGCCGTTCAGTGGTATTGATGGTTCGAAAGATTGCCAAACCACCTCTCTCCACTTACATTTTTCACAACAGTTGCGCCATCAAAAGGATGGGCAACGGCACAGGACCATCGGTAGTCAGCAGGATTTCCGACGGATAGTCATAGCGTCCTCTGTATAGATGCTTGCCATCCCAGGTGTAGAGTGTTTCCGATGGATAGGCATACCGGCCTCGATAGGCGTGCTTGCCATCCCAGGTGTAGAGAATCTCCGAGGGATAGGTATAGCGACCACGATAGATATGCTTGCCATCCCACGTCAACAGGACCTCTGAAGCATAGGTATAGCGGCCCTGAAAGACATGTTTACCGTCATAAGTCAGCAGGATTTCAGATGGATAGGCATAGCGTCCCTTGTAGAGATGCTTGCCATCCCATGTGTAAAGTGTTTCCGATGCATAAGCATATCTGCCGCTATAAATGTGGGTAACGCCAAACATGGTGGCCGAAAAGGAAGTCCACAAGACGGCAATGAGCATCCATTTCTTCATCTGTTGTTGATGTTTCAGGGTTCTGAGGGCAAAGATACAAAAAAGTTTCTAATTCTTTGTGTTCGCCCAACTATTCTTTGGCGGCATTTACCCTTTTCATCGGCTACAGGCATGCAAGATGCATCAGAAACCACTTTTCTACTTGCGATTCTTCCTACCGCTTGTCAGGCACACCATACTGTGCCCACTGCTCCTGCGGGTAGTAGCCTTTGATGGTGTGTTTCTGCTCTATATAGGCTGCCTTGGCTGTCTGAAGGAGCTGGTTCATATTCTTCACCTTCACGGAGAGTTCGGCACGCAGTCGGTCGCACTCATCGTTGGCGGCGGCCAGGGCCTCCAGCACCTTCTCCATGTTGTTGTTTTCACTTGTGTCGACACCGCCTCCCACTCCTGTGGCAAGGTGTTTGCGCAAACCTTCAATAAGGTTGCGGCTCTTCTCAATCTGCAATTCTACGGTCTTTGCCATAAGTATTCATTTTTTTGATTCAGAAAAAGGGTTGTAGCTTGTCAGGAAAGCTTGACTATCCATGGCAAAGTTAGTGCAAAAAACCGAAAATTCAAACGCTGCACGATGCATGTTTTGCGTTTATTTAACGGCTTTTTGCCCGTAGTTTAACGTTTGTTTTGATGTTTTTCAAGCAAAAAAGGAAGTCCTAAAGAGCCATCAGTCGTGCAAGATCGGCCTCTTCACCAACCAACCAGACAATGTCACCCGACTCAAACAGGCGGTCGGGATTGATGATTGTCAGCTGTTCCTGACCTTCCTCCACGCCCACTACCATGCAACCATAGTCTTCGCGCAAGTGACTCTCGCGCAAAGTTTTCCCGATGAATGGACTCTTGGTGGTCAGGATGATCCTTCGCAGGTGCATCTCGCGCTTTTCGATTTCAGCATCCTCAGGCACAAGCTCGTCGCGCAGGGCTGTGGAAAACTGTTGCAGCTGTTCGTCATTACCGATGGCCTGGATACGATCGCCAGGGAAGAGCACGGTGTCGCCAGTGGGGATGTTCAGTCGTTGCATGCCTCGCAACACGCTGCTCACGTGGACACCAAAGCGGTGGCCAATGTTGAGTTGGGCAAGCGAACGACCTGCCCACATCGAATCCTCAGGCACCACGGACTCACCAATGTGGATGTCGCGGTCCAGCAGATGGCCCTCAAAGAGAGGTTTCTTGCGCCCATGCACCTGTGCTTCTATGTCGCGCGAGCGCAAATTCTGTATGAACATGCGTTCAAGTCGGATGCTGCGTCGCTTCAGCGAGCGCGACATAATCATAATCACCACGGCTATGAGGGCAATGGCCACTATTAAGGCATTCTTAAAGCGCGACAGGAAGTTGACAATGTAGAAGATGAAGGCAGCTGCGATAATGATGCGCACAAGCACCGTGAAAATAAGAGGCAGGCGATTCAACCGGCTCTCCATCCACAAGGCACGGAACTCGGGCGAGTGGTTCTTCTTCATCACCATGGCACGCAGGAAAGGCGATATGAACAGTACCGTTAGCGTTCCCGTGATGGCATTGGCATACCAATGAAGGTTCCATCCTGGCAGCATACGGCGCGTGAAGGGCAGCACAAACGTGAACATCAGGGCAATGGTGGCACCCGAAAGGATGCTGTAAACCACCGTGTTCACACCCATCTGCGTGAGCAGTCGATTCCAGTTGCTGCGTTCTACAGCCGACGACTGGTGCGCCTCGCCCAGATGATTCAGCCTTCGCAGCCATCGTTTCGGCATACGTGCTGAAAGAAGGTTGTAGCAGGGCTCGGCAGCACGGATCATGTAAGGTGTGAGGAATGTGGTGACCACCGATACCGCTACTACAACCGGATAGAGAAAGTCGCTGATAACGCCGAGCGTAAGGCCCAACGAAGCGATGATAAATGCGAATTCACCAATCTGAGCCATCGAGAAGCCACAGCGCATGGCCGTGAGCAGGGGCTGGCCACTAAGCATGTAGCCCGTGGAGCCTAACACGGCCTGCCCCAAAAGGATGGTCAGTGTGAGCACCACGATGGGTAGCCATTGCGAAACGAGTATCTCTGGATCGACCAACATGCCTACCGACACGAAGAACACAGCACCAAAAAGGCTCTTTACGGGTTCCACCAGACGGATAATCTTATCAGCCTCGATGGTCTCGGCCAGGATGCTGCCCATCACGAAGGCTCCAAAGGCCGAGCTAAAGCCTGCCCGTGTGGCGATGACAGCCATAAGGAAGCACAATCCCAACGAGATGATGATGAGCATCTCGTCGGTCATCAGTTTACGTGTCTTCCTGAGAAACAGCGGGATGAGGAAGATGCCTACGACGAACCACAAAATGAGGATGAAGCCCAGCCGAAGAACACTCATCAGCATCATGCCGCCATCGGGATTGCTACCGCTGGCTATGGTCGATAGCATGACCATCATGACAATGGCCAGCACATCCTCTAAAATGAGCACGCTCATCACCAGCGAGGCAAACCGTTGCTGGCGCAACCCCATGTCGTCGAAGGCTTTATAGATGATGGTTGTCGACGACATGGCAAGCATACCACCAAGAAACACGCAGTTCATCTGCGTCCAACCGAAGGCTTTGCCCACCAGGATGCCCAGCGTCATCATCGAAAAAACAATCGAAACGGCAGCGATAACGGGCGCCATGCCCATCCTCAGGATCTTCTTGAACGAGAAATCCAACCCTAGCGCAAACAGCAAAAACAGCACACCGATGTCGGCCCACGTCTGGATATTCTCCTTGTCGACCACAGATGCCAAATAAGGCATGTGCGGCGACACGAGAAATCCAGCCACAATGTAGCCCAATACCAGTGGTTGCTTCAGCCGTTTGAACACGAGCGTCACCACTCCGGCAACGACAAGGATCAGCGTCAGGTCAAGAATCAGGTGCTCCATGGAGTTATTCGTTGTAGCTAGCAGTCAGTTCGCAGATGCGAACGATGACGTCGACTACCTTTTGCATCACTTGGATTGACACGAACTCGTACGGGCCATGGAAGTTGACGCCACCTGCGAAGATGTTCGGGCAAGGAAGTCCCTTGAAAGAGAGTTGTGCGCCATCGGTACCGCCGCGGATTGGCTTCACCTTCGGTGCCACACCGGCGTCCTGCATGGCGTGGAGCACGATGTCGATGACGTGCATGTTCGGATCAATCTTCTCCTTCATGTTATAATACTGGTCGCGCACATCGGCCGTTACGGCATCCTCGCCATACTTCTCCTGCATCTGTGCCACACACTTCTTGACAAACGCCTTACGATCCTCAAAGCGGTCGCGGTCGTGGTCACGGATGATGTAGCTGAGCGTGGCCTGTTCAATGCCGCTCTGGATGCCCAGCAAGTGGTAGAAGCCTTCGTAGCCCTCGGTTTCCTCTGGTGTCTCGTTGGCAGGCAGCAGCGAAGCAAACTCCACAGCCAGTCGATTGGCGTTCACCATCTTTCCTTTGGCATAGCCCGGGTGTACGCTCACGCCCTTGCAATGGATCTTTGCCGAGGCAGCGTTGAAGTTCTCGAACTCCAGTTCGCCAAGGTCGCCACCGTCGATGGTATATCCCCATTCGCAACCGAACTTCTCAACGTCGAAATGATGGGCGCCCATGCCAATCTCCTCATCAGGATTGAATGCCACACGAATCTTTCCGTGCTCGATTTCCTTATGGTCGCGCAGGAAGCACATGGCCTGAACAATCTCAGCAATGCCAGCTTTGTCGTCGGCACCGAGCAACGTGGTTCCATCAGTCACGATGAGGTCTTCGCCAACGTGCTGCAACAGTTCGGGGAACTTCTTCGGACTGCTGACAATGCCATCGGAAAGGAGGATGTCGCCGCCATCATAGTTCTCGACAATGCGTGCCTTGATGTCGGCACCCGAGCAATCGGGACTGGTGTCGTAGTGTGAGATGAATCCAATGACGGGAGCTTTCTTCTTCGTGTTGGCAGGCAGCGTGGCGTAGATGTAGCCTTGCTCGTCCATTTCAACGTCGTCGAAGCCCTCAGCCTCGAGTTCTTTCTTCAGGTACTCAGCGAAGACGAGTTGCTTTGAGGTGCTTGGCACGGTCTGACTCTCTTCGCTCGATTGTGTGTCGAACTTTGTGTAGTTCAGGAATCTTTCAGTTAATGTCATGATATAAGTGATTTACGATTTACAAATTTACGATTGACAGATTTTCAATTTGCGTTTTTGCCGCTCGGTCCGCAGGAACGCTTTTTATAACGCAGTGGAGAAAGAACCACAGATGCCACGGATGAAACGGTTAACACGTAGGGTTGTGATTTATGACTTACGTATTTACGAGGCAAAGATAATAAAAAAATATTAAAACAAGGGCATGTTTTGCTGATTTCACTTTTTTTCTTTATTTTTGCACAACAATCATTCATCTTATCAACTTAAAAACTTAATATTCATGAACAATTCGGTAATCACATTCCCGGTGCCGGCTAATGAGCCGGTAAAAGCCTATCTGGCAGGTTCGCCAGAACGTGTAGCACTTGAAAAGGAACTGGAACGCCAGTCGAAGCTGGTGGTCGACATTCCTATCATCATAGGCGGTAAGGAAATCCGCACGGGCGACGTTGGCAAGGTGACCTGTCCGCACGACCACAACCACGTACTCGCCACCTATCACAAGGTGGGAAAGAAGGAGGTGGAGATGGCTGTCGAGGCTGCAATGGAAGCCTGGAAGGAGTGGAGCCGTACACCATGGACAACACGTGCTGCCATCGTGATGAAGATGGCCGAACTGCTGGCTACGAAGTACCGTCCCATCATGAATGCAGCCTGCATGCTCGGACAGAGCAAGAACATCTATCAGGCCGAAATCGATTCTGCCTGTGAGACTATCGATTTCTTCCGCTACAACGTCCACTACGCTTCGAAGATCTATCAGATGCAGCCGAAGGACGGTACGATGCAACTCAACCACACGGAATATCGCCCATTGGAAGGCTTTGTGCTGGCTGTGACACCGTTCAACTTCACGTCCATCGCCTCCAACCTCTGCATGACGCCCGTGCTCATGGGTAATGTGGCTCTGTGGAAGCCTTCTACAACCGCCCTGCTCTCCAACTACTACCTGATGCAGCTCTACAAGGAGGCTGGTCTGCCCGATGGCGTGGTGAACTTCCTGCCTGGCAGCGGTGCTCTCATCGGTGAGGTGGCCACGGAGTCGAAGTATTTCGCCGGTATTCACTTCACTGGCTCGACGGCAACGTTCAAGAGCTTGTGGCAACAGGCCTGCAAGAACCTCGACCGCTATATCTCTTATCCGCGCTTAGTGGGCGAGACGGGTGGCAAGGACTTCATCTTCGTTCATCCATCGGCCGACAAGAAGGCTGTGGCAACGGCTGCCTTCTGCGGTGCATTCGAGTTCCAAGGTCAGAAGTGCTCAGCCGCTTCGCGTATGTATATCCCGAAGAGCCTTTGGCCCGACGTGCTGGAGGACGTGAAGAAGATGTGTGCTGAGATTAAGATGGGCGATGTCTGCGATCCAGCGAACTTTGTGAATGCCGTCATCGACGAGGCTTCGTTCGACAAGTGCAAGTCATACATTGACTATGCCGCTCAGGCCGACGATGCAAAGATCGTGGTTGGTGGCAAGTGCGACAAGTCGAAAGGCTGGTTCGTTGAGCCTACTGTCATCGAAACCAGCAACCCGCACTTCAAATCGATGGAAGAGGAAATCTTCGGACCGATCATTACCGTCTATCCTTACGACGATGACAAGGTGGAAGAGACCGTGAAACTGTGCGACGAGACATCGCCTTACGGACTGACAGGTGCCGTTTTCGGCCGCGATCGCTTAGCTGTGGAGAAGATAACCGAGCAACTCTCGTATGCAGCCGGTAACTTCTACATCAACGACAAGCCGACTGGTGCTGTCGTAGGCATGCAGCCCTTCGGTGGAGCCCGTGCCAGCGGTACGAACGACAAGGCTGGTGGCGAGTTCAACCTGATTCGTTGGATCATCCCGCGTGTCATCAAGGAAACGCTGGTCAGTCCCACGGACTATCGATACACCTATTTGAAGTAGACTATATACATCATTTCTAAGGAATTAGGGAATAAAATGAAGGCTATCATCATGGCTTTTCTGAACATTCCTTGATTCCTTAGATTAGAATATAAAAACCAAATGCGAAAACTAATCATCCTTTTATTGGCAGCGACAGCTGTTGTCGGCTGCAAGAATTCTTCCAAGTCTGAGGTTGAAGGTGAAGTCTTGTCAGTTCCCGAGTGCATTGTATCTTCTGTTCCCGACTCCTTGGGCTACGATAAGTTCTACACGAAGTACGTAGACGTGAACGGGCTGCCGCTCGTGTCATCGTGGCGCGTGCCCGACTCAGCCTTTGTGGCTGCCCATCGCACACTCTATGCCATGACATCGATGCTCCGTCCCGAGATTCTTGAAGCCATGAAGAAGTCTAATGCACGTGTTGCCATCATGGCTCGCTACGAGGGAACGACCGATTTGCCCGAACATCACTATCTGGTGAACGACACTTCCCTGAACTGGGACCTGCGTGCACGTGGACTTGGCGGCACTATCGAGGAGCCATTGACCTCGTGTGCCGAGGAGAACGTGCTGGCCTACCAGATCGACAAATACCATGCCGAGGACATTCTGATTCATGAGTTCGCCCATGCCATCCATTGCATCGGAATTATTCAGGTGGATAC
>JAEEGF011056279.1_pt1 | contig 10757 bp, 7 predicted proteins | sample 9134171 | NCBI WGS metagenome assembly JAEEGF01 (sample SAMN16246542, study PRJNA631951) | gut metagenome | biome: gut microbiome; feature: rumen; material: AP-attached | host: Bos | place: Iran: Karaj | collected 2018-10 | reverse complement strand
AATCGCCAAGCACGGCCTCGGATGGGCCCCGAAGTCCAAGAACGCGCTCACGGAAGCGGCGAAGAAGGAGGGCTACAAGGACGAATACCTGCTGGAGACGGGCCTCTGCGCCCAGTGGGACACGGACGGTTCCCTGCACGACCGTTTCTACGACCGGGTGATGTTCCCGATCCATTCGGTGAGCGGCCGCGTCATCGCCTTCGGCGGACGGACCCTGTTCACTGACAAGACCGTCGCCAAGTACGTGAATTCCAAGGAGTCGGAGATCTATGTGAAATCCCGCTCCCTGTACGGCATCTACTTCGCGAAGTCCGCCATCTCCCGGGCCGACAAGTGCTATCTGGTGGAAGGCTACCTGGATGTCCTGTCGATGCATCAGCTCGGCATCACCAACGTCGTGGCCTCCAGCGGCACCTCCCTGACGGTGGAGCAGATCCGCCTCATCAAGCGCTTCACCGACAACGTCACCATCATGTACGACGGTGATTCGGCGGGCATCCACGCCGCCCTGCGCGGCATCGACATGATTCTGAAGGAGGGGATGAACGTGAAAGTCGTCCTCATTCCCGACGGGGATGATCCGGACTCCTACGCCCGGAAGCATACCCTGGAGGAAGTGGAGTCCTTCATCGACGGAAACGAGCAGGATTTCATCGCCTTCAAGGCGGACCTGCTGCTGGGCGAGGCCGGCGACGACCCCCTCAAGCGGGCGAATCTCATCAACGACATCGCCGACACCGTGGCCGGCATCCCTGATGCGGTCAAACGGTCCGTCTACACGGACACGATCGCCGCGAAATTCCGGATCGACACCGACATCCTCACCGACCGCATCCGTCGCACCCGCGAAAAGATCCAGGGCGAGGAGCGGACGCAGGCGCAGCGCGAAGCGGCGCGCGTCCGCCGGGAGGAGGAGGCCGCCCCGCAGGATAGCGTTTATACTCCTCCGGTAAACGAGCTGCGGACCCTCGAGACCGGGAATCCGCTGCTGGCCCCGTCCGAGCGCGAGCTCCTGGGCTTCATCCTCACGGACGGCAGCACGCCGCTGGTGTTCGAGAGCGACTCGGAATTCTACTCGGAGACTCCGCAGACGGTTGCGGAGTTTATCGACGCGGCGCTCGCCGGTGACGGAATCGTGTTCGCAAACGACGCCTACCGCCGTACCTACGAGGCGTATTTCGCCTTGTACGATGCCGGCAAGGAGCAGGATGAGATTGTCCGCGACCTCCTGAACGGGGCGGATGACTCCGTCCGCTTCGTCACGTCCCAGCTTTCGGATGACAAGTACGCCCTTACGGTCAAGCATTTCCGTGAGGCGCTGACCACCCGCGAATCCTGGCTGACGAACTTTGTCCCCAAGGCCATCCTGGCCTATCATATCAAACGTCTCCAGTCGGAGCAGGCCGTCCTGACCCGGGAGCTTGCCGCCGCCAGTCTCGACCGGCAGCGGGAGATCTTCTCCACGCTGGAACGCATCAACGAATTCAAGAAAACGATCAACATCAAACTCGGAAGACTGAAATGAGCAACCACAAGAGAACCCTCGTGACCTGTGCGCTTCCTTACGCCAACGGTCCCGTCCATATCGGCCACCTGGCCGGCGCCTACATCCCCGGGGACATCTATGTCCGCTATCTCCGCATGCGGGGCGAGGACGTCGTCTTCGTCTGCGGCTCCGACGAGCACGGCGTGCCCATCACCATCAAGGCGCGCGCCCAGGGCGTCACCCCGCAGGATATCGTGGACAAATACCACCAGGTGATGAAGGACGCCTTCACGGGCCTCGGCATCAACTTCGACATCTATTCCCGCACGACTTCGGAGGTCCATGACAAGACCGCCTCCGAGTTCTTCCGGAAACTGTATGACGAGGACAAGTTCATCACGAAGGAAACCGAGCAGTACTATGACGAGGAGGCGAAGACCTTCCTCGCGGACCGCTACATCGTGGGCACCTGCCCCAAGTGCGGCAATCCGGGCGCCTATGGCGACCAGTGCGAGAAATGCGGCTCCACGTTGAGTCCCGAGGAACTGATCGATCCGCGCTCCGCCCTGTCCGGCTCCACGCCCAAGAAGGTGAAGACCAAGCACTGGTACCTCCCTCTGGACCAGTATGAGCCCTGGCTCCGCGACTGGATCCTGGAGCAGCACAAGGAATGGAAGACGAACGTGTACGGCCAGTGCAAGTCCTGGCTGGACGGCGGCTTGCAGCCCCGCGCCGTGAGCCGCGACCTGGACTGGGGCGTTCCGGTGCCCGTGGAGGGCGCCGAGGGCAAGGTCCTGTATGTCTGGTTCGACGCGCCCATCGGTTATATTTCCAACACCAAGGAACTCCTCCCGGAGAGCTGGGAGAAATGGTGGAAGGACCCGGAGACGCGCCTGGTGCACTTCATCGGCAAGGACAACATCGTGTTCCACTGCATCGTTTTCCCTTCCATGCTCAAGGCCTACGGCGATTTCGTCCTGCCGGAGAACGTCCCCGCCAACGAGTTCCTGAACCTCGAAGGTGACAAGATCTCCACCTCCCGGAACTGGGCCGTCTGGGTCCATGAGTACGAAGAGCAGTTCCCGGGCCAGGAGGACGTGCTGCGGTATGTCCTGACCGCGAACGCTCCGGAGACCAAGGACAACGACTTCACCTGGAAGGACTTCCAGCAGCGCAACAACAGCGAGCTCGTGGCCGTGTTCGGCAATTTCGTGAACCGGGCCGTGGTCCTCACGCACAAGTATTTCAACGGCGTCGTGCCGGAGAACCGCAAGCCGGAACCCGTCGATGCCGAGACGCTCGCCTCCATCGTCCCGTGCAAGGAGGCTCTGGAGAAATATGTCGAGACCTTCCATTTCCGGGAGGCCCTGAAAGAGGCGATGAACATCGCCCGCATCGGCAACAAGTACATCTCCGACATGGAACCTTGGAAGGTGGCGAAGACCGACCTGGACCGCACCGCCTCCATCCTCTACACCTGTCTGCAGATTTGTGCGGACCTCGCCATCGCTTTCGAGCCCTTCACTCCTTTCAGCGCCGAGAAACTCCGCGGCATCCTCCGCGTCGGCCTGAACGCCGGCACCGACCATCGCGCCGGCGAAGGCGCCCCGACCGTGAACTTCTACAAGCCGGGCGAGGGCATGGCGCTGCATACGAGAGATTTCTCCACGCGGCCTGACGTCCTTGGTCGAAATGACAGTGGTTTTGTCATTTCGAGCGCAGCCGAAGGCGGAGTCGAGAAATCTATCGTCCTCGACTGGTCGATGCTGGGCACGCCCGAGCTGCTGCCTGCCGGACATGTGCTCGGTGAGAGCGTGCTGCTGTTCCAGAAGATCGAGGACAGCGTCGTGGACGCGCAGATTGCGCGCCTGCAGGCCATCAAGGCCGAGCGCGAAGCCGCCGAGGCCGCCAAGGCCGCCGAAGAGGCCGCGAAGAAGGTCGAGCCGCAGAAGCCCGAAGTGACCTTCGACCAGTTCGGCGCGATGGACATCCGCACCGCCACGGTTCTCGCGGCCGAGCGCGTTCCCAAGACCGACAAGCTGCTGAAACTTACCATCGACACGGGCATCGACACCCGGACCATTGTCTCCGGCATCGCCGAATACTACAGTCCGGAGGACATGCTGGGCAAGCAGATCTGCATCCTCGCGAATCTCGCCCCCCGCACCATCCGCGGCATCGAGTCCAAGGGCATGATCCTGATGGCCAAGCAGGGTGACGGCAAAATGCGCTTTATCACCCCGCAGGAAGTCGTCGCCAACGGTGCGCAAATAGGATAGGCCCTTATTTGCTCAAATTGATGAACGGGAGGGCGTTGGAGCCGTTGAACTGCGGGAGCTCGCCGTTCCATTTTTCGATGGCGTACTGCTGGACGAGGAGGGCGTTCAGGGAGGCGGCGACCACGCGGTTGTAGTAGGCTTCACCGTCGCCCTGGATCTTCTGGGCTTCGGCCTCACCTTTCGCCTTGGCGATGGCGATTTTCGCTTCCGCTTCGGCTTCCTTCACCTTGTTTTCGGCCTTGAGGGCGTTCTGGACGGCCTCGTTCTTGGCGTTGATGGCTTCGGTCAGGGAGGCTGGCGGGTCGATCTTTGTCGTGAACTCGCGGACGATGAAGCCTTCGCGGTTCATCGACTCGTCCAGGCGGGCGCGGACTTCGGTCTCGAACTTGGCGCGGTTCGCCATCAGTTCGTCGGACGTGTAGTTGTTCGCGCAGGTTCGGTAGGCCTCGAAGATGCAGGTGTTGATGTAGCCCATCTCCAGTTCGCGGACGGGCTTGCGGTACTTCACGAAGATGTCCACCGCCTTGTTCTCGTCAATCTGATAGGCGAGGGTCGGAGTCATGGAGAAGATGGCCGCGTCCTTGGGGTTCACCGTGAAGGGCTCGTAGGTGACCCGCTGGATGTAAGTCGGATACTCGAAGATGCTCTCCGTGATGGGGTTGTACCACACCCAGCCGCGGCATGTTCCCTCCACGCCGCCGCGGAGTTGCGCGTTGGATGACCATTTCTTGAACTTGATGCCCACCGCCGCAGAGTCGATGGTGGTGCAGCAGGACGCCATCAGGATGATGACGAGGACGGTGACGCCGAGCGAAATCCAAGTGGCTTTGCCCAGCCTCGATTTTCCGGGATTGATGGTTTTTGTCGCTTTCATATATACTTGATTTTAAGTTCGTTTACAAGTAAATGAGCCGGGAGAGGGAGGCCGGGTCGAAAAGGCGCCTGGCCATTGCCTGCAGGGCTTCCGGGGTGACGCCGTCGATGCGGGAACGCATTTCAGCGGATGTGTCGATGCGGCCCCAGGCGAGCAGGCTCTTGCCCATGGACAGACACTGCGCCTCGCCGTTGTCGGAGGAGATGGCCAGCTGTCCGAGGAGCTGCTTCTTGTAGGCCTTCAGGGTGCGCTCGGAGAGCGGAATCTCGCGCAGGCGTCCGAGGATGCGGTCCAGGGCCGTGAGGCAGCGCTCCAGGTTGGCTTTGTCGCAGCCGAAGCTGATGGCGGCGATGCCGGTGTCCGCATACTGCGTATAGGTGCATTCCACGCCGTAGACCCAGCCGTTCTTCTCGCGCAGTTCGCGGTTCAGCAGGGAATTGGACGCCGGTCCGCCGAGGATGTTGCACAGTACGGCCGCCGTGATGCGGTCCTCCCTGTCATACAGCGACGGCGCTCTATTTCCGATGACGGCGTTCACCTCGTGGTTCCGTTTGTCTACGGTCTTGGAAAAGGGCGAGGCTGAAGCTGAAGCTATAGGTGAAGGGGACACTCTTTCCGGAGCATTTGCCCGGATAGGGTCGCGAAGCGACGCGGAGGAAAGAGTGTCCCCTTCACCTGCATCACTTCCGGAAAGAGTGTCTCCTGCCCCGGCATCTCCGAATAATTGGGATACCAGGCGGAGCACTCGTTTTTCCATCACTTTTTCGTCGATGTCCGCGACGACGGTGAAGGCCATGCGCTCCGGAACGAAGAAGGTCTTGACGAAGCGGCGGAGGTCCTCCGGCTTGAGCCGCTTGACGGAGGCCGTGGTGCCCAGGATGGGCCGGCCCAGCGGATGCCCCTCGAAGAGCATGCCTTCGAATTTGTCGTAGACATCCTCGGCCGGATTGTCCTTGTAGGAGATGATTTCGTCCAGGACGACGCCCCGTTCGGTTTCGATTTCGGCGTCGGGGAAGGTGGCCTCCGTCGCGAGCTCGAAAAGCAGGCGGGCGGCCTTGCCCAGGTCCTCTTTCAGCACGGTGGCGTGGAGGACGATTTCTTCCTTGGTGGTGTAGGCGTTGAGTTCGCCGCCCAGACGGTCCAGGTAGCTGCCGATGACCGGGGCGCTTTTGCGCGCGGTCCCCCGGAACATCGTATGCTCCGTGAAATGCGCGATGCCGCTTCCGAATCCGGCCTCGTCCCGGGTTCCGCAGCGGATGCTCAGGGCGCAGTAGCCGACGGCGGAACCGCCGCGCCGGACGGCGTAACGGAGTCCGCAAGGTGCCGTTCCGCTTCGCATTACCGTTTCCTTGAGATTCGTTTCAGATCCTCCGTCAGGAAGCCCGGGGCGTTTTTCGCGCCGATCCTGTGCCTGCGGATGTAATAGACGGTGTCCGTGCCGGCCTCGACGAGCATCTTGTAGCTCCAGGTGCCGGCGGAAACCGTATAGCTGACCAGGGTGTTGTAGGTCCGGTCGGTGTACGCCTTGTCGGCTTCGTCCTCGTCGCAGAGGATCATGTCTTCGTCCAGGTACTTGGAGCGGTCTTTTTCGGAGACCGACTCCGAAATGTCCTCCCGGGCCAGATAGATGCGTTTGATGCCGCCTTTGCGGTCGAAATTCCCGTTGAACCAGTTCATGCCGGAGTAGGCGGTCTTCTCGGAATTCATCGCCTCGACGGCGAAGTCCTGAACGCCCTTCACGAGGGCCGGAAGGAACACCAGTTCCCGCCCGGAACCGCCTTCCACGGGGCATAGCGGCAGGGAGATGACCTCCGTGCGGAGCGCGACGTTGTCACCGCTTTCGGCCCCGCCCTTCTCCAGGGTCAGGAACCGTACCATCGGTTCTTCCTCGCCCTTGGCCTGGCCGGCCGTCACCAGCAGGAAGTACCAGGCGTCCGACTTCTTCAGGGATTCGTATTCGGCCGGAGAGCAGAATTCAAAAGGGGAGACCGTCCACAGGTCCACCACTTCCTGCCGGAGGGCGCCGTCCAGCAGGTCGTTGCCGCTCATCACGACTTTGGTGATCTTGTCGGTGAAGTCGGCGAACAGGTGCTTCCGGGTCGTCACCTTGCCCTGGGCGAACAGGGAGGCGGTCACGAGAAGCAGGGCGGTAAAGGCTATCAGTCGCTTCATATTCATACGATCTTTCCATACAAAGATAGTGCTACGGTCCGGTATTTCAAAATAACTTGCTATCTTTGTAAGCTATGAGTCAGTATATCGTATCGGCACGCAAATACAGGCCGGACTCCTTCGAGACCCTCCTGGGCCAGGACAACATCGCCCGGACCCTGTCCAACTCCATCAAGCGGGGGCAGCTCGCCCACGCCTATCTCTTCTGCGGCCCGCGCGGGGTGGGGAAGACCACCACGGCGCGCATTTTCGCGAAGATGATCAACTGCGCCCATCCGGGGCCGGACATGGAGCCCTGCGGGGAGTGCGAGTCCTGCGTCTCCTTCCAGGAAGGTCGGTCCTATTGCATCCACGAGCTGGACGCCGCGTCCAACAACGGCGTCGATGACATCAAGGCGCTGATCGAGAAGGTCCAGGTGCCGCCGCAGGTGGGCAAATACAGCGTGTACATCATCGACGAGGTCCATATGCTGTCCCAGGCCGCTTTCAACGCCTTCCTCAAGACTTTGGAGGAACCGCCTGCACACGCCATCTTCGTCCTCGCCACCACCGAGAAGCACAAGATCCTGCCCACGATCCTCTCCCGCTGCCAGACCTACGATTTCAACCGCATCAGCATTCCCGACATGGTGCGCAATCTCCGCGACATCGCCGCCCGGGAAGGTATCTCCATCGACGACGGGTCCCTCCACGTGATCGCCCAGAAAGCCGACGGCGCCATGCGCGACGCCCTCACGATCTTCGACCAGACCGTCGCCTTCTGCGGGACGGACATCCGGTACGAAGACGTGATCCGGAACCTCAACGTCCTGGATTACGACTACAGTTTCGGAATGGTGGAGAACTTTCTGTCGGGCAGTTACGCCGCCGCCCTCACCTCCTTTGACAAGATCCTGTCGAAGGGCTTCAACGCCCTGCACTTCGTGGCGGCGCTGAGCCTGCACCTGCGGGACCTCGTGATCGCCCGGACGGCCGGGCTGGATTCCCTGCTGGAGCTTCCGGACTCCTTGAAACAGCGCTATCGCGAGCAGGCCGCCCGCTGCCCGCTCCAGTTCCTGTACGACGCCCTGAACATCACCACGGCCTGTGAGACCGGCTACAAGGCGGCCGTCAACCCCCGCCTGCATATCGAATTCGCCCTGATGAAGCTCTGCTTCCTCACGGGCCGTACGGACGTGTCCACCGCGCCGCGCCCGGTGCAGATCCCTTCACCTGCTCCGCAGGTTCGGGATGACAAGAGTGCTCCGCAGGTTCGGGATGACAAGGGGGTGTCGCAGGTAGCTGCGGTCAGTCCGCAGGTTTCCCCTGTCATTCCGAGCGAAGCGAAGGAATCTCCCGCCCCTGCGCCCGCGGACAAAACCGCCGTGGCGACGCCGCCTGCGCCGGTGCGGCAACGTCGTGCGCCCAAGACCGGATCTGCCCTGTCCATGAGCGCCATCATGGTGGAGAAGGAAGACGCCGCCGCTGCCGAGACTCCCGCCGTCGCCGTCGAGGAAACGCTCCCTGCCGATGACACCGTCAGGGTCGGATGGAAGGATCTGGTCAAAAAGTTCGAGGCCCGTCCGCGCCTGGCGAACGCCCTGGCGAAGGCGGAGCTCCGGATGGTCGAGGAGGCCGGCGTCAAGTCCGTCTTCTTCTCGGTCTCCAACGCCGCCCAGAAGCAGTGGATTGAAGAGAAACTGCTCCGCGACCTGGAAACCTCCTTCCGTGAAATCCTTTCCTGCCGGAAGGTCAATCTCCACGTGGACGACATCCCCGAGGAGGAGCCCGCTGAAAAGAAACCCTACATGCCCGAAGAAAAGGCGAAGGACCTGATGGACAAACACCCCGAAGTGAGAGCATTCGTGGCCGACCTCGGCCTCGACACCAAATAGCCAGCCATGAAATTACGCGCAGAAAACCTTGTGAAGAAATACGGCGTCCGCACGGTCGTGAAGGGCGTCTCGATGGAAGTGAACCAGGGGGAGATCGTCGGATTCCTGGGCCCGAACGGCGCCGGAAAGACCACGAGCTTCTATATGATCACCGGCCAGATCGTCCCGAACGAGGGCCGCATCTTCATCGATGACGACGAGCTCACCGGCCTTCCGATGTACAAGCGCTCCCAGAAGGGCGTCGGCTATCTTCCGCAGGAAGCTTCCGTCTTCCGAAAAATGTCGGTCGAGGACAACATCATGTCCGTGATGGAGATGACCAAGATGACCCGCGAGGAGCGGGAGGCCCGCCTGGAACGGCTGATTGACGAGTTCAATCTTTCGAAGGTCCGCAAGTCCCTGGGCATCCAGCTCTCCGGCGGCGAGCGCCGGCGCTGCGAAATCGCCCGCGCCCTCGCCGTGGACCCGAAGTTCATCCTGCTGGACGAACCCTTCGCCGGCGTCGACCCGATCGCGGTGGAGGACATCCAGTACATCATCGCCAAACTGAAGTACCGCAACATCGGCGTGATCATCACCGACCACAACGTGGGCGAAACCCTCGCCATCACGGACCGGGCTTACCTCCTTTATGAGGGTACCATCCTTCAGGAGGGTACTCCGGAAGAGCTGGCCGCCGACGAAGACGTCCGCGTCAAGTACCTCGGCACCGGTTTCCGCCTCAAGCGCTCCGTCAGCGTTGAGCGCGCCCGCCGCGAAGCGGAGGCCGAAGCGGCCGCCCGTTCCGCCGCTCAGGCCGCCCCGGCTCCTTCTGTCATTCCGGGCGAAGCGAAGGAATCTGTCGAAAATCCGCCGGCCTCCGAATAGTTTGGCACACCCCTTGCATTATGCTAAGCCGGTTAGTTTTAAGTTGGTTTAGTTAATAAGGTACAATAAAGGCGGTCCGTGAGGGCCGCCTTTATTGTACCTGACTGGGCAGATCACGTGTTCCGCACTGCCGCGGCCACATCCTCGAGCAGCCATTTCGGCGTGGAGGTGGCGCCGCAAATGCCGACGCGGTCGCCGTCGCGAATCCAGGCCGGGTCGATGTCGTCGGCGGAACCGATACGGTAGGAGCGGGAATTCACGCTGCGGCACAGGTCGAAGAGAACCTTGCCGTTGGAGCTGGCCTCGCCGGCGACGAAGAGGATGAGGTCGTGGGCGCGGGCGAAGGCGGAGAGGCGTTCGTGCCGGTTCGCCACCTGCGCGCAGATGGTGTCGTGGACCGTGACGCGGTTGCCGAGGGAGCGCACGAGGTCGCAGATGTCGGCGTATTCGGACGGGCTCTTGGTGGTCTGGGAGAAGATTTCGACGGGCTGGGAGAAGTCGATGTCCGGGAGGGCGTCCTCGAGCATGGCGCGGTTCTCCACGACGATGGCGTCGCCGTCCACCTGGCCCAGCAGGCCCAGAACCTCGGCGTGACCGATTTTCCCGAAAATGATGAGCGTTCCGTGGAGACTGTCCGCATGCAGGCGGGCGTAAGCTTCCCGGATATGCTCCTGGAGCTTGAGCACCACCGGGCAGGTGCAGTCAATGACCGAGAGACCGCGGCGGCGGGCTTCGGCATAGGTCGACGGCGGTTCGCCGTGGGCGCGGATCAGGACGGTTTCGCCTTCCGGAACGTCCGGGACGGACGCGACCGTCCGGAGCCCTTCTGCCCCGAGGCGGTCGAGCTCGGCTTCGTTATGGACGATGGCGCCGAGGGAGTAAAGGTGGTCGCTCTCCTGCAGGAAGCGTTCCGCCCGGGAGATGGCGCGGATGACGCCGCCGCAGAAACCGGACTGGCTGTCGATTTCGACCGTCACCATGACAGGGCCGGGGCCTCGAGGATGCCGAACTTGCCTTGGATGACACCCAGCACCCAGACCAGCTCCTCGTGGAGGGTCATGTGGGTGTTGTCCATCACGAAGGCGTCCTCCGGCTGGCGGAGGGGCGAGGTCTCCCGGTGGGAGTCGATATAGTCGCGTTCCGCGAGGTTCTTGGCGATGTCCTCGAAGACAGGGGTTTGACCATTCGCCACCATCTCGTCATAG
>JAEEGF011528093.1_pt1 | contig 10758 bp, 13 predicted proteins | sample 9134171 | NCBI WGS metagenome assembly JAEEGF01 (sample SAMN16246542, study PRJNA631951) | gut metagenome | biome: gut microbiome; feature: rumen; material: AP-attached | host: Bos | place: Iran: Karaj | collected 2018-10 | reverse complement strand
ATAATCTCGTAGTTCTTGGTTTCGCTACTGACTAGTTGGTTCACCGGAATTTCTACTAGAATCTTGCCGTCTTCACCAGTCGTGAATTCCTCACCATTAATCGTAAACTTCACGCCAGAAAGTGGATTGCCGTTCTTATCAACCTTTTTGATCGAAAAGTCGGTTGAACCATTGTAAAGTGAAGTGGCTGGAGTCCAGGTGTTGGTAATGGTCCAATCACCAGTATTCTTTTCAGAACGTGCGTCCCATTTACCATTGACAGATTTTTGACCATCTTCAGTTTCGTCAGTGCCGTATTCAATGAACCCGTCGGCAGAAGTACCAAAGATATTAGTTTCTCTAACCGTGTATTCAATTTCTTCGCCTTGATTATACTTATTGAGGTTGTCAATCTTCTTGCACCATTCAGTACATTCGCCTTCTACCTTGTCGGTTGAGGTGATAGTGATGTTTTGATTCACGCCACCACCAGTTAGATTTACGGTGATTGAATCCGGAATGGTTTTCTCACCAACCCAGGTCTTCTTAATCAACACACTAGTCTTAGCTGGAGTGTGGGCATTGGTAATCTTGTTGCCAGAAATCGTGGCTGTATAATCGTCATCTTTAGTAAACGCAGTACAGGTAATCGTGCCATCGTTAGATGTCTGGCAGTCTTTGGCTTCCACAATTGAATATTTAATTACTTCACCTTCATCGTTCTTTTCTTGCAAACCAGAGAAAGTATAATCTTTATTCTCGGCTGCCAACGCTTCGTAAGCTACAAACTTCCCACTTTCATCCTTTACTGCTACGTACAAATTCGTGTAGTTCTTACGCAAACCATCACGGTTGTTGTCATCATCCCAAACTTTTGAGGCGCTGATACTGGTGGTCTTGTAAATATTCGTAAAGGTATTGCTATGCTCTGAAACTTCCAGATTCAAAGTACCATCTTCGTTGTCGGTTACCTTGATAGTGAATGAAATGCCACTCGCTACTGCTTCAGCTGGTTCAACGCTAGGCACATCGAAGGTTTCTTTTACCACGTAGTTATAAGTATTGCCAGCATCTTGTTCGGTGAATTTAATCGTACCAAAGTCAATTTCGGTTTTGCCCTTCTTAGCGACTAGAGAAGTGTTCTTTGGCATTGGAGCGTTTTCGTCTTTGCTTTCAATCGTGAAAGTAAATTCATCCGTGTCTTCCCAATCGCGACCTTCTAGAACTTTGTTAAACTTCAACTCGCCATTGGTGCCATAGGTGCTAGTTGCTTCGTACAAGTTAAAGATTGTCCTTGACTCTTTTGAATACTTCTTCGATTTTACTGTCAAAGCGCCTTCACCATTGTCTATTACTTCCATCGTTACTACGATATCCTGATCGCTAGTCAAACGTGAAACGCCCGGACGGAAGGCAGAAGAGCCATCTTCTTTTTTGGTTTTTTCCGTAATCGTATAAGTGTAGGTTCCTTCTGCTTTAATATCTACCACGAACTCTGCAGTTGGACCAAGCTTGTTAACTGTTATGCTGTCTAACACTTCGCCATTACCAAGAAGTTGCAACTCAAAGTTATCGCTATTTAGCCAGAAGCTGTCATATCCAGTCACGAAGGCTTTGATTGCAGTAATTTTTGCATCATCACCACTTAGTGGAGAGACTGCATATTCGTTCTTGAAGTCAACCTTGTTTTCACCTTTTTTGATGGTGCCGGTCTTAGTGGTAGCTTCGCCGTTATTGAAGCCAGGTTTAGCGTCTTCGACGATTTCGTAGTACCAACCAGTTGGGATGTTATTAAATGTTTTGGTTCCATCATGCTTCAAGGTGAAGGTCTCGGTGCGCACTGGATTTTCATCGCCGGCGTTTTCATAGAATTTCACGGTGAAATTAAATTCTTTCGTTCTTGCCTGGGTCAAATTACCGCTCTTAGCCGTCACTTCCTTGGTGATAGTTAAATCACCAGAAGTGAGATAGTTAGTCACGGTAGCTGTTGAGCTCATATTGCCATGAACCACCTGAGCTTTACTGCCGGTCGTAGTAGCTCCATTATTGTTGTAATCAATCAGTTCATAGGTTATTTCATTGCTGTCGTAACCTGCTGGCAAAGTTTCAGAAACTGAGAACGTAGTGCCATCCTTCAAATCCTTCACCAAGATTTGGTCACTTTGCTTAATCGTAGCTGTAAAGCTATGACCTTCAAATGAAATATCATCGGTCTTAGTACCATCAGCGTGAATGATTCTATAGATACCACCATCCTCTGAAATAGTCACTGTAATTGTGTAGTCATCATCGACTGAAGTATCTTCTACTTCGTTGTTGATTACTTTCTTATAAACTTTGATGCCACCGTTCAAAGTATTCTCTGCTGAGAGCTTTGAAAGCATATTATTATTAATTGTGGCAGTATCGCCATCAAACACCACATCATGGATTAAACCATCGTTGACAATCATTGGGTGGTAGAGTTTTTTAGTTAATTTGTAGTGGTTTGTACCATTTTCATCAGCGAGCGTAATCGTGTTTTCTTCAAAACGGTAGTCGTGACCTTCTTCAAGTACCACATATTCATCGTCACCAACTGTAACTATTCTTACACCTTCAAGGTCTCTTAGTTCAGCGTTTGTTTCATCGAGTTTCTTCATTACGCCAGGTGCTACTGCATATGAATAACCTTCAGTTGTACCATCGGCATTAATCCATTCTTTGCCATTCTTGGTGCCAGTAAACTCGTAAGTATTAACCTTGACGTCATCTACATAAAGATCAAGCACAACTTTACTAATGTCATCACGTTGTTTTGGATCCATTTCATCGGCCCAAATCTTGGTCACCGAAAGCAAAGCTTCTGGTAGTGGTGGAATGTTTCTTTCTGGCTCGATAGTCACTGGAGCGGAAGGTGCCGAATAGGAAATTTCGTCGCTTCCCTCAACCTTAGTGGCCGTACGATAAGTGAAACTAGCTGAATCATTAGTCTTTAGATAGTAATTTCCATTTTTTACTTCTAATCCAAATGTTTCTAAATTCTTATCACAGGTTTCGCCATTCTTGATTTTGGCAATACAATCTAATGCCTCTTGGCTTGGCCAAACAGTAAAGGTGATTGAGGCTTTTTCGCCATTTGAAAGCGTATTGTCATGACCTGGATTCCAATGGACACTTCCATTTTCAAAGGTTGCCTTATTAAAGCCAACGCCAGGTTCTCCCCAAGCATCTGGCACAGAGTATCTAAACGCACCCGCGGTGCCATTGACTGGCATTGAAGTAGCTGCAGTAATACCGTCTGTAATTTGGAGGTCGGATACAGAAAGACCCATCGTAATTTTGTTCACGATATCAGCAAACGCTTCTTCCAAGGCATCTTGGTTGTCAGCACGATAATAAGTTCCACCAAGGCTTTGCATGTTAGTGGCATCGCCAAACGCGCCTACTGCATATAATTCCTTGTTGCTACCTGTTGCGGTGATCAAATTAGCCTTAGCTTTGGCAGCGTTTAGGTTCCACGAGTTCGGGTCATCGTTTCCGCTTCCCCAAATCGTATTGGCATCACAGACATTTGACCAAGTATCCCAATCCCAGTGCGAACTGACACAGTCGGTTGCACTTGAATTGTACTGGCTATCGCGGAAGGTTGGGTTACCATCAGAAACAAATATAATGTAGGTTTTATCGGTGTCGCCCTCTCCAAACGAAACGTTCCTTGCTGCTTCAAGAGCTGCTTCCCAGTTTGTACCAGCAGCGCTTCCAGTTTGAACCTCTGCGTCTTCAACCCATCCATTAAATGTGTCTAGACTTGTGGTTGGATTTTTGATAGCGTTAACATTTGTAGCGAAGTCGACAAATGCCATTTCTACGACATCTTCGAAACCTGGTTTAGTAGAATCATTTTGCGAAAGGAGTTGGTTGGCAAGCACGTTCACGGCGTCTTTAGCTACTTGAATACGTGTACCTAGGCTATTTTCAACGCGCGAATAACGAGTGCCAGTGTAGGCAGTTGGGTTAGTCTTTTGACATTCTGCCAAGGTAGAATAAACTGTGCCAGTTGTTGAGTCGTTATCAACCTCCACGCAACGTCTACGACTGTTTCTTCTGTAAAGATTCATGTAGACACCATTGACAAGCCCATAACGACCAGTGTTATTACTTACGTAGTCGTATGTTGATGCATTCTCGTTCATACTGCCAGATGTATCGAACACCACTACCACATTTGCTTTTGTGGCATCATTTTTCTGGCTTGAGACACCTTCGATCTCAATTGTAATGTCATAAGTTCCATCACCATTAGCTGTGACGATCTTATGGTTTTTTGGTATATCCCCCGCTGGTTCTCCATCCGCATAGGCGTTCAAGAATGTCATTGGTGTAGAACCAAGAATCATCACCACCGCGGCTAGAAAATTAAATAATTTCCTTTTTATATTCATTTTAAAACTCCTTCGCTCTAGTTTTCCCCATTTTATCACTCGCTCTATTAGAGGTCAACCTTAAGCACCATCTTTAATCGACAAAAAACTCACCCCTGTTTAATAGGGGTGAGCCACTATATATTATATATAGTATTACCAGACTCGGACGAGAATTTCGCCACCAAGGCCGGCTTTTTTCGCTTCGCGACCAGTCATCAAGCCTTTTGAAGTGGAGACGATGATCATCCCACGACCAGACTTTACTACTGGCAAATCACTTGCTGATGAATAGACACGACGACCAGGTTTCGAAACCTTGACGATTTCGTTGACCTTGGACACGGTACCAGGTTCGTTAATCACGACGTGAAGCATACCACGAGGGGTACCTTCGACGACATCATAGGAAGCAATATAACCATTTTTAGCTAACACTTCCACGATGGCGACTTTGAGCTTGGAAACTGGCACGAGGATTTCGTTCTTGCCAACGTTTACCGCGTTACGAATGCGGGTAATGAAATCGGCAATTTGATCTGTAGTTGCAATAGACATATTTTCTCCTTTCTCCTACCAGCTGCTCTTAGTTACACCAGGAATTTCGCCTTTTGAAGCTTTTTCCCGGAAGTTAATACGTGATAAACCAAAACGGCGCATGTAACCGCGTGGACGACCATCCAACATGTCGCGGTTTTTGAGTCTTGTCACAGATGAATTGCGTGGAAGCTTTTGCAAACCCTCCAAATCACCTGCGGCTTTTAACTCAGCGCGTTTAGCTTTATATTTTTCGTACATTCGACGCCTTTTTTCGTCACGAAGCACTGCAGATTTTTTAGCCATTACTTCGCTCCTTTCTCAAACGGCATTCCAAAGAGTTCTAGCAACTTATAGCTTCCTTCCTTTGAACCATTTTTAATAATAAATGTGACTTCGAGACCATGAAGCACAGCTGCATCTTCGAAAGTAATTTCTGGGAACACAGTTTGCTCTTTGAGCCCTAAGTTGTAATTTCCTTGCTTGTCAAAAGCCGTGCTTGACACACCATGGAAATCACGCACGTGTGGCAAAGCGATGTTAATCAAACGATCCACAAATTCGTACATCTTGTCATTTCGAAGAGTGGTGAGGTAGCCAACTGGCGCACCCATACCTTTACGAATTTTGAACGTAGCGATTGATTTCTTAGCGAGTCTTGAAGTTGGTGCTTGACCAGTAATCTTCGCGAGGGTAAGTTCTACGGTCTCGGTGAATTTCTTGTCTTCACGCTTCTTGCCAACGCCAGAAGAAACAATCACTTTTTTGAGTTCTGGGACTTGGTTGATGTTCTTTAAGCCCAGTTCTTTTTGTAGTTTCGCCTTAAGCTCTGAATTGTAGAGAGCTTTGAGGCGTGGTTGTGCTACGACAGCCTTGCTAGCTTTAGAAGCTGGCTTTGCAGTCTTAGCAGCCGTTTTCTTTTCCGCCATTATTTAGCTCCTTTTTTAACTTTAGCGTTCTTTTTATCAGCTTTCTTTGCAGTTTTTGCAGCTTCAGCTTTGACTAATTTCAAATTCGACATATCAATACCGACATGAATGGTTTTCTTACCACCATTTGGATTTAAGTAAGATTTTTTCATGTGGCGTTCCACGATGCCGATACCTTCGAGCATCGCTTTATTATTTTTACGATCGATACGGACAATTTTAGCTTCTTTGCCTTTGTTGTCACCGGCAATGATTTTAACAGTATCACCAATTTTCATATTAGAGTACCTCCGGTGCCAAGCTAATAATCTTGTTAAAGCCAAGGTCACGTAGTTCACGAGGAATTGGACCAAACACGCGGGTACCACGTGGAGTCTTGTCTTCGTTTACGAGCACGGCTGCATTTTCGTCAAAGCGAATGGTTGAACCATCTGGACGACGAATTGGTTGTACAGTGCGTACGATCACGGCCTTAACTACAGCTTTTTTCTTGACGCCACCAGTTGGTGAAGCATCCTTCACTGAGCAGGTGACAATGTCGCCTACGCGAGCATAGCGGGCGCGAGTACCACCAAGTACGCGGATGACTCCGAGTTCCTTAGCGCCACTGTTGTCGGCTACTTTTAATCTAGTTTCTTGCTGTATCATTTACTTATCCCCCTCTTCTTTAGCTTTTTTGTCTGCGCCAACTTTTTCTGGCATCTCTACGGTGTTGACATCTTCTTTGAGTTCAACAGTACCATGAGAGCGCTCGAGAATTTTGACGAGAGTGTAAGCTTTGGTCTTTGACAAAGGTCTAGTTGCCGCGATTTCGACACGGTCACCAACCTTGGCCTCATTTTTCTCATCGTGAGCAGTGTATTTACGAGTTTTCGTGTATTGCTTACGATAAAGTGGATGAGTTTCACGAGAAACGATGGAGACGGTAATGGTCTTATCACGCTTATCGGAAGTCACCACCCCTACTAATGTGTGTGCCATTTTAAAATTCCTCTCTCTTTATAATTTTACATTTCACTGGTAACTTGTGCGAAGCAAGTCTTAAAGCTTCTTTAGCTTGTTCGTCAGTTACGTCGGCGATTTCAAACATCACCGTTCCAGCTTTCACTTTAGCCACAAAGAATTGTGGTTCACCTTTACCAGAACCCATTTTTACATCAAGTGGTTTCTTGGTGACAGGTGTATGTGGGAAAATCCGAATCCAGATTTTACCACCACGTTTAATATAACGGGTAATCGCTTGACGAGCAGCCTCAATTTGCTTGGAATTGACACGCTCATTATCAAGTGACATCAGGCCATAATCACCAAAGGCTACAGTGTTGCAGCGAGTGGCGATGCCTTCGTTTTTACCTTTGCGAACCTTGCGGTGGGCAGTTTTCTTTGGAAGTAGAATAGCCATCTTACTTTTCCCCCTTGTAGATCCAAACTTTCACGCCGACGATACCAGCAATTGTTGGTGCGTGATGACAATGAAAATCGATATCTGCTCTTAAAGTATGTAGAGGCACGGAACCTTCAATGAATTTCTCACGACGAGACATTTCAGCGCCGTTAAGACGACCTGATACCTCGATACGTACACCCTTGGCACCTGCATTCATAGTAGATTGCAAAGCCATTTTGACGGCACGGCGGAAATTCATACGCTTGCCGAGCTGGAAACCAATGTTTTCAGCTACGAGTTTAGCATTTAATTCTGGTTTCTTGACCTCTTCGACGTTGATACGTACTGGTCCTGAAACGATTTTCTCAAGTTCTTTCTTGAGTTCATTGATGCCAGCGCCTTGCTTACCAATTACAGCACCTGCTTTAGCAGTTAAAATTGTAACTGTAGTAAGATTGGCGGAGCGTTCAATGTTGATTCGGGCGATTGTTGGGCGGCTCTTGAACCGGTCCTCGATCATCTCACGAATCTTGACGTCTTCCACGAGCCAATGACGAAAGTCGCTCTTCCTGGTAAACCACTTAGAAGACCAGTCCTTGCTCACTTGGAGACGGTAAGAGATGGGATTAACCTTCTGACCCATATTACTTTTTCTCCTTTTCAGCTTTCTTTACTTTTTCTTCGCCGGCGACCTCGACGAAAATGTTGCTTGAAATCTTCTCATAAGGAAGTGCGCGACCACGAGATGCTGGCATATAGCGGCGCATTCTGGTACCACTTGTTACGAAAATTCTGGCAATTCTGACGGTTTTCGGATCAATCGAAACTTTGGAATTGTTCAATAGATTTGCATTAGCTGATTCAATAGCCTTTAAAACTGCACGAGCAGCACGGCGTGGGGTGTTTTCAAGGATCACCACCGCGTCAGCGACATAACGATCACGAACGAGTGATGCGACGATGCTAGTTTTTCTTGGTAATGAATCAATACCTTTTTCATAGGCATGTGCGAAATGAGTACTCATTAGTTAGCTCCTTTCGCTGCTGCGGCCTCAGCGGCTTTCTTACCACCGTGGCGCTTAAACTTACGAGTTGGCGCAAATTCGCCAAGCTTGTGACCGACCATGTTTTCTGAAACAAACACAGGTACGTGCATTTTGCCATTGTGAACGGCAATTGTGCGGCCAACCATTTCTGGTGAAATAGTTGATTGGCGTGCCCAAGTTTTAATCACGGTGCGATCCTCGCTGGAGAGAGCAGCAACTTTCTTCGCGAGTTTGTAGTCTACAAATAGACCTTTCTTAAGACTCCGAGACATTATTTCCTCTTTCCTTCGTGGCGACTGCGCACGATCATCTTATTAGTTTTCTTATTATGACGAGTACGGTAACCCAAGGTGAGTTGGCCCCAAGGAGTTCTTGGTGCTTTACCTGAACCGTGACGACCACCGTCACCACCACCGTGTGGGTGATCCGTTGCGTTCATCACGACACCACGTACCGTTGGGCGAATGCCTTTGCGGCGGCGGCGACCAGCAGCACCGATTTTAACGTTTTGGTGCTGAAGGTTAGAAACCGTACCAATTGAAGCTTCACAAGCTAAGAGGACTTTGCGGACCTCGCCTGATGGCATTTTGAGGGTGGCATAGCCATTTTCTTTTGCCATGAGCTGAGCTTGAGCTCCGGCGGCACGTGCCATTTGGGCACCTTTGCCCGGAGTGAGTTCAATTGCGTATACAAATGTACCAACTGGGATGTTTTCAAGTGGCAAACGGTTGGAATCTTCGACTTCAATTTCGTTACCAGTCTCAAAAGTGGTACCTTTCGTCATTTTCGTATCAGCGAGTACATAATAATATGTACCGTTTTGATCTTTCACACGAGCAATACGTGCTGAGCGATTTGGATCGTATTCGATCTCCTCAACTGTCAAAGTAAGATCCTTTGGCAAGTTGTAGGTCATCAAGCGATAGTGGCGTTTCACACCACCACCACGGTGACGTACCGTGATGCGACCTTGGTTGTTCTTACCCGCTTGTTGCTTTTTGGCGGCAAGCAAAGACTTCATTGGTTTATTGGTCGTAATTTGATCATAATCCTCAGTCGTCTTTTGACGTTGCGCCGGCGTAATCGGGCGATATGCAGAAATTGCCATTACTTGTCCTCCTTCTTAGCAGACTTTGCTGGCTTTACTGTTTTCTTCTCTTCTTTTTCTGGCTCTTCAAATACTTTGATTGAATCACCTTCTTTTAATGTTACATAAGCGAACTTCTTGTCTTGACGGTGAGTAATACCAGGATAAGCGTGCTTACCTTTGCTAAATTTGGTTTTCTTACCGTTTCTAATCAAAGTTCTCACATCAGTGACTGTAACGTTGAATTCTTTTTCAACCATCTTGATAACTTCTTGCTTGGAAGTAGAAAGCTTGATTGGGAACACATAGGTTCTCTTAGCTTGTTCAAGATAAGTTTTTTCAGTTGCGCGTGGCTCGATCATATGAAGTGCCACCTTTGCGGTTTTCTTATCTGCCATTTTACTTATCTCCCTTCAACCACTTTACGGTGATTTTGAGCGCTGCTTCAGAGAAGACAATCGCGTCAGCATTCATGATATCAAACACGTTGAGATAAGTGGCGCGAACCAACTTAACATTTGGAAGATTGTTGGTAGAACGAAGAACCTCTGGGGTCTTTTCGGCTGCGACTGCAAGCACGTTTTTACCTTCGAGTTTCATATCTTTCAAAATCTTCGCGGCGTCTTTGGTTTTGCCAGTGAGTTTAGTTTCAGCTGGAAGTACTAAAACAGCCTTCTTAGCATTTTTCATTGAAAGTGCTTGGCAAACTGCTTGCTTCTTAGCTGCACGAGACATATTCTTGGTGAAATTTTCTTCACCAGTGCGACCAAAGGCCACACCACCATGGCGCCAAATTGGGTTACGGGTACTACCAAAACGAGCACGACCGGTACCTTTTTGCTTCCATGGTTTCTTGCCACCACCAGAAACTTCACCACGCTTCAAAGTTTTAGCGTGTGAAGAACGTGAGTTTGCAAGATATGCATCATATGCGAGTTTCACGAGTTCGTGGTTTTCTACGGAAAGACCGAAAACTTCTTTATCTAAAGTTGCCATATTACTCCTTTCCCTCCACGACTACGATGCCTTTCTTTGGACCAGGCACTGCACCTTTAAGACCAATCAAATTGTTGGCTGCATCAATATATGCAACAACCAAGTTTTTGACGGTTACGGTGTCGTGGCCCATCCGACCAGACATTCTTTTGCCTTTAAATACTTTTTGTGGGTACATCGAGCCGATAGAACCGACTTTTCTGATGTCACCCTTACAGCCGTGCGTATTGCGGGATTCTTGGAAGTTCCAGCGCTTAATAGTACCAGCATAGCCTTTGCCTTTGCTTGTACCGGTCACAGCTACCTTGTCCCCGAGCTTGAAACTCTCAACAGTGAGGCTGTCGCCTAGCTTCACACCTTCAGGAAGTTCGTCAACACGAAATTCCTTGAGGAC